>Ga0308166_1000143_pt1 | contig 147241 bp, 141 predicted proteins | sample PhyCR2_2_FD_202137 | JGI IMG/M metagenome (GOLD analysis project Ga0308166, IMG submission 202137) | Phyllosphere microbial communities from UC Gill Tract Community Farm, Albany, California, United States - DLSLCC.R2 | ecosystem: Host-associated > Plants > Phyllosphere > Unclassified | place...
TTTTGCACCGTGCATCTTCCACAGACATGAACCAGTTCTCGTTCAAACATTCCTGCCGCAACCTGCCATTAAAGGACTCCACCGTAGCGTTGTCCGTCGGTGTTCCCGGGCGTGAGAAGTCTGGCATGATCGCTCCTATGATGTCATCGCTCAAGTGTCACAATCCCAGCGCCTCTCGCCTGACAACCTCGGTGGCTACTATGTGCGTACACAGTCTGGAAAACTCGTACAGTTGGCGACCATCGCAGACGTGCAGATGTATCCTGAGGCTAACCGGTTGCCACAGTTCAACCAGATGAACGCGATTACAGTGTCTGCTGTGTTGATGCCTGGTGTGACAATGGGGCAGGCAGTGGACTACCTCAAGCGCCAACCGTTGCCACCCGGTGCCAAGATCGACTGGTTGTCCGACAGTCGCCAGTTCGTGGCGGAGGGCAACCAACTCACCATTTCATTTGCCTTTGCCCTGATTGTGATTTTCTTGGTGCTGGCGGCTCAATATGAAAGCTTGCGTGATCCATTGGTCATTCTGGTGACGGTGCCACTGGCGATTTGCGGTGCGCTGATCCCATTATGGCTCGGCTATGAAACCTTGAATATCTACACGCAGATCGGGCTGGTGACGCTGATCGGGTTGATTTCCAAGCATGGAATTCTGATGGTGTCCTTCGCCAACGATATCCAGAAAACGGAGCACGTCGGTCCAATTGATGCGATCTACAAGGCCGCTGTCGTGCGTATGCGCCCGGTGCTCATGACCACGGCCGCGATGGTGGCTGGCCTGGTTCCACTGCTGTTCGCCAATGGTGCGGGTGCAGCTAGCCGCTTTGCTATAGGCATTGTGGTGGTTACCGGGATGCTTATGGGTACTTTGTTTACGCTGTTTGTTTTGCCGACGATATACAGCCTGTTGGCACGAGATCATCGCGTTCAGGCTGTTTCGGTACGCACACAAGAACTGTCTAGCAAGAAGATTGGCCATTAACTCCTTTGTAAAGTTGTGGAAGGAGGCTGCAATCCCCAAATATAATTCCGATATATCTAAAATGGGATTACCTCTTGCGTATTTAGATATATCGATCTAGATTAGGGCCATCGACGTGGTTTAGATATATCTAAATGCATCGATGCTCATATCATCAATCAAGAGGTAACAACCATGATGTTTAATCGATTTGCACGTCACCTTTCGTATGGTCACCACGACCAACGGGAAGAGGGGCATTGCCACCACCGCCGTGGCGGCCGTCATCATTTTGCTGGCCGCGGGGAACACGGCCGTGGTGGTGAAGAACATGGCCGGGGCGGGCGCGGGCGTCATCGCCTGTTTGAGCATGGCGATCTGCGCCTGGTGCTGCTGGCGCTGGTAGAGCGTAAACCTAGCCACGGCTACGAACTGATCAAGGCGATCGAAGAGGCTTCTTCCGGCCTGTATGTGCCAAGCCCAGGCGTGATTTACCCAACCCTCACGCTGTTGGAGGAGCAAGACTTCCTGGAACCCGCGGTGGCTGGCAATGGCCGTAAGAGCTACCAAATTACCGAACTCGGCAAGCAGGAACTGCAAAAGCATCAGGCGGCCATCGAAGTGATTTTTGCTCGTCTGGCTGGCGCGGGGCGAGACCATCGCCATGAGGGTAATCTGGCCGACGGGATCTCGGAAGTGATGAATCGCCTGCGCTATCTGTTGCGCGGCAACATGATGCGTGCGGATTTGTCTCAGGAGCAGGTCGGGCGTATCAATCAGGCACTGCTGACCGCCGTGGAGGCTATCGAAGCCGAAATGGTATCGCCAAAACAGCCACAGGAGGATAACTGATGCCAGGCCACCGTTTCCGCATTACCGTAGAAGCCCTGACAGACCGTAAAGGTGAACCCGTCGACAAGCCGGAGTTGGTGTTTGAGGTAGAAAATCACGACGATATTCTGGCCATTGTTGAGCGCATTCAAGGGCGAGAGGATCTGAACTTTGGCGAACAGAACAGCGCGGCCTTTGCCGTCGGGCTCAAGCTGTTCTCAGAAGTGATGATAGAAAACCGCAAGCATCCGCTGTTTGAGTCCCTGCGTGACTCGTTTAAGGCGTTTATGATCGGACTGAAGAAAGGGCCCACATCGTCGTAGAGATGGTGTGAGAGATGCATACGCAACGACATACGACCGCTTTTCTTGTCACGTTTAACCAGATAGCGATAGCCATGGCCAAACTGGCAGGGATACTTGTCGAGGCGGGAAGAAATAGGGCATTCTAGTGATCGTGCGCAGACGCTTGGTCAGGAACAGCGCCCGCAGACCGAGACGCGCGTACTGGTACTGCCTTTCACGAAAAGCCCAGGAAAAGTCGGTGGAGAATCATGATTAGGTTGTTCCAGTGCATATCCTTCGCGGTTTCCAAGGCATACGTCAGCCGGAACAGAACATTCTGCTCAGACAACTCACCGGTACAGGAACGCCAAAGGTAGTTCAGCTTACTGGTCAGTTTCGAACTAACGCACAGCTGGCATCCCTGTTTCAGCAGTCACTCTATACCCGGAGCGACAAAACCCGGTTCAGCGGCGCTTTTCCGCAACATACTCCTGAAGGAACCTCAATTTCGCGTTGTCCCTGATGATGTCGGCTCGGAGATCGAGAATATCCTGTCCAGCTTTTCCACTGAGTTCGACGGGGGCATCATCGCCCACGCCGGAGGGAGAATGTTGATTGCTTGTGCCGGGCACGGAACATTTCCCCCTGATGTACACGCGACGGGTGCCAGCGGTAAGCTGGCGACGAAGATCATCATTTTCATATTCGGCAGCATTCAGTGCCTCCGTGTGGGTTTTATCCAGCGCTGATAACTCACGCTGACGTCTCTGCAAGACAGTTAGGGTGGTATTTGCCATCGCCAGGCGTTGTGTGGCGTCGTCACGTTGTTTTCTGAAGGTAAGGGCATTATTGCGGTAACGATCAACATCCCATCCAAGGCTGACTATCAAACAAATGGCTGCGACGAAAATAATGGCTGTCAGTCGATTCATTTCTGTTCCCACAAGCACACCTCGCGCTCTATCTCACGTCGTGTTATCAGCCCTTTCCATTGTTTACCGCCTGCATATATCCAGAGACGGAGCTGTTCACACGCGCTTTTGCTGTCGCCCTGGTTGATTTTTCGAAGCAGCGCAGAGGTTTGAATGTTTCCGGTCCCCACGTTGTAAGCGAATGAATAGAGCGCACCGCGCATAGTTTCTGGGATATCGATTTTGATGTAAGGATCAATTTGTCGGGCGACATTGCTGAGGTCTTTATCCAGCAAAGCGCTGCATTCAGCCGGGGTGTACGTTTTCCCGTGCATGATATCTTTGCCCGTATGCCCGTAACACACGGTCCAGACACCGGTCACATCCCTGTATGGTTCGTATCTGACACCCTCAAGCCCGTCATGGCCATTACTGCCGGTAATCAGGGAAGCAGCAATGGCAAAAGCGCCACCGCCTACAGCGGCAGTCACCGCTTTTCTTAGTTTGGGATTCATGGTTCACCTCAGTCATCAGTCGCGCGGTAGATTTCAGGTCCTTTCGGTTTTTCCGCTGATACCAGCGCATTCACCAGCTTACGTTTGTAGTACCAGTTAACAGAAAAGGTACAGATACCCAGCAGGATACCAATTAGAACCGCCCAGTCCTGTAGCGTCATAGCGCCCACCACAGCTAAAACCCATGCCACCGAAAATGATGCATGAGAGCTGTATTTCTCCATTTTTATTTCCACCCCTTATCTGCTCTGTGACTCATTGGAGATATCCTTTAATGATTAATGATTAATGATTAATGATTAATGATTAATGATTAATGATTAATGATTAATGTATTATGCTTTCTATTTACGAAGACCTGCGCAAAACTGTCACGGCCTAGAAAGTGGAAAGCCTCGTCGTTTACGGTATAATGCAGTCATTGGTAAATAAAAATGTTAATGATAATTATGAGCAATATTAAGTTCTGGGTATTGTAAGTCATATTATCTCTAATAAAATTCATCGCCATCCTATTTATAGATGCGGAGTTTAAAATTTTTCATCACACTTTTTAGATGCGATTATTATAATTTTTATTTTTTAATGAAATAATATTGTGATAATTTCACCCAGTAATTTCACTTGTTAATTATTATCTTAACCACAATTTCTTTCAAGGGTGTTAAGTCGGCATTGTGAAAATTCACTAGGAAATATGTGTTATGTTAAATATAAAGCATTGAGATTGGATGTTATTCATGATGGCACAGAAATGAATCCAATTTATAAATCCAGCTGTAAATAGACCATTTTTAGTTCCATGCACTTTTTGATATCCCGTGCCATCATCTCATATAGATTTCGCAAGTTTAGTGAGTACACCTGATACCAGCGGGTATACTGGACAATAATGTCGATCGAACAACCATTTCCTTAACTTTTAAAAAATAATGTTCTAATATCAATTAATTAAGCTCCCATTTATATTGTCCAGCCAGCGATGCGATCAATTCGCTAATGGTTTGATTTGATGATGCGCTATGGATAGTGACGCCTAACATCTGTTTTTTCAGTATCTGAATGTCTGATAATAGTGTACTGATTTCGCCATCGGCGGCGGCGACAAACAGTGTGCGTACGTCGTCTGTCTCAGCAATTCCGTTAGTCAGATCATTTATGATTTCATCCAAATCGGTATACACGCATTCCCACACGTTCATCATGTCTACGAGCGCAACCCTAGCGTTTTCCGCTTGCATGAGCAACGAGGAGTAACCGTGGGAGAGGGCGGTTGCTAGTTTGACTTCGGCTTCTAGATTAGCTTCTTGGTTGAGCAGACTGGCTTTTTCATTATTTAGGTCAATAAGTGCAATGGCCGATGTTGCCTCTCCGCCGATGCCAGCCGCGAGCAAGCCCACGCCCCCTAAAACGGCAGCGGTAGACGCACCTGCGGTAAAAAACTCGCCAATCGCGCCCACGCAGAGCATTATCGACCCCTCCAATATTCCCAGAGCACTCATGGCAGTGCCAGCACTTGTATCGTCTATCTTCTTCTGGATGTTACCAAGCTCGTTCTTGATATTCTCGAGAACTCCAGCATCCCCTCCTACCGTACTATTGAGTTCGCTTACGATGGCGTTGAATTCCTTTTCATCCTGTGTGTATGCCTCGTAAAAACTCTTTAAATCAAAAGTTATATCGTAGACATCAGATGCAAATTTTTTGCCATTATCTCGGACTTCAGTAAGTGCCCTAGTCCACTCTTCGACCGTCGACCCTGGTGGGAGAAAGAAAAGTAACGCTTTATTTAGTTCATAATATTTCGAGATATTCTCCATATTGTAAATTATCATTTCTAGTACATTATTTAAATCTAAATGATGCCCATATTTCGCATTCGACAGAACAGAATTAATACCTTTCTCATACTTAGATAAATTTTGGAATCCAGAGAAATCCACCAGTTTCTGTTGTTTAATACTGTTATGATAGGTTAGAAGTAACAGGGCGCAACGCGTTAGTGACTTGTTAAATACCCTTACCCGATACGCATTTCCACTAATATCTGACATATTTCCTCACTTCTCACATGTTAAGCAGTATTGACTGAAATCAAAGCAAAAGAAAGCATCTAACAAACACGCTTCCCTCCTAAATGATGAAAAATTAAGTAATAAATTGTTTAAATAACAACCTGTTTACAATGGGTTCTTTTGCAACTTAATCTAAATAGATCGATTAATTTTCATCAAATAAAAACGCAACCCATATGAATAATGGTCTATATATTTTCACCATCTCATTTAGTACATAAATGGAATCAGTTAGTTATTGACTTTTTTTCACAATAATCACCCCTTTCATTAGTGTTCACTATTTATACTCAGCAATGTGAAAAGAGTCAAATAATTTAATAATTATAGACTTGCTTTCCATGGCGCCAAGGAATCCTTTAATTATTGACGTCTGGTAGACCGTGTAAACAGACAATTTTTAGTTCTATATCAGCATGTTTTTTTCACTTAAAGTACGAGGCCCAGATACTCGCTTCGATACGAGTTATTTAACGTGCAGATGACTGTATTGATTCTGACTTTTAGCATTTTTTCCGTATCCCATACGCCAGAGCCGTTGAAGGCTATATCAACGATTTGTACCTCAACGCCGAGCTTTCTTGATTAATAAAAGTAGTTCAATTGGAATACATAGAGGCAATCACGATAGCGGAGGCGCTCCTGACCTTTAGGCGTCTCACCATGGTGATAGAGCAGAATGACAACTAGAACAATGAACATTAACACAGTCTACAAACAAGTCTCAAAAGGTTGCATTGCATATCAAATTCAACCAATTAGAGTCCCTGCTAGGGAATGTTACTGCCAAATGTTATATATTCAAAGAATCCTCATAATTATTAAAACTATGGTGTTAATCGCTATTTTTCGCTAGATTTCATCTGTCAGATAACAGACCTCATCATAGTGGTTATTGAACAACTGACTCAAGCTACACAGATAATCTGTGGGTGAAGTGCTTACCTTAACATCTCGTCTCTTGGAGCGAGTCAATATAATTTATCTAAAAATTAATAGTGAGGAAAATATGTCAGATATTAGTGGAAATGCAGCAGCAATGGGCACGGCGAATAGCTCGCAAATGAGTGGTTCAATGTTAATTCAAACCTATGTAAACAGTGTTCTTCAACAGCCTAAAGTCGATTTTTCAGGTACCCCATCTCTAGAGTTAAATCAGAAGCAAATTAACGACGGATTAGATATAGCGCAAAATCATGCGAAGTACTATATGAATACGCTGCATCCTAACCTGATTAAGAATATGGGAAATATCTCAAACTACTATCAGCTCAATAAAACTTTACCCATAATCCTCCCTGAAGGCTCAACGGTTGAACAATGGGTTAAGGATCTCTCAGTAGTCCGCGAACAGTCGATAAAATATTGCTCCGATGCAAAACAGATGGTGAATGATCTTCATAATTTCAGTGGGGAACTTGCAAAGGATTCTCAAGGATTCAGCACTATCGTCAGCCAACTTAACAACAAGCTGAATGGAGACGAAGGTGTCCTCAACAATATCAAAGAACAACTCGACTCATTCCAGCATAAGATCGATCAGGATATAGCTGGTATAGCTTTAAGTTCTTTTATGATCGGGTTAGGAGGGATTACTATCTGTGTGGGTGCGATTGAAAGTTTCATCACAGCAGGAACATCCACCCCCCTTATTCTCAGTGGCATCGGGATAGTTGCGACTGGCATCGGCGGAGATGCAGCTGCGATCGTCGACCTTATTAATAGTAATAACGCAAAAGGAAGACTGCTCAGCTTGGAAGCTAATCTTGAAGCCGAAGTCAAACTAGCCGCTGGTATAAGCTCAGGTTATTCGTCCTTATCTAAAATGGTGCAAAATGCCATTACTGCAGCTACTGGCATGGCGAACGCATGGGAAAACGTGGGGGCCGATTTGGATCAAATCATAGATGATCTGACTAACGGGATTGCCGGGGCAGACGACGTACGTACACTGTTTATCGCCGCCGCTAATGGCGAAATCAGTACACTATTATCAGATATCCAAATAGTGAAACAACAAATGTCCGGTGTCACTGTGCAGTGTGCAGCGACCGATCAAACCGTCAGCCAATTGATCGCATCGCTGGCCGGATAATATGAATTGATAGTAGCTTAATGGATGATGTCATAACGCTCATCGCTTTACTGTAACTGAGCCGTTATCTGCTTCAAATGCGGAATTGTAAACAGAAGTTTAATTAAGGCCGGGATGGAGGAAATTCCTGGCCTTTAATATATCTGGTGGCTGGAAACGTTTTTCTGCCATAATTTTCCCAACTAGCGCCAGCGGCAAGTAATGCCCCAAAAATTTTGTAGTGAATGTTTCCCCCGTTTCATTCATCCTTTTTTTCGCCGAAGGCGCCGATGTTGCTCCAGTGTTAATTTTTACTCATCTTTATCTGCGATAAAGTCCATCGACCAGCATTGATTACTGCTTTCGTGCACGATTAGTGGTTCTACTTTATCCAGTTTCTATGAATACACTTTTTCGGAGAGCTCATCTTGCAATATCAGATGTGTATATTCAATTTACTTATCTTCAACTTAGTGGATATACCAGAAGTTGTATTAAACTACAGTTGTTCTAGAGCATTCATTATGTTGATTTTATGTTAATATTGATTTTGTAAATAATTCTTACTGATAAGTAAAATTTAATTATTAAAACCCTTCTCTTTTTAAATTCGTTAAAATATATTAAAAAAAATTGGGAGGATTTTGATATGCTAAAGATTGAGTTAAATGGTAATTTATTGACTGCAAATGACGGCATTAAAATTAGACTCACAAAAAAAGAAGAGGAGTTACTTTTTTATTTTATCGAAAAAAAATCAGAATGTATAAGCCATGCCGTACTAATCTATGAACTGTGGCACTCCCATAGTGATTTTAAAGATAATTTATCTCAACTGGTTTTTAATTTGCGAAAAAAATTAAATTGCATAGGAATGCTTTGTATCATAGAAAGTGTAAGAGGAATTGGTTACATTTTCGATAAGGATAAGCTATTTTCAATTAAAAAAACAAAAAGCAAAAGCTATATATTGCATTGCCAATATACATCCCCAGAGACGATTGACTTTCTTTCAGCAATAGAAATAGTCAATAATCTTCTTATGATGATCAAACCCATTTATTTAAACCAAAAAAAAACTCAGGCAGTTTTGTGTGATGAGCCAATTCCCCTTGAGAAAATTAGCGATGAGATGTTAGATCTTTGTGGGAGAATAGTTGACGTTGTTTGCCCAGAACGTAGCGCACCTGAGGTGCGAGCACGGCTGCTAGGCAGCCTCAACCGCCTTTAATTTCTTGTTTCACATAAATCGGTGCCGGCTGTAGACGGGGCAGTTTGGATATCGAGTTGAGGTGTGGCGCGATAATTTTGTAGGTCGGGTATATCTGTTTCCGCCTCTTTTGATTGACGGTGCCTTACTGCCCTGACTATAAATCCTGTTTCCACACCCCGCTCATCGAACCAGACGTGCGATTCTAACGCATCCGGTTCTCAGACAGAATCATGCCTTTGCCCATGGAAGCTTCTGCGGGAGTTTCGGCAACTGGATGAGTCCCGACTGATTGTAGAAGTACTCATCGGGGTTATAGTTTTAACCCTTTGCTTCGTTGCTTATGTTTTTTGCAGCGCCACCGACGCAGCCGGGTTGTGGTCTAGTTGGCTATAAATCGGTACGACTGTGTGATAGGGGTTAACTTGAAGTAGTTAGTCCAGCTATCCAGTTTCTGGTTCAACCGCATGACCATCTCACCGGCATCCATCCACTCCATGTTCCTGCTGGTCTGGAGCCCAACGGACTCGATCATTCGCTTAATACTCTTTTTCGGAGAGCGAGTCCCTATATAAGGTTTCCTCGTCCAGGCTGAGTACACGCGTTTGAAAGTGTAACCAAGAAAATCAAATTCCCCTTCTGATAGCCTACACTGGCGGGTCGCATACTGTGTCCGTTTTCAGCAAGGTTAAGGCATAAACCGATAACCGACGCCGGTCTCAGTGAGCAGATGCCTGGGCCGCGCCGGATCGGCTTCCAGCTTTTGCCGCAGATGACCCATATAGATGCGCAGGTAATGGCTGTGTTCGACGTAATTGGGTCCCCAGACGTGGCTGAGTAGCTGCCGCTGGGTGATCACCTTACCGGAGTTGGCCAGCAACTCGGACAGTAAACGGAACTCGATGGGCGTCAGATGCAGATCTTCACCGTTACGCAAGACGCTGCGGTTGATCAGATCGACGGTGATATCGGAGAAGCTGAACAGTGGGCTTTCCTGTTGGCTATTGGCGTGGCGGCGTAGCGCAACCCGCACCCGAGCCAGCAGTTCACCAATGCCGAACGGCTTGCTGAGATAGTCATCGGCACCCGCATCCAGCGCGGCAATCTTGTCCTCTTCGGCATGGCGTGCGGAAAGGACAATCACCGGCACCGCGCTCCATTGGCGCAGATCGCGAATGTAGTCCAGCCCGTCGCCATCGGGTAACCCCAAATCAAGAATGATCAGATCCGGCTTGCGCGTGCCGGCCTCTATCAGTCCACGCTGCAAGGTTTCACTTTCAAACACCCGTAACCCTTCGCTCTCCAGCGCGGTGCGCACGAAGCGACGGATCTCTTTCTCGTCTTCCACAATCAGAATGTTAGTCGGCGATGTGGTCACGGGGCCTCTACTCTTGGGTTATAAGTCAAAATCTGTTCCATCCAGTTCGGGTGGCTTTTCCAACGGCAGCATAAAGTGGAAGCTGGCTCCGCCTTCGGCGCGGTTCTCCGCCCAGATGCGGCCGCCGTGTACTTCAATAATGGCACGACAAATCGCTAACCCCAAACCGACGCCGGGGATCGCCGACTCTTTATTACCACGGGAGAACTTGTCAAATATCAGTTGGGTCTGTTCCTCCGGTATGCCGGGGCCATTATCCCAAACCTCCACTTCCAGCCAGTCCTTAACTGCGTGGGCGCGGATCCCGATGATAGCATCGGCACCGGCATATTTATTGGCATTTTCCACCAGGTTGGTGAACACCCGCTCTAACAGGCTGCCATCACAGTTGATCAGTACCATCTCTGACGGCAACTCCACCTTGATCTCGTGCAATATCAGCAGCGGTTCCAGCATATGCAGCGAGGCGCCGACGATCTCTTCCAGCGATTGCCACTCTTTGCGCAGGTTAAAACCGCCGGACTGAATGCGCGCCATATCCAGCAGATTGTTTACCAGGCGGGTGGTACTGAGCACCTGCTGGCGGATTTGGCTGGCCTGTGGAGCGTGGCTGGAGCCTTCGGTGGCCAGATCCAGCGTCAGGATCTCTGCCTGACCAAACAGCACGGTAAGCGGAGTACGCAGATCGTGAGAGAGGGCGGCCAGCAGCGAGTTACGTAGCTGTTCGCGTTCGGCATCCAGCTTGGCCTCTTCGGCACTGCGGGCCAGATGCAGGCGCTCCAGCGCGCTGGCGATCAGCACCGCAAAGGTCTGTAACAGCCGCTGTTGCTCCGGCACCATCAACTGACGCAGATTGTTCGGTTCAATCGCCAGCAGGCCAAAGGTCTGTTTGGAGGTGCTGAGCGGCAGCAGTTGGTATGGCACGCCGGGCAGGGTGTCGGTACCGGCCCCGGCGGGTAAGCCTTTGCCATAGCTCCAGCGGGCGATGGCTTCATCGACCGACAGCAAGCCACCTTCTTCACCCACCATCTGTTGCAGGGATCCATCCTCCTGCGGCAGCAGCAGCACGGTTTTGGCCTGGAAGCTGCTGGAGATAAAGTGACGGCTGGTTTTGGCAATATCTTCTCTGCTTAACGCCTGGCTGAGCCCACGGGACATCTCATACAGGTGCCGCGCCCGTTGTTCACGATAGCGTGCAACTCGGGCCTGATAACGTACCCCGGCGGTCAGATTACCAATGGTGATACCGACGGTCAGCATCACGGCAAAGGTCAGCAGGTATTGCATATCACTGACGGCGAACGACCATTCGGGCTGCACGAAGAACAAATCGAAGCTGGCGACGTTGATCACCGCGGCCAGCACCGAAGGCCAGCGGCCAAAGAACAGGGCGACAATCGCCACGCCCAGCAGATAAACCATCACCAGGTTGGCCGAATCAAAGCCCGGCAGTAACCATTGCGACAGCAGCGTGATGATCGCGCACAAAGCCACGGCAACGGCACAGCCCCGCAGCTGGAATCGCCATTTTTCGCTAAAGGCGCGGTTATCATGCTCTTTGGCCTGCGGCTGCGGCGTATCGTTTTCCAGCGCGACAATCACCAGGTCGAGATCCGGCCCAAGCTGGCCAAGACGATCGGCAAAGCTGCCGCGCAGCTTCCAGCGCTGTTCGCCACGGCGGCCAATAATGATTTTGCCCAGGTTATGTTCCCGGGCATAGCGCAGTACCGCGCGTTCTTCAGAAGGATCGGAAAGGGTGGCGGTTTCAGCCCCTAATTCTTGCGCCAGCCGCAAGGCACGCAGGATGGATCGCCGTTGGTTTTCCGGCAGGCGGTGCAGCTTGGGGGTTTCGACATACACGGCATGCCAGTGGCAACCAAGGCGTGCCGCGAGCCTTGCAGCAATGCGCACCAGCTTTTCGCTACCGCTGTTATGGCCGACGCACAGAAGGATGCTGTCTCGGGTGTGCCAGACTTTTTCACGCCCCTGGTTATCGCGGAAGGCCCGCATTTGGTCGTCAACACGGTCGGCGGTGCGGCGTAGTGCCAGCTCACGTAGGGCGATCAGGTTACCCTTTCGGAAGAAATGCTCGATGGCGCGTTCGGCCTGGCCGGGGATATAGACCTTGCCTTCGTTGAGCCGTTGGCGTAGATCGTCAGGGGGCAGGTCTACCAACACCACTTCGGTCGCTTCGTCAAACACGTGGTCAGGCACGGTTTCCCTGACCCGCACCCCGGTGATGCCGCCGACGACGTCATTCAGGCTTTCCAGATGCTGGACGTTCACCGTGGTCAACACATCAATACCGGCATCCAGCAGTTCGTCCACATCCTGCCAGCGTTTGGGATGGCGTGAACCCTGGGCATTGCTGTGTGCCAGCTCATCCATCAGGATCAGGGCCGGATGGCGTGCCAAAGCGGCATCGAGGTCGAATTCCTGCACCTGGCGGCCACGATGTTGGATGCGTTTTGCTGGCAGGATCGACAACCCTTGCAGCAACGCCGCCGTTTCCTGGCGCCCGTGGGTTTCCACCACGCCAATGAGCACGTCTAGCCCCTGCGCCCGTTGCCGCTGAGCCTCCTGCAACATGGCGTAGGTTTTACCTACCCCGGCGCAGGCACCGAAGAAGACCTTCAGTTTGCCGCGTGGCTTTTCATTGGCTAACGCCAGCAGGCTGTCTGGATCGGGGCGTTGCAGTTCGTCATCCACCATCAAAGTTCCTTGTTTACCCATGCAAAGCGGGTTCGGCAATGCCGAACCCTTTAGCGACGTTTTATCACGTTTGCCGTTATTTCAACGCATCCAGCGCCATATTCAGCTTCAGCACGTTGACCACCGATTCCCCCATAAAATTAGGCGTGGCGCGATCGGTGTTTTCATCAATCAGTTTGGCAATCTGTTCCTGCGGCAACTGACGAGCGTTGGCGACACGTGCTAACTGGTACTTGGCGGCCGCCAGTGAAATCTGTGGATCCAGGCCACTGCCGGAGGCGGTCAGCAGGTCGACCGGGATCGGCCCGCTCATCGCCGGGTTAGCCTGGCGCAGCTGCGTTGCCCGCTCACCGATCGCTTTATCCAGCGCCGGGTTGGTGGCGGCCAGATTACTGCCGCCGGATGCCAGCGTATTATAGGCCGAATCGCTGGTGGCAGAAGGGCGACCCCAGAAATACCCCGGTTGGGTGAAGTTCTGGCCAATCAACGCCGAGCCGACTGCTTTATCCCCTTGATAGAGAAGCGATCCATTGGCCGTACCGCTGAACAGTAACTGTGACAGCCCGGTAGTGAGTAATGGGTAAGCAATACCGGTGATCGCCGTCAGCAGGATCAGCATAACCAGAGAAGGACGTAAATAAGACATCATAAATTCCTCGTTATCTTAGCCGGCCATATTCAGCGCGGTCAGCAGCAGGTCGATCAGCTTGATGCCCACGAACGGCACCAGCAGGCCACCCACACCATACAGCCACAGGTTACGGCGCAGCAGTGCGGCGGCGCTCATTGCCTTATAGCTCACCCCTTTTAACGCCAGTGGGATCAGGAAGACGATCACCAGAGCGTTGAAGATCACCGCCGACATAATCGCCGAGGCGGGGGAGTGCAGTTGCATCACGTTCAGCGCATTCAACTGCGGATAGGTTGCCGCGAAGGCCGCCGGAATAATGGCAAAGTACTTCGCTACGTCGTTGGCGATACTGAAGGTGGTCAGTGAACCGCGCGTCATCAGCATCTGCTTGCCGATATGCACCACTTCGATCAGCTTGGTCGGGTTGGAGTCGAGATCGACCATGTTGCCCGCTTCCTTGGCCGCCTGCGTCCCCGAGTTCATGGCAACCGCCACGTCGGCCTGCGCCAGTGCAGGGGCGTCGTTGGTGCCGTCGCCGGTCATCGCAACCAGGCGTCCTTCCGCCTGATACTGACGGATCAGCGCCAGTTTGGCCTCTGGCGTGGCTTCCGACAGGAAGTCATCCACACCGGCTTCGGCTGCGATGGCGGCGGCGGTCAGGCGGTTATCCCCGGTGATCATCACCGTCTTGATGCCCATCTTGCGCAGTTCGGCAAAGCGTTCTTTAATCCCGCCTTTGACGATGTCTTTCAGCGCTACCACCCCCAGCACGCGTGGCCCTTCGGCGACCACCAACGGCGTACCGCCGGTACGAGCGACGCTTTCCACCAACTCATCTACCGCACGTGGGAAGTGGCCATTGTTGGATTCCACGTGGCGGCGAATGGCATCTACAGCCCCTTTACGGATCATCCGGTCCTGCACGTTGACGCCGCTCATGCGGGTTTGCGCAGAGAAAGGTACGAAGGTAGCGTTCAACGCCTGCAAATCACGTTCGCGCAGGTTGAAGCGCTGCTTGGCCAGCACCACGATACTGCGGCCTTCCGGCGTTTCATCGGCTAGCGAAGAGAGTTGGGCGGCATCGGCCAGCTCTTGCTCTTTTACCCCCGGTGCCGGCAGGAATTCGGACGCCTGACGGTTACCTAGGGTGATGGTACCGGTCTTATCCAACAGCAATACGTCAACGTCACCGGCGGCCTCAACGGCGCGCCCGCTGGTGGCGATCACGTTGGCACCCAGCATACGGCTCATCCCGGCGACGCCGATAGCGGACAGCAGCCCACCAATGGTGGTCGGGATCAGGCAGACCAGCAAGGCCACCAACACGGTGATCGAGACTATGCTGCCGCTGCCTGCGGCTTCCACGCTGTATTGCGAGTAAGGGAACAGGGTTGCGGTCGCCAGTACGAACACGATAGTCAATGCCACCAGCAAAATGGTCAGCGCCACTTCGTTTGGGGTTTTACGGCGTTTGGCACCTTCGACCATCGCGATCATGCGATCGAGGAAGGTTTCCCCCGGGTTGACGCTGCACTGCACCACCAGCCAGTCGGACAGAATACGCGTCCCGCCGGTCACGGAGGAGAAGTCACCACCGGATTCACGGATCACCGGTGCAGATTCACCGGTGATGGCGCTTTCATCGACCGAGGCGCCGCCTTCCAGCACTTCGCCATCGCAAGGGATGGTGTCACCGGCTTCCACCAGCACGATATCCCCTTTACGCAGGCTCTCGGCCGAGACTTTCTCGGTAGCGCCATCACGCTTCGGCGTGGCGAGTTTCTTTGCCCAACTGGTTTTCTTGGTGCCCTTCAGGCTTTCCGCCTGAGCCTTGCTGCGTCCTTCCGCCAGCGCTTCGGCAAAGTTGGCGAACAGCACGGTAAACCACAGCCACATGGCGATGCTGCCGGTAAAGGTCGCACTACCTTCGGCGTTGCCTGAAAGCACCACCAGCCAAATGACCGAAGTCAGGATACTGCCGAGGTACACCACGAACATCACCGGGTTACGCCACTGAACGCGTGGGTCCAGCTTTTTCACCGCATCGATCAGCGCGGTACGCATCAGTGCCGGTTCAAACAGTGCGCGTTGTTTGCGAGTCATCTTGTTCTTCTCTCTGTTATGACTGTTAATTGGCCAACCACAGTTGTAAATGTTCGGCTACCGGGCCTAGCGCCAGTGCAGGGACAAAGGTCAAGGCACCGACCAGCAGGATGGTGCCGACCAACAGGCCGATAAACAGTGGCCCGTAGGTTGGCAGCGTACCGTTGCCCGCCGGTTGGCGTTTTTTGACACACAGCGAACCCGCAATAGCCAGCACTGGCAGGATCACCCCGAAGCGGCCAACAAACATCGCCAAGGCCAGCAGCAGGTTGTAGAACGGCGTGTTGACGCTCAGACCAGCAAAGGCGCTACCGTTGTTGTTGGCTGCCGAAGAGAAGGCGTACAGCACTTCACTGAAGCCATGCGCCCCTGGGTTGAGGATGCCAGTACGGCCAGCGTCGGTAGCAATCGCCAACGCGGTGCCCAGCAGTACCAAGGTCGGCGTCACCAGGATCGCCAGCGCGGTCATCTTCATGTCATAAACATCGATCTTCTTACCGAGATATTCCGGCGTGCGGCCAATCATCAGCCCGGCGATAAATACCGTCAGCAGCACGAACAGCAGCATGCCGTACAGGCCGGAACCGACGCCGCCGAACACGACCTCGCCAATCTGCATCAGCCACATCGGCACCATGCCACCCAGCGCGGTAAAGGAGTCATGCATGGCGTTGACGGCACCGCAGGAGGCCGCAGTGGTCACCACCGAGAACATGCTGCTGGCGAGAATGCCAAAGCGGGACTCTTTACCTTCCATATTGATGTTGCTGCTACTGCCAAGCGCGCTCAGATGCGGGTTGCCAGCCAGCTCAGCATTCATCACCACGATCACCGCAGCGATAAAGATCAGTGCCATGGCCCAGATCAGCGCGTGACCCTGGCGGTTTTCACCGGCGACCTGACCAAAGGCGAAGCACAGGGCGCAAGGGATCAGGAAGATCGCCAGCATCTGTACAAAGTTGGTCAATACGGTTGGGTTTTCAAACGGATGCGCCGAGTTGGCACCGAAGAAGCCGCCACCGTTGGTGCCGAGCATCTTGATCGCTTCCTGCGAGGCTACGGGTCCCATCGGCAAGGTCTGCTGTGCCCCTTCCAGCGTGGTCACATGCAGGTAAGGCAGGAAGTTCTGCAACGTCCCCTGGCTGACGAAGAACAGCGCGATCAGCAGAGACAGTGGCAACAGCACATACAGGGTAATGCGCAGGATATCGATCCAGGCGTTACCAATGGTGGCGCTGGAACGGCGTGCAAAGGCCCGGATCAGGGCAAAGGCAACGGCGATACCGGTGGCGGCAGACAGGAAGTTCTGTACCGTCAACCCGGCCATCTGGCTGAGATAGCTGAGGGTGTTTTCCCCGCTGTAGGCCTGCCAGTTGGTATTGGTGACGAAGCTGACGGCGGTATTGAACGCCAGATCCCAAGATAAACCGGGGAACCCTTGTGGGTTGAGCGGTAAGGAACCCTGTGCCATCAGCAGTACCAACAGCAGCACTAAACCGAGGATATTGAACCACAGGATCGCCAGTGCGTATTGCCACCAGGTCATCTCGGCGGTGTCATTACCGCAGCAACGCCAGACGGCTGCTTCCACATGGCGCAGGACCGGTAGTGGCTCTCCCTCGATCAGGCGAGCTATAAAGCTGCCCAGGGGACGAGCCAGCACCAGAAGCACCAGCACAAAGCTGGCGATCAACAAGAAGGCTGAAGCTGCCATCAGAAGTCCTCCGCATTAAACAGGGCATAAACCAGATAGCCCAACAGCAGCAGAACCAACAGCGCACCACCAATAACGCTGAAACTCACGGGACACCTCCAGAGGTGTTGTTTTTGATAGCCTGAGTGTAGGGAGGGCAGTAGAAAGAAGATGAAAAAATAGCGGGGCCGGGTGTAAAAAAAGTATAAAAATGATTGAAATAACGGCAGAAGTTGGCGGTTTTATACGCAGGAAGGGCGTGGGCGGATGGGTTGTTGGCGTAAAAATCCGTTAAATGATCCCAGCAACGCCAAGAAACCACAATGTAACTAATGTTAAGTTAGTTATTAACCTTGATGTAACAAAATTACGTTACGGAGGCCTTTTTTGTGCTCTTTTTGCGCATTTTAGTGGTCGGATGAGTTGTAAAATTACAACCTATGCGGTAATATTTTGCTCAGTTTCCATTTGGCCATCATTTATCGTTTCGCATTGCGTCGGGTCCTGACAACCTGGCGCGGATGTTTTTAAGGAGGTTCGTATGTCTAACTACCAAGCCTATCCGTTGCATCGGGTCCTCCTGCGCCGTAGCGCAGTGATTCTGATCGGTGTTCTTGCCTTGCCGGTGATGCTGTTCCGTGCCGATCGCGCACGTTTTTACAGCTATTTACACCGCGTCTGGTCAAAAACCAGCAATAAACCGGTCTGGCTGCAACAGGCAGAAACGGCGTCCTGCGATTTTTATTAATCCTGGCCCGTTGCACTACTACGAACCCTCGCCCCTTTGGCGGGGGTTTTTGCGTTTTAGGCCGCACTAACGCACTAAATCCTCTACACTTCTAGCATTAACCCGTTGGTGGGAGACAAGATATAGCGCAGGAACTGGCCAGGCTTATCGACCACTATCGCCAGGGGATGCAACCGCTGCTGGCACCGATTACCGATTACGCTGTTAAAACATGACATGGCCGAATATCCTGATAGCTATCTGGCGCAACAGCGCTATTTTGAGCCCTATCCGGAGGCGTTGTGCCTGCGCTACGGCCATTAACCTGCAAGGAGTGTTATGACCACGCATCTGGTCTGGTTGCGTAACGATCTACGCATTACCGACAATAAAGCCCTCTCTGCCGCCTGTAGCGATCCGCAAGCCAAGGTGCTGGCGGTATTTATCGCTACCCCCGCGCAATGGCGCCAGCACCATATGGCGCCACGTCAGGCGGCGTTTATCCACGCCAATCTGTTGCAGGTGCAAGCGGCGCTGGCGGCTCGGGGCATTGAACTGATTTGCCATCAGGGCGACGATTTTGCCGGTTCGGTTAACTGGCTGGTGGAGTTCTGCCAGCGCCAGCAGGTTACGGCCCTATATTATAATCGTCAGTATGAAATCAATGAGCGTCAACGTGACGCCCGCCTTGAGCAGGCGTTGGCCGGGCAGGTGAGGTTCCACAGCTTTGATGATAGCCTGCTGTTGCCTCCCGGTAGCGTGCAAACCGGCAACGGCGAGATGTACAAGGTGTATACGCCTTTTCGCAAAGCCTTTCTCCAGCGATTGGCCGAGACCGACGTGAGCTCTCTGCCAGCACCACGCCCGCGTGGGGAAGCCGTTGGTTTTACCGCAGCGGCGGCATTCGATTATCCTTTGGCTGAGGTGGGAGAGGGCTATCCCGCAGGTGAAGAGGCTGCATTGCACAGGTTGCGCGCTTTCTGCCGCGAGCGGGTGCAAGACTATGCGACACAGCGCGATTTGCCCGCCATTGCCGGCACCAGCAATCTGTCACCCTACCTGGCTATTGGCGTTATCTCTCCTCGCCAGTGCGTCAACCGTCTGCGCGTCGAGTGCCCCGATGTGCTGGAAAATCCGCAAAGCGGTGCTTTCAGTTGGCTTAATGAGCTGATCTGGCGAGAATTTTATCGTCACCTGATGGTGGCGTATCCTGCGTTATGCAAGCACCGTCCCTTTATCGCCTGGACGGATAAGGTATGCTGGCAACGCAACGACGCGGCGTTACTGGCCTGGCAACAGGGCAATACCGGTTACCCGATTGTCGATGCTGCCATGCGTCAGCTCAATCAAACCGGCTGGATGCATAATCGCCTGCGGATGATCGTGGCCAGCTTCCTGGTCAAGGATTTGCTGATCGATTGGCGCGCCGGTGAACAGTATTTCATGTCCCAATTGCTGGATGGCGATCTGGCCGCCAACAACGGTGGCTGGCAGTGGGCCGCCTCTACCGGCACCGATGCCGCACCTTATTTCCGCATCTTTAACCCGACCACTCAGGGCGAACGTTTTGATCCAAAAGGCACTTTTATCCGTAAATGGTTGCCTGAACTGGCGGATGTACCGGACAATGAGCTCCATCAACCCCATCGCTGGGCGGAAAAGCAGCAGCAGGTTCTGAATTATCCGCCGCCGATAGTCCAACACCAGCAGGCTCGGCTGGAGACGTTGGCGGCTTTTGAAGCGGCCAAGCGAGGGGGACTTTAAAGTTACAGCAAGGAGCTTCCTGATGATGAAGAAACTACTGGCCCTGTGCCTGGGCGGCTATTCCGCGTTGGCCGTGGCCGGTTTTGACGTAGTGGCGCTAGGCGTCGACGGTGGCGTCAGCGACGGCAATCTGACTTCTTATCTGATCCGCAGTGATAGCCAGACGCAGTATCTGGCACTGGATGCCGGGACGTTGCTGCCGGGGATTGCCAAAGGGCTGGAAAAGGGCAGTTTTCCGCAGGTCACGCCCGAGCTGGCCGCTCCCTTAACTCCGCAGGGCTATATTTTCCGTCAGCTGATTGGCGGTTACTTCATTAGCCATGGCCATCTGGATCACGTGGCTGGGTTGATCCTTGCTTCACCGGAAGACAGTAAAAAAACCGTTTATGCACAGGCTGATACCGTATTGACGCTGCGCAATCATTATTTTAACTGGAAAGCCTGGCCCAATTTTACCGATGCCGGTAATGGCTCGCGGCTAGGCACTTACCGCTTGCAAACGGTGCGCCCGCTGCAGCGTGTGACCCTGGGCCTGACCGGTTTGAGCGGGGTGATGTACCCACTTAGCCACGATCGCTACCCCTCTTCGATGTTGCTGGTGGCCGACCGTGAAGGGTCATTTGCCTACTTTGGCGATACCGGGCCGGATGCGCTGGAACAGTCACGCAATCTGGATGGTGCCTGGCGCGCACTGGGGCCGCTGATTGAGCAGAAGAAGCTGAAGGGCATGATTATCGAAACCTCTTACCCGAACGAGGTGGATGACAAGCATCTGTATGGTCATCTGACCCCGGCCTGGCTACTGAAGGAGCTAAAAAACCTCCAGCAGTACAGCGGTGGAGAGGGATCGTTAAAAGATCTGCCGGTGATCATCAGCCACATCAAGCCCAGCCTGAAACAGGGGGAAGATGTGCGTGCTACCATCAAGCAACAGCTGGATCAGGGCAACGATCTGGGGGTGAAATTTATCCTGATGGAACAGGGCGATCGGCAACAATTTTGAATGAGAGTGAGATGACTATGCATAACCTCGATCTGGAACATCTGATCAACAGCGAACTCAACTGTGCGGCCTTCCAGGACTACGCGCCAAATGGCCTACAGGTGGAAGGGCGGGCACATGTGCAGCGTATCGTGACGGGAGTGACGGCCTGCCAGGCGTTGCTGGATGCGGCGGTGGAACATCAGGCGGATGCCATAGTGGTGCATCATGGTTACTTCTGGAAAAACGAAGCACCCGCGGTGCGCGGCATGAAGCGTAACCGGCTGAAAACTCTGCTGAGCAACGATATCAACCTGTATGGCTACCACTTGCCGCTGGATGCACACCCGGAACTGGGGAATAACGCGCAGTTGGCAAAGGCGTTGGGCATCCGCGTGATCGGTGAGATCGAACCTTTGGTGCCGCACGGCGAATTTGAGCAACCGCTCAGTGCGGGTGAATTGCAACAGCGTATCGAGAGCCGTCTTGGCCGAGCGGTGTTGCACTGTGGCGATAATGCCCCGCAGGCAATCCGTCGGGTGGCCTGGTGTACCGGTGGCGGCCAGGGATTTATCGACAGCGCGGCGCGATTTGGCGTTGATGCGTTTATCAGTGGAGAGGTTTCTGAGCAAACTATTCATACGGCGCGGGAGATGGGCGTGCACTTTTTTGCCGCCGGCCATCACGCGACGGAACGTGGTGGGATCAAGGCGTTAGGAGAGTGGTTAGCGCAACATCACGGCTTTGACGTCACCTTTATCGATATCCCCAATCCGGCCTAATTTGCCTATGGGTTCGGTAAAACGAACCCTTTAGCGCCGCTAATCCCTTATATTCCCGAAGGTTGCTCTCTTGACAGCCGACGTTACGTCCCGCATAACTGATACGCTTTTCAAATAATAAAATACCCTGTGAACTTCAAGTTGCTACCCAGTGACCCGCTCATTCGTTCGTGAGCGGTCAGTCATGCTGCGGCTTGAAACACGACGAGTATAAGGAGATAGGGGTGCAACGAGCACAATATTACCTGCTAGGGGAACGCGCTGTAGTGCTTGAATTGGCACCCCCGGTGACGCTGCAAAGTCAGCAGCGCATCTGGGCATTGGCAGAAAAGTTGAATCACCACACTGACGTACGGGAAGTGGTGCCGGGAATGAATAACCTGACGCTGTTGCTGTATACGCCGCAGGCCGATGCCGAGGCGATGCTGGAGCTGCTGCGTCAAGGATGGGAGGGCAACGAAAGCCTGGTGCCAGAGTCCCGCGATGTCGATATCCCGGTGATCTATGGCGGCGAATATGGCCCCGACCTGGATGAGGTGGCGCGCCATACCGGCATGACGCCGCAACAGGTGGTGGAATGCCATTCGTCCACCGCGTATGTGGTTTATTTCCTGGGCTTCCAACCTGGTTTTACCTATCTGGGGGGGATGCCGGAGCGTCTGGCCACTCCACGCCGTGCGGAACCTCGTTTGTCTGTTGCTGCGGGTTCTGTGGGGATCGGTGGCGGCCAGACGGGGATCTATCCGCTGGTCACGCCGGGCGGTTGGCAACTGATTGGCCGCACGCCGTTGGCGCTGTTTAATCCGAATGAAATGCCGCCGACGCTGCTGCGCCCGGGCGATAACGTGCGCTTTGTACCGCAAAAGGGGGGCGTATGCTGAAGATCTTGCGAGCCGGTATTTACACCACCGTCCAGGACCTGGGGCGTAACGGTTTCCGGCGTTTGGGCATCAGCCAGGGCGGTGCTCTGGATATCCCCGCGCTGAAAATAGCCAACCTGCTGGTGGGCAATTCGCCCGAAGCGGCTGGGTTGGAGATCACGCTGGGGCAATTCAGTGCCGAATTTACCCATAATGGGTGGATTGCGCTGACTGGCGCGGGCTGCGATGCTCAGTTGGACGGCAAATCTTTATGGACGGGCTGGCGCTATCCGGTAAAAAAAGGCCAGCAACTGACGCTGAAGATGCCTAAACGCGGGATGCGCAGCTATCTGGCGGTGTCTGGCGGCATCAACGTGCCGGAGATGCTGGGCTCACGCAGCACCGATCTGAAAGCGGGCTTTGGTGGATTGGAAGGCCGGCAGTTGAAAGAGGGCGACGTGTTGCCAGCGGGTAAGCTGCAGGCGCTGCCGACCACGGTCATCGGCGTGAAACAGCCGCTGTTCAGCAACCGGATCAGGGTGTTGACCGGGCCGGAATATGACGAGTTCAGCCAACAGGCGCAGGACGATTTCTGGCGTACCGCCTGGCAGCTTAGCCCGCAGAGTAACCGCATGGGTTATCGCCTGCACGGTGGCAGCGCCCTGACGCGCACCACTGAACGGGAAATGCTCTCCCACGGCCTGATACCCGGCGTCATCCAGGTCCCACACAACGGCCAGCCGATCGTCTTGATGGCCGATGCTCAAACTACCGGGGGATACCCGCGAATTGCCTGCGTAATCGAGGCGGATCTCTTCCACTTGGCGCAGATCCGTCTGGGGGATGCACTTCACTTTATCCCCTGCACCCTGGCAGAGGCGCAGCGCGCCAAGGCTGAGCAGGATCACTTTATTCAACAGATTGCCTGGGGGGTTAAATGATCGTCGATTTGAATGCCGATCTCGGTGAAGGTTGCGCCAATGACGAAGCGCTGTTGCAGTTGGTCAGCTCGGCCAATATTGCCTGCGGCTTCCATGCCGGGGATGCCCAGACCATGCGCCAATCGGTGCGCTGGGCGTTGCAATACGGTGTGGCGATTGGTGCCCATCCCAGTTTCCCGGATCGGGAAAACTTCGGCCGCACTCGGATGCAGTTACCGGTAGAAACGGTGTATGCCCAAGTGGTGTATCAGCTGGGGGCGCTGGCCGCCATTACCCGGGCTGAAGGCGGCGTGATGGCCCATGTGAAACCGCATGGCATGCTCTACAACCAGGCGGCGGTGGAGCCGGAATTGGCGGAAGCCATTGCCCGCGCGGTGTTGGCGGTAGACCCTTCGTTGCGTCTGGTGGGGTTGGCCGGCAGTGAACTGATCCGCGCAGGTGAAAAGCTGGGGTTGGCGACGCGGCAGGAAGTGTTTGCCGATCGCGGCTATCAGGCCGATGGAACATTGGTGCCGCGTGGGCAACCAGGAGCACTGATCGCCAGTGATGAACTGGCATTGCAACAGACGCTGGAAATGGTTCGCCACCAGCGTGTACGAACCGTTGAGGGGGGCTGGGCCTCCGTCAAGGCTGAAACCGTTTGTCTGCACGGCGACGGGGAACATGCACTGGCCTATGCCAGGAAGCTGAGAGAGAGCTTTACTCAGCAGCAGATTGGCGTCAGCGCCGCATAAAAAAATAATGACTACAGCAAACACAACATTGCCCGCAAGACCGAGGGCGACAAGAGGGAAGTGAATATGGAACAAGCGGTAAACCTCTGGCCACTGATAGGCATCGCTGCCATCGTGGTTGGATTTGTATTACGTTTTAACCCGGTGCTGGTGGTGATCGCCGCCGGTATTATCACCGGGCTGGCGGCGTTGATGCCGCTGGATGTCATTTTGGAAAAGCTTGGCGAGGGCTTCCTCAATACCCGTAACCTGCCGCTGATCCTGCTGTTGCCGCTGCCGATTATCGGGCTGTTAGAGCGCCACGGTTTGAAAGAACGTGCGCAGGCGTGGATTGCCAAAATCAAAAGCGCCACCGCCGGGCGTTTACTGATCGTCTACCTGTTTGTGCGTGAAGTAACGGCGGCAATGGGGCTGACCAGCCTGGGCGGCCAACCTCAAATGGTACGTCCGCTGTTGGCACCGATGGCGGAGGGGGCCACGGAAAACCGCTATGGGGAACTGCCGGAACGTGTGCGCTATCGTCTGCGGGCAATGTCTGCCGCGACCGATAACGTCGGGCTGTTCTTTGGTGAAGATATTTTTGTCGCCTTTGGCGCGATCATCTTTATGCATAACTTTATGCTGGAATCCGGCGGTATTCAGACCGAACCGCTGCACATTGCGCTGTGGGGGATCCCAACGGCGATCTTTGCCTTTCTGATCCACTCGTTCCGTTTGTACCGCATGGACAAACAACTCAACGCTGAACTGAGCAAACTTAACCAGGCTGCGTTGCAGGCCAAGGGAGAAGGCCAATGATATTCCAACAACAATATCTCTATTGGCTGGCGGGTGCGGTATTACTGATCGTCGCCGCAATGTCGTTTCGCGATAAGGCCAACCCACGCCGTATTTCTACCGGCCTGTTCTGGGCCTTATACGGATTGATCTTCCTGGTGGGGGATTGGACCTATGGGCTATTTGGCTCAGGGGCTGAAGCCAAGCGTCAACTGCATATCACCGTGGGCGTATTGGTGGTGGTGATGGCTCTGATCGCCGGTTTTGGCGGTGTGCGTCTTGGTAGCTATCATCAGCGCAGCCAGCAAGAGCGCGAAACCAGTGCCAAACGCTTGGGCAACCGTCTGTTTATCCCGGCGCTGGCGATCCCGGTCGTCACGGTGATCGGCGTGCTGCTGTTCAATAACATCCCGGCCTTGCAACAGGCGGTGTTTGGCAGCGGTAACCACTCCACCTTGATTACCTTGTTCTCCATGACCCTCGGCTGTTTGCTTGGCCTGGTTATTGCGGTGAAGATGACCCGTGAGAAAATGTCGCAGCCAGTGCAGGAAGCTCGTCGTCTGCTGGATTCCATCGGCTGGGCCTTCATCCTGCCGCAGATCCTGGCGACTCTTGGCCTGCTGTTCACCGTTGCGGGCGTTGGCACTGCCATCTCCCATTTAACGCAGGAATACCTGGCGGTAGATAACCGCTTTATCGCCGTAGCGGTGTATGCCATCGGCATGGCCGTATTAACCATGATCATGGGGAACGCGTTTGCGGCTTTCCCGATTGTCACTGCGGGTATCGGTATCCCGATCCTGGTACTGCAACACGGCGGTAACCCCGCGGTGATGGCGGCTATCGGCATGTTCTCCGGCTATTGCGGCACGTTGATGACGCCAATGGCTGCTAACTTTAATATTGTACCGGCGGCGTTACTGGAGTTACCGGACAAGAATGCGGTCATCAAGGCGCAGATACCGACCGGGGTCACGTTGCTGCTGGTTAACGTATTCCTGCTTTATTTCCTGATGTTCCTCTAGGAGAACGCATGCAGAAAGTATTGATTACCGGCTTTGAGCCGTTTGGCGGCGAGCGTGTCAACCCATCCTGGGAGGTGGTGAAGCAGCTTAACGATCTGGAGCTTGGCGGGGCGCACATTATCGCGCGCCAGCTACCTTGCGTCTTCGGTGAGGCATTAACTGTGCTGAACGCGGCCATTGATGAAGTTCAGCCAGCGATGGTACTGGCGATCGGCCAGGCGGGCGGGCGCACTGACATCACACTGGAACGCGTCGCTATTAACGTCGATGACGCGCGTATTCCCGACAATCAGGGACAGCAGCCGATCGATCAGGCCATTGTGGCAGATGGCCCTGCGGCCTATTTCAGCACCTTGCCGATCAAGGCGGTGGTGAATGCGATGCGTGAGGCTGGCATTCCGGCCTCGGTATCACAAACCGCCGGGACCTATGTCTGCAACCATGTGATGTACGGTCTGTTGCACCGCTTAAGCGGGCAGCAGGCGGTGAAGGGCGGGTTTATCCATATCCCTTACCTGCCTGAGCAGGCGGCACAGCATCCTGGTGCGCCGAGTATGGCAGCCCAGACGGTGCTGTTTGCTTTGGAAATGGCAATTTCGATCGCCTTGCAGGTGGAGCATGACTTGAAAGTGGTGGGTGGCGCCACGCACTAAGGTCATTTATGCTACCTCCATGTTAACCCTAGGGTTCGGCTTGCCGGACCCTTTTCAATCAAGGAGTTGTCCATGCCAGAAGGGCCGGAGATCCGTCGGGCGGCAGATAAGCTGGCGGCGGTGATGATCGAGCAACCACTGACCGAAGTCTGGTTTGCTTTCCCGCAACTGAAACACTATCAGGCCGAGCTGGTCGGTGAACGTATCACTGCCATCGAACCGCGCGGTAAAGCCTTGTTAACTGATTTCTCCAACGGTTTGACCATGTACAGCCACAACCAGCTTTACGGCGTGTGGAAGGTGGTGCGAGCGGGCGAAACACCAGAAACCAAGCGCGATCTGCGCGTGCGACTGGAGACGGCCGAGTGGGCGATCTTGTTGTATAGCGCTTCGGATATCACCATTGCGCCGCGCGGTGAGATCGAGCAACACCCGTTCTTAAAACGTATTGGTCCTGACGTGCTGGATATGGCTTTGACCGTAGAGCAGGTGGAACAGCGGCTGTTATCGCCGGCGTTTTGTAAGCGCCAGTTGGGCGGAATGCTGCTGGATCAGTCTTTTCTGGCTGGCCTGGGCAATTACCTGCGAGCCGAAATTTTGTGGCAGGCAGAACTGGCACCCAAGCATAAGCCGCAGGATCTCACCCCTGATGCGCTGCATCAGTTGGCGCAGGCGCTGTTGGATATTCCACGCATTTCATATCAGACCCGTGGTCAGGTAGATGAAAATCGCCATCACGGTACGCTGTTCAGCTTCAAGGTGTTTCATCGCAGCGGTGAGCCTTGCCCGCGCTGTGGCGCGATGATCGAGAAAACGGCGCTATCTTCGCGGCCGTTCTATTGGTGCCCGGTTTGCCAGCAGTAAGCCATAAAAAACGCTGCCAGTGAGGCAGCGTTAAGTCGATAGGGTCATTAGCCGAGTTGGGGCGACTATGACGCCCCGCTAAAGCTTACTTTTTAACCTGAGACTTGAACTCACGCTCGGCATAGCCGGTATACAGCTGACGTGGACGAGCGATCTTGATGCCTTCGTCATGCATTTCGTTCCAGTGGGCAATCCAGCCAATGGTACGGGCAATCGCGAAGATCACCGTAAACATGGAAGAAGGAATACCCATCGCTTTCAGGATGATACCTGAATAGAAATCGACGTTCGGGTACAGTTTCTTCTCGATGAAGTACGGGTCGTTCAACGCGATATGTTCCAGTTCCATCGCGACCTGCAGCAGGTTGTCGTCTTTCTTGTTCAGTTCTTTCAGCACTTCGTGACAGGTTTCACGCATCACGGTGGCGCGCGGATCGTAGTTTTTGTACACGCGGTGGCCAAAGCCCATCAGACGGAACGAGTCGTTCTTGTCTTTGGCACGTTTGATGAACTCAGGGATGTGCTCAACGGTTTTGATCTCTTCGAGCATCTTCAGTGCCGCTTCGTTGGCACCGCCATGCGCTGGCCCCCACAGGGAAGCGATACCGGCCGCGATACAGGCAAACGGGTTGGCACCGGATGAACCGGCGGTACGCACGGTGGAGGTGGACGCGTTCTGCTCATGGTCGGCATGCAGGATCAGAATACGATCCATGGCGCGTTCCAGCACTGGGTTCACCACGTACTCTTCGCAAGGTGTAGCAAACATCATGCGCAGGAAGTTACCGGCGTAGGACAGGTCGTTGCGTGGGTAAACAAACGGCTGGCCAAGGGAATACTTGTAACACATCGCTGCCACGGTAGGCATTTTGGACAGCAAGCGGAACGCGGTGATCTCACGGTGACGTTCATTGTTGACGTCCAGCGCATCGTGATAGAACGCAGCCAGGGCACCTGTTACCCCGCACAGCACCGCCATTGGGTGCGAGTCACGGCGGAAACCACGGAACAGATGGGTGATCTGGTCGTGGATCATGGTGTGACGGGTTACCGTGGTTTTGAAAGTTTCGAACTCTTCAGCACTCGGGGTTTCGCCGTACAGCAGGATGTAGCACACCTCCAGGTAGGAGGACTCTTTTGCCAACTGCTCAATCGGGAAGCCGCGGTGCAGCAGGATACCTTTGTCGCCGTCGATGAACGTGATTTTGGATTCACAGGAAGCGGTAGAAGTAAAGCCGGGATCAAATGTGAAATAACCTTTGGAGCCCAGGGCGCGTACGTCAATAACATCAGGGCCCAGTGAAGGGGTGAGCACGCCCAGTTCGATCGGAGCTTCGCCGTTGTTGATGCTTAGCGTCGCTTTCTTATCAGTCATTTACAGTCTCCTTAACGCCTTATTTTAAAAACCTCTAACAACTGAAATACCTTAAATCTCCGCAGGTTGCCCGCAATAAAGTCGAGCGAACGCTAACTCTGTGAGCGACAGCGCATTTGCGCCGGTAGGGGACAGAGTTTGCACCAGGCGAACAAGACGGGTTAGCAGCCGTTAACGATTCATCGGGATTCGTTATTTTCTTTTAATCATTACCTACGATCTGTTTGGAATGTTAACCACATACACTATCGCTACACTGTTGCATAACTTGTGCTTAGGGGGAAGTGTATCCGGTGACCGCTAGTGCATCATAGGGTTGATTGCTGCCCTATTTGTAATGGAAATGTTGATCTCTTGTCAAATCAGATAATTAATTTCGTGCTAAATGTAATAATCGTGATCTAAATCACTGTTCTGGGGAAATGTGACCAAAGGGATTGTATGGGAATTGTAATAAGAATGTGAACCTCCTATACTGCCGCCAGGTCTCCGGATTACCCTGAAGTAGGAGCACCCAGCGTTATCACTACGCGCCGTTTAAGCACTAGGATGTCGATGTTTGAGCGCGTGAGGTGTAAGAGTGAAAGCTCTTGGACGCTGTCTGATCCCCACCCAGGCCCGGAGGAAGGAAAATAATAAGAGCTGTGTGGGCAAAACCGTGAAAAAACAAAGACCTGTCAATCTGGATCTGCAAACGATCCGGTTTCCTGTAACTGCGATAGCGTCCATCTTACACCGAGTCTCTGGCGTAATTACTTTCGTTGCCGTGGGCATTCTCCTCTGGCTGCTGGGTATCTCTCTCTCTTCTCAAGAGGGCTTCCTGCACGCTGCCGCCATCATGAATAGCTTCTTCGTGAAATTCATTTTCTGGGGGATCCTCACCGCGTTGGCCTATCACATTTGCGGTGGCATTCGTCACTTGTTAATGGATTTTGGCTATATCGAAGAGAGTTTAGCCGCAGGTACCCGTTCTGCCCAGGTGGCGTTCGGTCTGACCGTCGTGCTGTCAATTCTGGCTGGAGTCCTCGTATGGTAAGCAACGTTTCTGCATTAGGACGTAACGGCGTACACGACTGGTTGTTACTGCGTGCTTCCGCCATCGTCATCACCCTGTATGTGCTCTATATCCTGGGCTTCGTCGTTACGGCTCCGGACATCACCTATGAAATCTGGCGCGGCTTCTTCGCCACCTCCATTACGAAAGTATTCACCTTGCTGACATTGCTGTCGATCCTGGTTCACGCCTGGGTGGGAATGTGGCAGGTGCTGACGGACTATATCAAGCCACTGGCGTTACGCCTGGTGCTGCAACTGGCGATTGTCGTCACGTTGCTGGTCTATTTACTGTACGGAACAATCGTCGTGTGGGGTGCTTAAATGAAACTGCCAATCAGAGAGTTTGATGCAGTTGTTATCGGTGCTGGTGGCGCAGGTATGCGCGCGGCGCTGCAGATTTCCCAGGCGGGCTCAACCTGTGCCCTGCTTTCCAAAGTATTCCCGACCCGTTCCCATACCGTGTCTGCACAAGGTGGCATTACCGTAGCCTTGGGCAATAACCACGAAGACAACTGGGAATGGCATATGTACGACACGGTGAAGGGTTCCGACTATATCGGTGACCAGGACGCCATTGAATATATGTGTAAAACCGGCCCGGAAGCGATTCTGGAGTTGGAACACATGGGCCTGCCGTTCTCCCGTCTGGACGATGGCCGCATTTATCAACGCCCGTTTGGCGGCCAGTCACTGAACTTTGGTGGCGAGCAGGCGGCCCGTACCGCTGCGGCGGCGGACCGTACCGGTCACGCGTTGTTGCACACCCTTTATCAGCAGAACCTGAAAAACCACACCACCATCTTCTCCGAGTGGTATGCGCTGGATCTGGTGAAAAACCAGGATGGTGCGGTAGTCGGTACCACCGCTATCTGTATCGAAACCGGTGAAGTCGTGTACTTCAAGGCCAAGGCAACCATTCTGGCTACCGGTGGGGCAGGTCGTATTTACCAATCCACCACCAACGCCCACATCAATACCGGTGACGGTGTCGGTATGGCGCTGCGTGCCGGTGTACCGGTGCAGGATATGGAAATGTGGCAGTTCCACCCAACCGGCATTGCCGGGGCTGGTGTACTGGTCACCGAAGGTTGTCGCGGTGAAGGTGGTTACCTGCTGAACAAACATGGCGAACGTTTCATGGAACGTTATGCGCCAAATGCCAAAGATCTGGCGGGCCGTGACGTAGTGGCACGTTCGATCATGATTGAGATCCGTGAAGGCCGCGGCTGTGACGGTCCTTGGGGCCCACATGCCAAGCTGAAACTGGACCACCTGGGTAAAGAAGTGCTGGAGTCCCGCCTGCCGGGTATTCTGGAACTGTCCCGTACCTTCGCCCACGTCGATCCGGTGAAAGAGCCGATCCCGGTCATTCCAACCTGCCACTATATGATGGGCGGTATTCCGACCAAAGTGACCGGCCAGGCGCTGACCGTGAACGAGAAAGGCGAAGACGTGGTGATCCCGGGCCTGTTCGCGGTAGGTGAAATTGCCTGCGTATCGGTACACGGTGCCAACCGTCTGGGCGGCAACTCGCTGCTGGATCTGGTGGTATTTGGTCGCTCTGCCGGTATGCACCTGCAAGAGTCGTTGGCAGAGCAGGGCGATAGCCGCGAAGCCAGCGAATCGGACGTCGAGGCTTCACTGGATCGTCTGAACCGTTGGAACAACACCCGTTCTGGTGAAGATCCGGTGGAAATTCGTAAGGCACTGCAATCCTGTATGCAGCATAACTTCTCGGTGTTCCGCGAAGGTGATGCGATGGCGAAAGGGTTGGAAGAGCTGAAAGTGATCCGTGAACGTCTGAAGAACGCACGCCTGGATGATACCTCCAGCGAATTCAACACCCAGCGCATCGAATGCCTGGAGTTGGATAACCTGATGGAGACCGCGTATTCCACCGCCGTGTCGGCCAACTTCCGTACCGAGAGCCGTGGCGCGCATAGCCGCTTCGACTTCCCGGAGCGTGACGATGCCAACTGGCTGTGCCATTCGCTGTATCTGCCGCAATCGGAAAGCATGACGCGTCGTGAAGTGAACATGCAACCGAAGCTGCGCGCGGCATTCCCGCCGAAAGTGCGTTCTTACTAATTGCGGAGCTCGATTGATGAAACTTGAATTCTCTATCTATCGCTACAATCCGGATGTCGATAGCGCCCCGCATATGCAGGACTACAGCCTGGAAGCGGAAGAAGGCCGTGACATGATGCTGCTGGATGCGTTGATCCAGCTGAAAGAAAAGGACCCGACCTTATCTTTCCGCCGCTCTTGCCGTGAAGGCGTGTGCGGTTCAGACGGCATCAATATGAACGGTAAGAACGGTCTGGCCTGTATCACCCCGGTCTCGTCGTTGCGTAAAGGCAACAACAAGATTGTGATCCGCCCGCTACCGGGGTTACCGGTGGTACGTGATCTGGTGGTGGATATGGGGCAGTTCTATACCCAGTATGAAAAAATCAAGCCGTTCTTGATTAATGATGGCAAGAATCCTCCGGCGCGTGAGCACCTGCAAACGCCGGATCAGCGGGAAAAACTGGATGGATTGTACGAATGTATTCTCTGTGCCTGTTGCTCCACCTCTTGCCCATCGTTCTGGTGGAACCCTGACAAGTTTGTTGGCCCGGCCGGTCTGTTGGCGGCGTACCGCTTCCTGATCGACAGCCGTGATACGGAAACTGAAGCACGATTGGACGATCTGAACGACGCTTTCAGTGTTTTCCGCTGCCATAGCATTATGAATTGTGTCAGTGTATGTCCTAAGGGCTTGAATCCGACCCGTGCAATTGGTCATATCAAGTCTATGCTGCTGCAACGCGGCGCATAAACAGAACGAGATGCTGCGCCGGTGGCTTTACCGGCGCACATCCCAAGAGGGTATCTCTAAAAACTGACCCGTGATTGTGGTTAAAGGCAATCAGGTTTGTCCCGCCGGTTTTTAGAGGTTCCTTGTATGGGGCCGCAAGGTCCAAAACAGAACGTGCACTTGTATAAGCACGTCTAGTGAACCGTTAAGCGTACCATTACGGTAATTATGTTAACCACGGCGAAAACTGAAGCTTTAAAGCTTAAGGGATCAAAATGCAGAACGGCGCAATGAAGGCCTGGCTGGATTCCTCCTATCTGGCGGGCGCGAACCAGTCCTACATAGAGCAGCTCTATGAAGACTTTTTAACCGATCCGAGTTCCGTTGAAGATAGTTGGCGTTCGATTTTCCAGCAACTACCAACTGCGGGTGTCAAACCCGATCAGCTCCACTCCCAAACGCGAGATTACTTCCGCCGCCTGGCGAAAGATTCTGCTCGTTATAACACCACCATCAACGATCCTGAAACCGATGCCAAGCAGGTCAAGGTATTGCAGCTGATCAACGCCTTCCGCTTCCGTGGGCATCAGCACGCCAACCTCGACCCGTTAGACCTGTGGAAGCAGGAGCGCGTTCCCGATCTCGATCCGGCGTACCACAACCTGACCGAAGCCGACTTCCAGGAAACCTTCAACGTGGGTTCTTTTGCCATCGGCAAAGAAACCATGAAGCTGAGCGATCTGTACGCGGCGCTGAAGCAGACCTACTGCGGTTCGATCGGTGCCGAGTATATGCACATCACCAACACTGAAGAGAAACGCTGGATCCAGCAGCGCATTGAATCGGTAGCGGGGCGTGCCAGCTTCACCACCGATGAGAAACGCCGTTTCCTGAGCGAACTGACGGCGGCCGAAGGGCTGGAGCGTTACCTGGGTGCCAAATTCCCTGGGGCCAAACGCTTCTCGCTGGAAGGTGGCGATGCGCTGGTGCCGATGCTGAAAGAAATGGTGCGTCACGCAGGCAAAAACGGCACGCGTGAAGTGGTGCTGGGCATGGCCCACCGTGGCCGTCTGAACGTGTTGATCAACGTGCTGGGTAAAAAACCGGCCGACCTGTTCGACGAGTTTGCCGGCAAGCATAAAGAACACCTGGGCACCGGTGACGTAAAATATCACCAGGGCTTCTCTTCCGACGTGGAAACCGAAGGCGGCATGGTTCACCTGGCGCTGGCGTTTAACCCGTCGCACCTGGAAATCGTCAGCCCGGTCGTTATGGGGTCTGTACGCGCCCGCCGCGACCGTCTGGACGAAGCTCGCAGCAACATGGTGCTGCCAATCACCATTCACGGTGACGCGGCAATCACCGGGCAGGGCGTAGTTCAGGAAACCCTGAATATGTCGCAGGCTCGCGGTTATGAAGTGGGCGGCACGGTGCGTATCGTCATCAACAACCAGGTTGGCTTCACTACCTCCAACCCGTTGGATGCGCGTTCCACCCAATACTGTACCGATATTGCCAAGATGGTGCAGGCTCCTATCTTCCACGTGAATGCCGATGATCCGGAAGCGGTGGCCTTTGTCACTCGTCTGGCGTTGGATTTCCGTAACACCTTTAAACGTGACGTGATGATCGATCTGGTCTGCTACCGTCGCCATGGGCATAACGAGGCCGATGAGCCAAGTGCTACCCAGCCGGTGATGTACCAGAAGATCAAGAAACACCCAACGCCACGCAAAATCTACGCTGACGTACTGACCGAACAGAAGGTTGCCAGCCTGGAAGATGCCACGGAAATGGTCAACCTGTATCGCGATGCTCTCGATCGCGGTGACTGCGTGGTTGAAGAGTGGCGTCCGATGAACCTGCACTCCTTTACCTGGTCGCCATACCTGAATCATGAGTGGGACGAAGAGTACCCAAGCAAGGTTGAGATGAAGCGCCTGCAGGAACTGGCTCGCCGCATCAGCAGCGTACCGGAAGCGATCGAAATGCAGTCGCGCGTGGCGAAAATCTACGGCGATCGTGCCGAGATGGCCGCAGGCAACAAACCGTTCGACTGGGGCGCAGCGGAAACGCTGGCTTACGCCACCATGGCTGATGAAGGCATCCCGATCCGTATTTCTGGTGAAGATGCTGGCCGTGGCACCTTCTTCCACCGCCATGCGGTGGTGCACAACCAGAAAAATGGTTCTGTCTATGTCCCGCTGGCGAATATCCACAGCGGCCAGGGCGAATTCAAAGTCTGGGACTCGGTGCTGTCTGAAGAAGCCGTTCTGGCATTCGAATATGGCTACGCCACCGCAGAGCCGCGCACCCTGACCATCTGGGAAGCGCAGTTTGGTGACTTTGCCAACGGTGCTCAGGTCGTGATCGACCAGTTCATCAGCTCCGGTGAGCAGAAATGGGGCCGTATGTGTGGCCTGGTGATGCTGCTGCCGCACGGTTACGAAGGCCAGGGCCCAGAGCACTCCTCTGCGCGTCTGGAACGTTACCTGCAGCTGTGTGCAGAACAGAACATGCAGGTGTGCATCCCGTCCACTCCGGCACAGGTTTACCATATGCTGCGCCGTCAGGCGTTGCGCGGTATGCGCCGTCCGCTGGTGGTGATGTCACCGAAGTCCTTGCTGCGTCATCCGCTGGCAGTCTCTTCCCTGGAAGAGCTGGCAAACGGCACCTTCCAACCGGCCATCGGCGAAATTGACGAGCTGGATGCCAAAGCGGTAAAACGCGTGGTGCTGTGTTCTGGTAAGGTTTATTACGATCTGCTGGAGCAACGCCGCAAGAACGACCAGAAAGACGTGGCCATCGTACGTATCGAGCAGCTGTATCCGTTCCCGCATCAGGCCGTTCAAGCGGTATTGGAACAGTATGCCCACGTGCATGATTTCGTCTGGTGTCAGGAAGAGCCGTTGAACCAGGGTGCCTGGTATTGCAGCCAACACAATTTCCGTGAAGTGATCCCGTTTGGGGCCTCTTTACGTTACGCAGGACGTCCAGCCTCTGCCTCTCCGGCGGTGGGTTATATGTCCGTACACCAGAAGCAGCAGCAGGCTCTGGTGAATGACGCGCTGAATATTGAAGAAAAAATTTAAAGGAAAGCTAATGAGTAGCGTAGATATTCTGGTTCCTGACCTCCCTGAATCCGTTGCCGATGCGACCGTCGCCACCTGGCATAAAAAACCGGGTGACACCGTTCAGCGTGACGAAGTGCTGGTTGAAATTGAAACCGACAAAGTCGTATTGGAAGTGCCTGCCAGTGAAGCCGGCGTACTGGAAGCGATCCTGGAAGACGAAGGCGCAACCGTGACTTCACGTCAGCTTCTCGGGCGTATCCGTCAGGGTGACAGCTCTGGCAAGCCGACCGAAGCGAAAGCTCAGAGCGTTGAATCAACTCCGGCACAGCGTGCAACCGCCAGCCTGGAAGAAGAGAACAACGACGCACTCAGCCCGGCGATCCGCCGCCTGATTGCCGAACACGATCTCGATGCTGCCGCCATCAAAGGCAGCGGCGTGGGTGGCCGTATCACGCGTGAAGACGTAGAAGCGCACCTGGCTGCCAGCAAGAAAGCGGCACCGGCTGCAGCAGCCCCAGCGGCGGCACCTCAGCCAGCCTTGGGCGGTCGTAGCGAAAAACGTGTTCCTATGACCCGCCTGCGCAAACGCGTGGCCGAGCGCCTGTTGGAAGCGAAGAACAGCACCGCGATGCTGACCACCTTCAACGAAATCAACATGCAGCCGATCATGGATCTGCGCAAGCAGTACGGTGAAGCCTTCGAAAAACGCCACGGCGTACGTCTGGGCTTTATGTCCTTCTACATCAAAGCGGTAGTCGAAGCGCTGAAACGCTTCCCGGAAGTGAACGCCTCTATCGACGGCAGCGACGTGGTTTACCACAACTACTTCGATATCAGCATTGCGGTTTCGACCCCGCGCGGCCTGGTAACCCCGGTACTGCGTGACGTTGACTCCATGAGCATGGCGGACATCGAGAAGAAAATCAAAGAGCTGGCGATCAAAGGCCGTGACGGCAAATTGACCGTGGAAGAACTGACCGGCGGTAACTTCACCATTACCAACGGCGGCGTCTTCGGTTCATTGATGTCCACCCCGATCATCAACCCACCGCAGAGCGCCATCCTGGGTATGCACGCCATCAAGGATCGCCCGATGGCGGTCAATGGTCAGGTCGTGATCCAGCCGATGATGTATCTGGCTCTGTCTTACGATCATCGTCTGATCGATGGCAAAGAGTCGGTGAGTTATCTGGTAACGGTGAAAGACATGCTGGAAGATCCGGCTCGTCTGCTGCTGGACGTTTAATCCTTGCAAGGGCGTGGTTTTTGCCGCGCCCACACCCTGTGCTATGTGGCCGATAAGTCATGCGGAATACCGCGAAAGTGACCCGGCTAAAACTTTCTGACCTGAATGGATAGAACATCATGAATTTACACGAATATCAGGCAAAACAGCTGTTTGCTCGGTATGGCATGCCAGCACCAACCGGTTACGCCTGTACCACTCCGCGTGAAGCAGAAGAAGCCGCATCTAAAATCGGCTCCGGCCCGTGGGTGGTAAAATGTCAGGTTCATGCTGGCGGCCGTGGTAAAGCTGGTGGCGTTAAAGTCGTTAACAGCAAAGAAGATATCCGTGCTTTTGCCGAAGCCTGGCTGGGTAAACGCCTGGTGACTTACCAGACCGATGCGCTGGGCCAGCCGGTTCACCAGATCCTGGTAGAAGCGGCCACCGATATCGACAAAGAGCTGTATCTGGGGGCGGTAGTTGACCGTGCCAGCCGTCGCGTAGTGTTTATGGCTTCTACTGAAGGCGGCGTTGAAATTGAGAAAGTTGCGGAAGAGACCCCGGAACTGATCCACAAAATGACCATCGACCCACTGGCAGGCCCACAGCCTTACCAGGGGCGTGAGCTGGCGTTCAAACTGGGCCTGACCGGTAAGCAAGTCGGCCAGTTTGCCAAAATCTTTATGGGCCTGGCAACGTTGTTCCTGGAGCGCGATCTGGCGATGGTTGAGATCAACCCGCTGGTAGTGACCAAGCAGGGCGATCTGATCTGCCTGGACGGTAAGCTGGGTGCCGATGGCAATGCCCTGTTCCGTCAGCCTGAACTGCGTGAAATGCGTGACCTTTCTCAGGAAGACGAGCGTGAATCCCGTGCGGCCCAGTGGGAGCTGAACTATGTTGCCCTCGACGGTAATATCGGTTGCATGGTGAACGGTGCCGGTCTGGCGATGGGTACCATGGACATCGTGAAACTGCACGGTGGCGAACCAGCCAACTTCCTGGATGTAGGCGGTGGCGCAACCAAAGAGCGCGTGACCGAAGCCTTCAAAATCATCCTGTCTGACGACAAGGTGAAAGCGGTGTTGGTGAACATCTTCGGTGGCATCGTGCGTTGCGATCTGATCGCTGACGGTATCATTGGCGCGGTAGCCGAAGTGGGCGTTAACGTCCCGGTGGTCGTGCGCCTGGAAGGGAACAACGCCGAACTGGGCGCCAAGAAACTGGCGGACAGCGGTTTGAATATCATTGCTGCGACCAGCCTGACTGATGCGGCTCAGCAAGTTGTTGCGGCAGTGGAGGGTAAATAATGTCCATTTTAATCGATAAAAACACCAAAGTAATCTGCCAGGGTTTCACCGGTAGCCAGGGTACCTTCCACTCCGAACAAGCTATCGCTTACGGCACCAAAATGGTGGGGGGCGTGACTCCGGGCAAAGGCGGTACTGAGCACCTGGGTCTGCCAGTGTTCAACACCGTGCGTGAAGCTGTTGAAGCGACCGGTGCTACCGCGTCTGTTATCTACGTGCCAGCGCCATTCTGCAAAGACTCCATTCTGGAAGCCATCGATGCAGGCATCAAACTGATCATCACCATCACCGAAGGCATCCCAACGCTGGATATGCTGACCGTGAAAGTGAAGCTGGATGAAGCCGGTGTGCGCATGATCGGCCCGAACTGCCCAGGTGTGATCACCCCGGGCGAATGCAAGATCGGTATCATGCCTGGCCATATTCACCTGCCAGGCAAGGTGGGTATCGTTTCCCGTTCAGGTACTCTGACCTATGAAGCGGTAAAACAAACCACTGACGCCGGTCTGGGGCAGTCTACCTGCGTAGGTATCGGCGGTGACCCGATCCCGGGTTCCAACTTTATCGATATTCTGAAGTTGTTCCAGGAAGATCCGCAGACCGAAGCTATCGTGATGATTGGTGAGATTGGCGGCAGCGCGGAAGAAGAAGCGGCAGCCTATATCAAAGAGCACGTCACCAAGCCGGTAGTCGGCTATATCGCCGGTGTTACTGCACCGAAAGGCAAGCGTATGGGCCATGCTGGCGCCATCATTGCCGGCGGCAAAGGGACTGCGGATGAGAAGTTCGCGGCTCTGGAAGCGGCAGGGGTGAAAACCGTACGCAGCCTGGCTGATATCGGTGATGCAGTGAAGGCGATCCTGAATCGTTAGTACCGTATAGCAAATAATAATATCTCGACATGTTTGGCCGCCTTTGGGCGGCCTTTTTTGTATGTCACTGAGAGAGAAGGGCGTTTTGCAAGGCATTGTTGCTGGAGGTGCGAGCCGACCACTCAGTGCTTGCAGGTTCTGGGATCAACCTCGCAACATGGTCTATGATTACTTAGCAAAAAGCAGATTTGTGAGTTAACTCACTGCAATCGTCATTGGAAATAAAAAGTTAATATCTATCGAATGGTAATGCTGAAGTAATACAATTGGGGGTATTTTAAATTACATTTATTTAACACAAAGATATCAATAAAAAACAATTAAACCATTGCTTAACATGGGCGCTGGGAAATTACAGCAAATTGCGTAATGAGCCTAGCAATAATATGCAGATAGGCTTAAATTGTTTTAGATCAATATTGGCCTGGCTACCTATTTAGGCTGATTTTTGACCTGTAGCCAAAAGTCCAACCTGTGTCACGCAAATACCTATTTATTGTATGGGCTTTGGCGAGTATCATGCCACTGTGTAATTACGGATGGTTGATCTTGTTGCATTTGTTACCCGCTGTCGGTTTTCATTGGTGCGTTTTGCTCCCGTCCCTCGTGGTCTGGCTCTGAACGTGCGGTTGAAAGCGGAGAGGCTGGATCAAATTTTGTTGTGTTTAAGGGCATTCACTGCGGGGCGTTACCGGCTACTCTTTCGGGAGTAATACCGATAACCGCAAGTCGGAGTCTTCCTGCGAGGAGCAAGGAGTCAAGATGTTTGATATTGTCGAACTGTCGCGCTTACAGTTTGCTTTAACGGCGATGTACCACTTCCTATTTGTCCCATTAACGCTGGGTATGGCGTTTTTGCTGGCAATTATGGAAACGGTATATGTGCTGTCCGGCAAACAAATTTATAAAGATATGACCAAATTCTGGGGCAAGTTATTTGCAATCAACTTTGCTCTGGGTGTGGCCACCGGGTTGACCATGGAGTTCCAGTTCGGGACCAACTGGTCATACTTCTCTCATTACGTCGGTGACATCTTCGGGGCCCCGCTGGCTATCGAAGGTCTGATGGCGTTCTTCCTGGAATCGACGCTGGTCGGTCTGTTCTTCTTCGGGTGGGATCGCCTGAGCAAGATCCAGCACATGACGGTCACCTGGTTTGTTGCCCTCGGCTCAAACCTGTCTGCGTTGTGGATCCTGGTCGCCAACGGCTGGATGCAAAACCCAATCGCCTCCGACTTCAACTTTGAAACCATGCGTATGGAGATGCTCAGCTTCTCCGAGCTGGTTTTGAACCCGGTCGCTCAGGTGAAGTTTGTTCACACCGTGGCCTCAGGCTACACCACCGGTGCGATGTTCGTGCTGGGTATCAGCTCCTACTATCTGCTGAAAGGGCGTGATGTTGCTTTTGCCAAGCGTTCATTCGCCATTGCTGCCAGCTTCGGTATGGCTGCGATCCTTTCTGTTATCGTACTGGGTGATGAATCCGGGTACGAAATGGGGGACGTGCAGAAAACCAAACTGGCTGCCATTGAAGCCGAATGGGAAACTCAACCGGCTCCGGCCGCATTTACCCTGTTCGGCATCCCGAACCAGGAGAAAATGGAGAACTCCTTCGCGATTCAAATTCCTTGGGCGCTCGGCCTGATTGCTACCCGTTCTATCGACACCCCGGTTATCGGCCTGCGCGAACTGATGGCACAGCACCAGGTGCGTATCCGTAACGGTATGAAAGCTTACCAACTGCTGGAAGAACTGCGTGGCGGTAACACCGATCCAGCAGTGCGCACCGCATTCAACGATACCAAACAGGATCTGGGTTACGGCATGCTGCTCAAGCGCTATACCGAAAACGTCACCGACGCGACGGAAGCGCAGATCCAGCAGGCAACCAAAGACTCTATACCACGCGTTGCTCCACTGTACTTCGCCTTCCGTATCATGGTGGCCTGTGGTGTGCTGATGCTGTTTATTATCGGCCTGTCATTCTTGAGCGTGGTACGTGGTCGTATCGGTCAGAAGAAATGGCTGCTTCGCGCTGCGTTGTTCGGCCTGCCATTACCATGGATTGCCGTTGAAGCGGGCTGGTTCGTGGCGGAGTATGGCCGTCAGCCGTGGGCGATAGGTGAGGTGCTGCCAACCGCAGTCGCCACCTCTTCGCTGACCGCAGGCGACATTCTGTTCTCGATGGGGCTGATATGCGGCTTGTACACCCTGTTCCTGGTGGCTGAAATGTACCTGATGTTCAAGTTTGCACGTCTGGGTCCAAGCAGCCTGAAAACTGGCCGCTACCACTTTGAACAACCGACTGCCGCCGTGCAGGAAGCGCGCTAAACAGGAGTCCAAGATATGTTTGATTACGAAGTACTGCGATTTATCTGGTGGCTCCTGGTTGGCATCCTGCTGATCGGTTTCGCCGTCACCGATGGTTTCGATATGGGTGTCGGTATACTGATGCGCATTATCGGTAAAACCGATACCGAGCGCCGGGTCATGATCAACGCCATTGCCCCGCACTGGGACGGTAACCAGGTGTGGCTGATCACCGCCGGTGGCGCATTGTTCGCCGCCTGGCCAATGGTCTATGCTGCCGCGTTCTCTGGTTTCTATGTGGCCATGATCCTGGTGCTGGCTGCCTTGTTCTTCCGCCCGGTCGGTTTTGACTACCGCTCGAAGCTGGAGAACAGCACCTGGCGTAACATGTGGGACTGGGGCATCTTTGTCGGTAGCTTCGTGCCTGCGGTGGTGTTCGGCGTGGCGTTCGGTAACCTGTTACAGGGCGTACCGTTCCATATCGATGAATATCTGCGTCTGTTCTATACCGGCAACTTCTTCCAACTGTTGAACCCGTTTGGTTTGCTGGCCGGTATTGTCAGCCTGACCATGCTGGTGACTCAGGGGGCCACCTACCTGCAGATGCGTACCACTGCCGAGATTCACCTGCGCTCACGCGCTGCAGCGCAGATTTCTGCGCTGGTGATGGGCGTATGCTTCCTGTTGGCGGGTATCTGGCTGGTGAAAGGTATCGACGGTTTCGTGATCACCTCAGCACTGGATACGGCAGCGGAATCCAACCCACTGCGTAAAGAAGTCGCTCATCAGGCGGGTGCCTGGTTGATCAACTTCAACAAGTATCCATCCCTGTGGGCACTGCCGGCGTTGGGCGTGGTTCTGCCACTGTTCACTATCCTGTTTGCCCGTTTGGACAAAGCTGCGATGGCGTTCCTGAGTTCATCACTGACGATTGCCTGTGTGATCCTGACGGCTGGGGTAACCATGTTCCCGTTCGTTATGCCATCAAGCACCGTGCCTAACGTCAGCCTGACCATGTGGGATGCGACTTCCAGCCTGTTCACACTGCAGGTGATGACCGTTGTTGCCATTATCTTCGTGCCAATCGTTCTGGCGTACACCGCTTGGGCGTACTACAAAATGTTTGGTCGCCTGGATAAGAACTTCATCGAAAAAAATAAGCATTCGCTGTACTAAGCAAAAGGAGCTAAACCATGTGGTATTTTGCCTGGATCCTCGGAACGCTTCTTGCCTGTGCCTTCGGTATCATCACGGCGCTGGCGCTTGAGCACAGTGAAGATTCAAAAGCGCAGCAAGACGGTAAGTGATGAGTTCGTCACTGGTGGATAAGCTGTACGCTATCACCGACAAGGGCCCGGTTCGGGCCCTTTCATTGGTGCTGGCGGTGATTTTGGCGGGATGTATCTTTTGGGATCCTAGCCGCTTTGCAGCACGTACCAGCTCATTAGAGATTTGGCAGGGTATCTTGCTGATCTGGGCAGTATGTGCAGGCATTGTTCACGGTGTCGGCTTCCGATCACAGAGCACGTTTTGGCGTGCATTTTTCGCGCCATTACCTGCAATTGTGATCCTGGCCGCAGGATTACTTTACGTTTCTTTATAATCTATTACGCATCCCCCCGGTTATGGGCCGTTCAGGCCCATAATTATTTTCATTCCCATTCAGTAACCCATTCCCAACCCGATCCGTCTTGCGTATAGTAGCAATCGTTCAATTGCCTTGGTTTGGAAGTCTCGTGAGTAATAAGTTGTTTCGATGGCCGGTTCGTGTTTACTTTGAAGACACCGATGCCGGTGGTGTGGTCTACCATGCCCGTTACGTCGCTTTTTATGAAAGAGCGCGCACCGAGATGCTGCGTCAACATAACTTTCATCAACAGCAGCTGCTCAGTGAAGAACATGTCGCTTTCGCTGTCCGGCGTATGACGGTGGATTATCTGTCACCAGCTCGTCTTGATGACCTGCTGGAAGTGCAGAGCAAAATCACCTCAATACGCGGGGCTTCTCTTACGTTTGCTCAACGCATTGTTAATTCTGACGGTACTCTCTTGAGTCAGGCCGATGTATTGATTGCATGCATTGATCCACACCAAATGAAGCCGATAGCGCTTCCTAAGTCTATTGTCGCGGAGTTTAAGCAGTGACTGACATGAACATCCTAGATCTATTCTTGAAGGCGAGCCTGCTGGTCAAGTTTATCATGCTGATTTTGATATGCTTTTCAGTTGCCTCTTGGGCGATTATCATCCAGCGTACCCGCATCCTCAATGCGGCCACTCGCGACGCCGAAGCCTTCGAAGACAAATTCTGGTCTGGTATCGAGCTTTCCCGTCTGTATCAGGAAAGCCAGGCACGTCGCGATAGCCTGACTGGCTCAGAGCAGATTTTCCACTCCGGTTTCAAAGAGTTTGCCCGTTTACACCGTGCCAACAGCCATGCGCCAGAGTCGGTGATCGAAGGCGCAACGCGTGCGATGCGTATTTCGATGAATCGTGAGCTGGAAACGCTGGAAAACCATATTCCTTTCCTCGGCACCGTGGGTTCCATCAGCCCGTATATCGGCCTGTTTGGTACCGTGTGGGGGATCATGCACGCCTTTATCGCCTTGGGTGCGGTAAAACAAGCCACCTTGCAGATGGTAGCACCGGGTATCGCCGAAGCGTTGATCGCTACGGCCATCGGTCTGTTTGCCGCGATCCCTGCCGTTATGGCCTATAACCGCCTAAATCAGCGCGTTAACAAGCTTGAGCAGAATTACGACAACTTTATGGAAGAGTTCACCGCTATTCTGCATCGTCAGGCCTTCTCCAGCGACAGCAAATAAGAAGTAGGAGGGTAGCATGGCGAGAGTTCGTGGTCGTAACAAGCGTGAGCTGAAGTCGGAAATCAACATTGTTCCGCTGCTGGACGTCTTGTTGGTGCTGTTGCTGATCTTTATGGCAACTGCGCCAATCATCACCCAAAGCGTTGAAGTTGATTTGCCTGATGCCACCGATTCCAAGACGGTGTCCAGCGACGATAATCCACCGGTGATCCTTGAAGTTTCCGGCGTAGGTCAGTACACCCTGGTGGTGGATCACAACCGTATGGAGCTGTTGCCGCCTGAGCAGGTGGCGGCCGAAGCCAAGTCGCGTCTGGCAGCTAATCCGAAGACGGTGTTTTTGATCGGTGGGGCCAAGGAAGTACCGTACGATGAGATTATCAAGGCATTGAATATTCTGCATCAGGCGGGTGTCGCTTCCGTAGGGTTGATGACCCAGCCAATCTAACCGTAAGGTCAGTGGCAACCCGGTTCCTGCCCTGTGGCGCAGGAACCCCGTTTAAGCAGCAGTTTTTGGGATTCTATTTTGGTAAAGGCAACTGAGCAAAATGATAAGCTGAACCGCTCCGTGATTGTATCGGTGGTTCTGCACATTCTATTGATTGCCCTGTTGATTTGGGGTTCGCTGTACGAAAATACTGAAATGAGTAGTGCAGGCGGCGGCGGTGATGGTTCCGTGGTCGGGGCCGTGATGGTCGATCCAGGGGCGGTGGTAGAGCAGTACAATCGCCAACAGCAACAGAGCAGCGATGCACAGCGTGCAGAAAAGCAGCGCCAGAAGAAGGCGGAGCAGCAGGCTGAAGAGCTGCAGCAGAAGCAGGCGGCGGAACAGCAGCGCCTGAAAGAATTGGAACAAGAGCGTTTGGCCGCGCAGGAAAAAGCCGCGCAGGACGCCAAGGCACAGGCCGAACAGCAGAAGAAAGCTGCCGAGCAGCAACAACAGGCCGCTGAGCAGCAGAAAGCAGCAGAAGCCGCTGCGGCGAAGGCCAAAGAACAACAGAAGGCAGCTGAGCAAGCTGCGGCGAAAGCCAAAGCCGAGGCGGATAAAATAGCCAAGGCGCAGGCAGACGCACAGAAGAAAGCCGAAGCGGAAGCCAAGAAAGAAGCTGCCGCTGCCGCCGCTGCTAAAAAGCAGGCGGAAGAGGCGAAGAAAGAAGCCGCCGCTGCCGCAGAACAGAAGGCTGCTGAAGCCGCAGAGAAGAAAGCCGCTGCTGACGCCGAGAAGAAAGCGGCAGCAGAGGAAGCTAAAAAAGCCGCCGCTGCCGAGAAGGCTGCTGCCGCCAAGAAAGCCGCAGACGCTAAGAAGAAGGCCGCTGCTGAAGCAGCTAAACAGTCTGCTGATGTAGATGATTTATTCGGTAGCTTGGCCGATGGCAAAAATGCGCCGAAAGGTGGCGGTGCCAAGGCTAAAGGTGACGGTAAACCGGCAGGGCAGGGTAATGCCAAAACTGCGGGGGCAAGCGGTGCCGAGATTAATGGTTACCTGGGGCAGATTACCGCCGCAATACAGAGCAAGTTTTACGATGCCGATCTTTACAAAGGAAGGACCTGCGATTTACGGATTAAATTGGCACCGGATGGCTTGTTGATTGATGTTAAGGCTGAAGGTGGGGATCCTGCCTTGTGTCAGGCCGCATTGGCGGCAGCTAAGCAGGCTCGTATTCCAAAGCCACCTAGCCAGGCGGTGTATGAGGCGTTTAAGAATGCTCCTCTTACATTTAAGCCTCAATAATGATTGTCTTAAACCGAGTTAAACGCATGGATGTACCAAGGTAACCAACAGGGAATATGTAGTGTTGTTGGCGTTGGTTTGTTAAAATTCTGCTAAATTATCGCAGGCATACCGCCTGGATAAGGGAGATGAGATGAAGCAGGCATTTCGAGTAGCGTTAGGTCTTATTGTTCTGTGGGCATCCGTGCTGCATGCGGAAGTTCGCATTGAAATCACCCAAGGGGTCGACTCCGCTCGCCCGATTGGCGTGGTGCCATTTAAATGGGCGGGCCCAGGCACGCCTCCGGAAGATGTTGGCCAGATCGTTGGTGCAGATCTCCGTAACAGTGGCAAATTCAACCCGATTGATGTGGCACGTATGCCGCAGCAACCTACCACCGCGTCTGAAGTGACGCCAGCGGCCTGGACTGCGCTGGGCATCGATGCCGTAGTGGTTGGCCAGGTTCAGCCTGGTGCCGACGGCAGCTATCTGGTTTCCTACCAACTGGTCGATACTTCAGGTTCACCTGGCACCGTATTGGCACAAAACCAGTTTAAAGTGACCAAACAGTGGCTGCGTTATGCGGCTCATACCGCCAGCGATGGCGTGTTTGAGAAGCTGACCGGTATCAAGGGCGCATTCCGTACCCGCATCGCTTACGTGGTGCAGACCAACGGCGGGAAATTCCCGTACGAACTGCGCGTATCGGATTACGACGGCTATAACCAGGTTCCAGTGCATCGTTCACCAGAGCCACTGATGTCACCGGCCTGGTCGCCGGATGGCAGCAAACTGGCCTACGTGACCTTTGAGAGCGGTAAATCAGCGCTGGTGATCCAGAACCTGTCTGATGGCGCAATCCGTCAGGTAGCTTCGTTCCCTCGTCACAACGGTGCACCTGCCTTCTCTCCAGACGGTAGCCGCCTGGCATTCGCGCTGTCCAAAAGTGGCAGTCTGAATCTGTATGTGATGAACCTGGGTTCTGGCCAAATCAGCCAGATCACCGATGGCCGTAGCAACAACACTGAACCGAGCTGGTTCCCAGATGGTCAATCTCTGGCTTATACCTCTGACCAGGGCGGTCGCCCACAGATTTATAAGGTTGGCGCTAACGGCGGCGCACCACAGCGTCTGACCTGGGAAGGTGCCCAGAATCAGGACTCTGATGTCAGCTTCGACGGTAAATTCCTGGTGATGGTGAGCTCCAACAATGGAGTTCAGCATATCGCCAAACAAGATCTTGGATCGGGAGCCGTTCAAATGTTAACGGACACGTTCCTGGATGAAACGCCTAGTATCGCACCAAACGGCACCATGGTGATCTATAGCTCCACGCAAGGTATGGGCTCCGTGCTGCAGTTGGTATCGACTGATGGGCGCTTCAAAGCGCGTCTTCCGGCAACCGATGGACAGGTCAAATTCCCTGCCTGGTCGCCGTATCTGTGATGCATGTTTAAAATATGTATGGCAAAAACTATAAAAGGATCAAAGAAATGCAACTGAACAAAGTGCTGAAAGGGCTTCTGCTGGCACTGCCAGTTCTGGCTGTAGCAGCTTGTAGTTCTAACAAAAGCGCTAATAACGATCAATCCGGTATGGGCGCTGGCACTGGTACAGAAAACGGCAGCAGCAACCTGTCTTCTGAAGAACAAGCACGTCTGCAGATGCAAGAACTGCAACGTAACAACATTGTTTACTTCGGCCTGGACAAATATGACGTCAGCTCTGAGTTCGCTCAGATGCTGGATGCGCATGCTGCTTTCCTGCGTAACAACCCATCCTACAAAGTGACTGTTGAAGGTCACGCGGATGAGCGCGGCACGCCAGAATACAACATCGCTCTGGGTGAGCGTCGTGCTAACGCAGTTAAAATGTACCTGCAAGGCAAAGGCGTTTCTGCTGACCAAATCTCTATCGTTTCTTACGGTAAAGAAAAACCAGCAGTACTGGGCCACGACGAAGCAGCCTATGCTAAAAACCGTCGTGCCGTTCTGGTTTACTAAGAGAATCGCATGAACAGTAACTTCAGACGTCACCTGTTGAGTCTGGCGTTACTGGTTGGCGTAGCGGTCCCATGGGCCGCTACTGCCCAAGCGCCAATCAGTAATGTCGGGTCCGGCTCGGTCGAAGACCGTGTCACATCACTTGAGCGTATCAGTAATGCTCAGGGCCAGCTTTTAAACCAACTCCAGCAACAACTCTCTGACAACCAACGCGATATCGATACGCTCCGTGGGCAGATCCAGGAAAGTCAGTATCAGTTGAATCAGGTGGTTGAACGCCAGAAACAGATCTATCAACAGATGGATAGCCTTAGCCAGGGTGGCGCACAGAATTCCGCTGGTGCAGCAGCGGGGGCCGCAGGTGGTACAGCCGCCGCGGCGTCCTCTGACGGTGCTGGCAGCGCCCCTGCGGGTGCGACAGCCGCTGCGGCTAGTACGGGCGATGAAAACAGCGACTACAACGCCGCTGTTTCACTGGCGCTGGAAAAAAAGCAGTATGACCAGGCGATCTCCGCTTTTCAGGCTTTCATAAAGCAGTATCCGAAATCCACTTACCTGCCTAATGCCAACTATTGGCTGGGCCAGTTGTACTACAACAAGGGTAAGAAGGAGGACGCGGCATACTATTATGCAGTGGTGGTTAAGAGTTACCCAAAATCACCCAAGGCGCCGGACGCGATGTATAAAGTTGGGGTGATCATGCAGGAAAAAGGGCAGGCTGATAAAGCCAAAGCCGTTTACCAGCAGGTGATCAAATCGTACCCGACCAGCGATGCGGCCAAGCAGGCCAAGAAACGCGAAGCGAGTTTGTAAGTAAAAATCGAGCCCAGAAGTTAGTCGATTTGACCGAATTCTGGGCTCATTCGCGTGAAGAACAAGCAGTTGAACCTATTGCGCCAAAATTTAGGTTGCGCTGCTGAGATAAATTAGTAATATATGCCGCCGTTGCCAAGACAACTTGCAAGATGTTAAAGCAGCAAGGAAATTAGTAGTAAACCACGACAGTGGGTCGTTAGCTCAGTTGGTAGAGCAGTTGACTTTTAATCAATTGGTCGCAGGTTCGAATCCTGCACGACCCACCAATTCTTAATGAGTTGGTAAAGCTGGAATCGTGAAGGATGAGAACCGTCAAAGGTTCGAGCCGACCGTAGGGAGACCACGGCATGGCCGCTAATCCTGCACGACCCACCAATTCATAGCGAATTGGTAAAGAGTGGAGTAGTACCACGACAGTGGGTGATTAGCTCAGTTGGTAGAGCATCTCCTTTACACGGAGGGGGTCGGCGGTTCGAGCCCGTCATCACCCACCACGACAGTGGGTCGTTAGCTCAGTTGGTAGAGCAGTTGACTTTTAATCAATTGGTCGCAGGTTCGAATCCTGCACGACCCACCATTTTTAAGATTTAATTGTGAGTCAAATCGTGAGGATAAGAACTGTTAGAGGTTCGAGCCAAGCGAAGCGAGACAACGGCAAAAGCTGTTAATCCTGCCAGGCCCACCATTATGTGCAGTCGAGTCCTTCCTCGTTGCTCTTGTATTAAGAAGTAAACCACGTCAGTGGGTCGTTAGCTCAGTTGGTAGAGCAGTTGACTTTTAATCAATTGGTCGCAGGTTCGAATCCTGCACGACCCACCAATTCTTGATGAGTTGGTAAAGAATTGCAGTCGAGCTCCTTTCGTTGCTAACGCGGTTCAGCAGTAAACCACATCAGTGGGTCGTTAGCTCAGTTGGTAGAGCAGTTGACTTTTAATCAATTGGTCGCAGGTTCGAATCCTGCACGACCCACCATCTTAAAAATTCCAAAGCACTAAACTCCAAACTCCAGCACGTCATATCGCACCAGTCGTGCGGGTGAGATCCTGCGCTCAGGTTCGAGTCTCGCTTGCGAGACAACGGCGGCAGCCGGTCATCCTGCCAGACACACCATCTTAAAAATTCCAAAGCACTAAACTCCAAACTCCAGCACGTCATATAGCACCAGTCGTGCGGGTGAGATCCTGCGTTCAGGTTCGAGTCTCGCTTGCGAGACAACGGCGGCAGACGGTCATCCTGCCAGACACACCATCTTAAAAATTCCAAAGCACTAAACTCCAAACTCCAGCACGTCATATAGCACCAGTCGTGCGGGTGAGATCCTGCGTTCAGGTTCGAGTCTCGCTGGCGAGACAACGGCGGCAGCCGGTCATCCTGCCAGACCCACCATCTTAAAAATTCCAAAGTACTAAACTCTAAACTCCAGCGCACCATATCGCACCAGTCGTGTGGGTGAGATCCTGCGCTCAGGTTCGAGTCTCGCTTGCAAGACAACGGCGGCAGCCGATCATCCTGCCAGACCCACTCACCCACAAATCACCGCTCCAAGCCGTTATCTTTTGAACTCAAAGCTTCTCATTTCAACCCAAAATTTCAGCCCATTAAACAAATCTGCCCATGGCAAGAAATGTTAAGCGACTTTTAGTCAAAAATTAGGTATTTTGTTTAGTATATAAAACGAGGCGGTTGAGCAAGCGGCAAGATACAGCCTAAAAAGCAGACCCACAGCCTAGCATAGAGATAACAGCGATGAGTGAAATGTTTGATGTCAATGCGGCGATATATCCATTCCCGCCGAAACCGGTGCCGTTAGACGTCGCAGAGAAGGCTTTTTATCGGCAGAAGATCAAAACCTTGCTCAAGCAGCGTGATGCGGTCCTGGTAGCCCATTACTACACCGATCCGGAGATCCAGGCGCTGGCCGAAGAGACCGGCGGTTGCGTCGCCGATTCACTGGAGATGGCGCGTTTCGGCAGCCAACATCCTGCGTCTACTTTACTGGTTGCTGGCGTGCGTTTTATGGGGGAGACGGCCAAAATCCTCAGCCCGGAAAAACAGGTGCTGATGCCAACGCTGCATGCCGAGTGCTCGCTGGACCTCGGTTGTCCTGAGGCAGAGTTCGCCGCGTTCTGCGATAGCCATCCAGATCGGACCGTGGTGGTGTACGCCAATACCTCAGCAGCCGTCAAAGCGCGTGCCGATTGGGTGGTTACTTCCAGCATTGCCGTTGAGCTGATTGAACATCTCGATAGCCTGGGGGAGAAAATCATCTGGGCGCCGGATCGCCATCTGGGCAATTATGTGCAGAAGCAGACTGGGGCGGACGTGCTGTGCTGGCAGGGGGCCTGTATCGTCCATGACGAGTTTAAAACCCAGGCGCTGATACGTATGAAAGCCTTATACCCGGAGGCTGCGATTCTGGTGCATCCAGAGTCACCGCAGGCGATCGTCGATCTGGCTGATGCCGTCGGTTCGACCAGCCAACTGATCCAGGCGGCGGTAACCTTGCCCAACCGGCAACTGATCGTGGCCACCGATCGCGGTATTTTCTACAAGATGCAGCAAGCTTGTCCGGATAAAGAACTGTTTGAAGCTCCTACTGCCGGTGAGGGGGCCACCTGTCGTAGCTGTGCCCACTGCCCGTGGATGGCGATGAACGGCCTGAAGGCTATTGCCGAAGGGCTGGAACAAGGGGGTTCACAGCATGAGATTTTTGTTGATGGCGCACTGCGTGACCAGGCGCTGATCCCGCTCAACCGCATGCTGGACTTTGCAGCGCAGTTGAAAATGCAGGTTAAAGGCAACGCCTGAATCCAGGCTTACGTTTTTTAAGGAATAGACATGAGCTTTTTCAGCACCGGCAACATTCTGGTCCATATTCCGATTGGCGCAGGGGGTTATGACCTGTCGTGGATTGAGGCCATCGGCACGCTGTTTGGTTTACTCTGTATCTGGTATGCCAGCAAAGAGAAAATCATCAACTATCTGTTTGGCCTGATCAACGTCACGCTGTTTGCGGTGATCTTCTTTCAGATCCAGCTGTACGCCAGCCTGTTGTTGCAGCTGTTTTTCTTCGTGGCCAATATTTACGGCTGGTACGCCTGGAGCCGCCAGACGCAGGATAATCAGGCCGAATTGCAGATCCGTTGGTTACCGCTGCCTAAAGCATTGGCATGGGGGGCGGTGTGCGTGGTTGGTATTGCGTTGATGACGTTTAATATCGACCGGGTGTTTGCCTATCTGACGCAAATTGCGGTGGCGGTCATGCAGGGGCTGGGCCTTAACGTACAGATGCCAGAACTGCAACTGGATGCTTTCCCGTTCTGGGATTCAGCCATGATGGTACTGTCTATCGTCGCCATGATCCTGATGACGCGCAAATACGTCGAAAACTGGCTACTGTGGGTAGTGATTGATGTGATCAGCGTGGCGATCTTTGCTTACCAGGGCGTGTACGCCATGGCGCTGGAATACGTCATTTTGACGCTGATTGCGCTCAATGGCTCCTGGCTATGGATACGCAGTGCCGCGAAGAATCACTCCCAGCCGTTTTCTTCTGCACCTTAATACGTCAGGGGGCGCAACCAGCGCCCCTGGATGTTAATGATGATGCCCCAGATGACTGGAGTGTGAGTGGTCACTCGCAATGCCGCAGTCAGGGGTATCACAATGTTGGTACTCCATCTGGATCGTCGCATGGCCAATCTGGTAATGCTCCAGCAAATAGGCCTGGATGCGACGTAACAGCCCGTCATGATCGTGTGGCGGGATCACTTGGGCGTGGAGCGTCATCAGCTTTTGCTCGCCAATCTGCCAGACATGCACGTGATGGATGTTACGGACTTCTGGAATATTCAGGCACAGATCCTTTTGCAGCTTATTGATATCTACCTCCTGCGGTGTTCCCTCCAGCAGTTCATGGAAACTCTCCTTCAGCAGGCGCCAGGCGCTGCGCAATACCAGGCAGGAAACCAGGACCGAGAGTATCGGATCGATGGGGGTCCAGCCGGTAGTCAGAATGATGATGGCTGCTGCGATCGCCCCGACTGAGCCGAGCAGGTCCCCAAGAACATGTAGGGCGGCGGCACGCACGTTGATATTTTTCTCTTCATTGCCGCGGTGCAGCAGCCAGAAGGCGAACAGGTTAGCCAGCAGACCCGCTACGGCGATCACCAGCATTGGGGTACCCATCACTGGCTGTGGTTCGAAGAAACGCCGTACGGCCTCCCACAGGATGAATACGACGATCAGCAGTAATGCGGCAGCATTGATAAAGGCGGCCAATGTGGTTAGGCGCAGATAGCCAAAAGTATGGCGGGCGTTGGGTTTGCGCTGTGAGAAGTGCACCGCCATCAGGGCGACGAGCAGGGCTGCGGAATCCGTCAGCATATGCCCGGCGTCTGCCAGCAGCGCCAGTGAGCCAGAAAGCAACCCGCCCACGGCCTCGACAACCATGAAGAGGGTGGTGACTAAAAATGCGGCTAGTAGGCGCTTACTGTTGCCGTCTTTAGGTTGATGGACATGGGAAGCTCCAGTCATTACTTATCCTTATTGCAAAGTTTGTCGGGTGCCAAAGTCCAATCTTGGCCGTTACTTAGCTCATTATAGGCTGCCCTGGTAGAGAGCTGAATATTTGCCGATGGTGATTATGGGATCTAAAGGTGATTTACAGCGCAAGCCTCACAAGCTAGATTGGTGAAATCTACTCTACGCGCTGTGCGATACACCCGATACCGAATGGAAAAGTGATGAATTACCAAAACGACGACTTACGCATTAAAGAAATCAAGGAACTCCTGCCGCCGGTGGCCCTGTTGGAAAAGTTTCCGGCTTCGGCTCAGGCAGCAGAGACGGTGTCACTGGCTCGCCAATCGATCCACAACATCCTGCGTGGCAATGACGATCGCCTGTTGGTGGTGATTGGGCCTTGTTCCATTCACGATACCAAAGCGGCGAAAGAGTATGCCGCGCGCCTGATGACCCTGCGCCAGGAGCTCAACGGTGAGCTGGAAGTAGTGATGCGCGTCTATTTTGAAAAACCACGTACCACCGTTGGCTGGAAAGGGCTGATCAACGATCCGCAAATGGATAACAGCTTCCAGATTAACGAAGGCCTGCGCCTGGCGCGTAAGCTCCTGTTGGATATCAATGACGGCGGCTTGCCTGCTGCGGGCGAGTTCCTGGATATGATCACTCCGCAATACCTGGCAGATTTGATGAGCTGGGGAGCGATCGGTGCACGCACCACGGAATCTCAGGTGCATCGTGAACTGGCCTCTGGCCTGTCTTGCCCGGTGGGCTTCAAAAACGGCACCGACGGCACCATCAAAGTCGCGATCGATGCTATCAATGCCGCTGGCGCACCGCACTGTTTCCTGTCCGTCACCAAATGGGGTCATTCCGCGATTGTTAACACCAGCGGCAATGGTGACTGCCACATTATTCTGCGTGGTGGCAAAGAGCCAAACTACAGCGCGGCCCATGTGAAAGAAGTGAAAGAGGGGCTGGCCAAAGCGGGTCTGCCTGCACAGGTGATGATCGACTTCAGCCACGCCAACAGCAGCAAGCAGTTTAAAAAACAGCTGGAGGTGAACGCGGACGTTTGCCAGCAGCTGCGTGGTGGTGAAAAAGCTATTATCGGGGTGATGATCGAAAGCCACCTGGTGGAAGGAAATCAAAACCTGGAAAGCGGCGAGCCGCTGGTTTACGGCAAAAGCGTGACCGATGCCTGTATTGGCTGGGAAGATACCGAAACCGTACTGCGCGATCTGGCCGCAGCGGTGAAGGCGCGCCGTAGCCGATAAGCTATCCATATTTGTAGCCCTGCAGCATTGCTGCGGGGCCAAGCCTGGTGAGTATCCTTTAGCAATAATAACACCAGAATAAAATCTGAAATTATACTAATTTCGTGGAGCATTCCTCGTTCTGCTGCTCCTTTTCTGATAATGTCACCAGCCATAGTTTTTATTTGCAGGAAAAATCTTATTTGTCCCAATGCTGTTTTCATCTCGCGCAACTGTTACTAGTCACACACAATTTGCTCTTGCTGCGTAGTATGATTATGATGATGCGTTTTTTACAACCAAAATACCCAATCTAAAAATAAGGGTATGATGGTTAATGACTTTAATTTCAGGATGAATAGCTGATGGAAAACAATAGTTCTCGGCATCAAATTTATTTTCGTGGTACGGGCGGGGAGTATTTCGCAATCTGGCTGGTTAACATATTACTGACGGCTATTACGTTGGGAATATACTCAGCTTGGGCAACGGTGCGTCGTCGCCGATATTTTTATGGTAATACCGAATTGAATGGCGACCGCTTTGATTACCACGCGCAGCCAATGCAAATCCTCAAGGGCCGTCTGCTGGTGATTGGCGCCGTGATCTTGTTCTATATTCTTTTATTTATCAACCCATTGCTTGGCATGATTGCCATGCTGGTACTCCTTGCGTTGATCCCTTGGGTTATTATTCGTAGCTGGCGTTATAACGCTATTATGTCTAGCTATCGTGGTGTTCGCTTCAATTACTTATGCCAGACCGGGCGCGCTTACTGGGTATTACTGTTCTGCCCGATACTGCTAGTGATTGGTCTGTATGCGGTTATGATCGTATTGGGTTTGATTGGTAGCAGTCTGGGCAGCCCGACTGCGATCCTTGTGCTGGCAGCTATTACGGTCATCCTGTTTGTACCGATGCTGGCCGCTATCAATGGTATCCTGGCTACCCTGCAACATGATCTGTATGTGAACAACCTGCGTTTTGGCACTTCCCCCTTTGTGGCCGAATTCAAGAAAGCAGAGTTCATTAAGATTGCACTGTTCAGCCTGCTGATCTTCTTGCCATTCCTGGTCATTGCCTTGGTCTTGGTTGGCTCGTTCTTTGTCAGCTTATTCCAAATGGCGCTGTTTGGCGGTATGTCCGATGCAATGTTACAAGCTCAGATGGCAAGTAATATTGGTAGCCTGTTCATGATGATGTTGGTGCTGTTGCTAGGTGTGATGGTTTCCAGCAGTTATATGGTTGTCGCTCAGCGTAACTACGTGTTTAACCAAACCACCTTACAAGGTGAGGTTAAACTGCGTTCTTCCATGCAGACTCTGCCGTATATGGGACTGTTGATCACCAACAGCCTGATCACCGTCTTTTCATTGGGCCTTGCAGCTCCGGTGGCACACGTACGCCATGCTCGCTATATTGCTGAGTCAACTCAGGTTGAAGGTGATCTGTCGCTGTTGTCGGTACAGGCTCATCACGATACGGCCAATACCGCTATCGCTGAAGAAGCCGTACAGGCGCTCGATCTGGGCACCAGTTTTTGAGTAAAGACTGATGATCCTTGAAGGACACTACCAGTGCCCTGGCCGGGCCGCCCAACAGGCGGCCCGGCTGCTGTTAAACGATATGGGTGATGGGGTAACGCTGCAACATGATGGTGAACATCGCTATTTTTCTTTAGCGCAAATTTCCGTTTCCGATTCATTGGGCCGCATTCCGCTGACCTTGACCTTCCCAGACGGTGGACGATTTGTACCTGCCGATGATGCGTCATTCCGCCAGTGGTTTTATCAACGCCATTCACCGGGGTTGGTGCACCGCTTAGAGCGTTATAAGCGTGGCGTGTTGCTGACGTTGTTGCTAACCGTTTTGTTGACCCTGGCCTATGTTTTCCTGGTTCTCCCTTGGGCGAGCAGTGAAATCGCCATGCGCATTCCTACCGCGGCGGAACAGAAGCTGGGTAAACATACGCTCGATTTCCTGCAAACCAGTGGCTTCAAGCCGTCGCAATTGCCTGCCGAGAAACAGCAGGCGATACAGAAGCTATTCTTGCAGGTGATGCCGGAGCAGATGCGGCACGAGCGCACTCCGCTCAAATTGAAATTGCTGGCGGTGCCAGAGGTTGCCAATGCGTTCATGTTACCTGACGGGACTTTGGTGATCACCGACGATCTTGCCAAGTTGGCGGCCAATGAAGACGGCCTGGCTGCGGTGATGCTCCATGAAATGGGACATCATGCGTACCGTCATCCCATGCGTATGGTGGTGCGTTCATCGCTGGTGGCCCTGACGTTTATGTGGATGACCGGCGATGTCAGCGGCATCGGCGATACCTTGCTGCAATCGGCCTCATTTATGCATGAAATGCAGTTCTCCCGCAGCGTGGAGCGTGAGGCAGACGACTGGGCAATCGCAGAAATGCAGCGCCAGGGGCGTTCGTTATTAGCGATGGAAGATCTTTACCGCGCATTGCAACAGGCGGCAAGCACGTCAAGCGTGGCACTAGAGGTGCCTGACTGGTTAAGCACCCATCCAGAGATGCAGGCGCGTTTGCAGGTTATCGAAGCAGCCAGGATCAAAGAGCAATAAAAAAAGCCCCCGGCTCAACACCGGGGGCTTGTTGCTTTTCAGGGGCGAAAACTTACTTCGCTTTACCTTGGTTGGCGACGGCCGCAGCTTTGGCTGCGATCTCATCGGCATTACCCAGGTAGTAACGTTTGATTGGCTTGAAGTTCTCATCGAACTCATACACCAACGGCACGCCGGTTGGGATATTCAGCTCGAGGATCTCGTCTTCGCTCAGGTTATCCAGATATTTCACCAGTGCACGCAGGGAGTTACCGTGAGCCGCGACGATCACGCGCTCACCGTTCTTGATGCGTGGCAGGATCTCTTCGTCCCAGTAAGGGATAACGCGATCGATGGTCAACGCCAGGCTTTCGGTCAGTGGCAATTCTTTTTCGCTCAGCGCTGAGTAACGCGGATCGTGGCCCGGGTAGCGCTCATCTTCTTTGGTCAGCTCTGGCGGTGTGACTGCGAAGCCGCGACGCCATTGTTTGACCTGCTCGTCACCGTATTTTTCTGCGGTTTCAGCCTTGTTCAGACCCTGCAGCGCGCCGTAATGGCGTTCGTTCAGCTTCCAGGACTTTTCGGTAGGCAACCAGGCCTGGTCCAACTCATCCAGAATGTTCCACAGAGTGTGGATAGCACGCTTCAGTACGGAGGTGTAAGCGAAATCGAAAGAGAAACCTTCGTCTTTCAACAGCTTGCCCGCTGCTTTTGCTTCGGTACGGCCTTTGTCGGACAGATCGACATCATACCAACCGGTGAAGCGGTTTTCGTTGTTCCACTGGCTTTCGCCGTGGCGCACCAGAACCAGCTTAGTTACAGCCATAGCTTAACTCCTTAATAATCTGAAGGTTTAATGATAACGAATATCATTATATTCTGCTGCTACTTACTCGGCAATCGATATACCCGTGAATATATCCACTAAAAGTCGAGGGTTTCGTACGACGTGCGACATTGTCTAACCCTTACTGCCACTAGGCATAGTGTTAACCATAGCCAATTTTTGGCCGCAAGGTAAGAGGGGCGCAAAGGAAAAAGCTGAATCGTTCAGGCTGGTCGAAGGGCGCGAACGAGAGCTATTCATCCGCGCCACAGCGTTAATGTATCAGGCGGTTTTTTTCAGGCAGCTACTCATAAAGGTTTTACGCTCGTCACCTTTCAGGCTCTTTTTAGCGGCGTCGGCATTACAGTCTTTCATCTTCTGCTGCTGTGGTGTCAGGGCCTTCTCGGTATGGTGGCCTTCGGCCTTCAGGCAGGTGCTCATGAAGGTGGTACGGTCAGAACCTTTCAGCGATTGGGTGGTAGCCTGTTGATTACAATCGGTCATGCGTTTTTGCTGGGCAGCCTGCGCCGGAGAAGGCGTTTTTGCTGCGGTGTCGGCAGCCATCAGGTTGGTGCTCAGCAGTAAACCTGCCAGTAATGGAAGTGCAGTAATCAGACGCATTAGGTGTTCCTTCAGCTATTGAACGGCCAACAGGCCGAAAATTGTGATATCACTCACGGGCTTGTGCATATCACGGTAGCCTGATTCTAGTGCGGGGTTGGCAATAAGGAAAGGTAACGGCCTGGGGGTGCAATGTAAGCAATTATAACAATCACGCCCCTTACCGCATGACAAGGGGCGTGGCGGCTCAGATAGGAATAAGCTGATAGTGCGTTGCGCTCTGATAACGCTGCCCAGGCTGTAGCCAACAGTCCGGCTGTGGCCATTCCGGGTGGTTCGGGCTGTCCGGTAGGAACTCGCTTTCCAGCGCTATGCCGGCGTAATTTTGGTAGCTACCGCCGTCGCGCGCCGGTGTGCCACCCAAATAATTACCGCTGTAGAGCTGGAGCGCTGGCGCGGTGGTGAACACCGTCATCGCGACCTTGCCGTCGGCAGACCACAGGTGAGCCGCCGGGCTTGCCAACCCGTGGCAGGTATCGTGTAACAGGTAAGCATGGTCGTAACCCTTAACCCGTTGCTGATCGCGGTCGCGTAATAAATCTTGCTGCAGGGTTTTCGGCTGGCGGAAATCCATCCCGGTTCCTGCCACCGCCGTCAGTTCGGCACTGGGGATGCCATCGCCGTCCACGGGCAGATAACGGTCGGCGAACAGTTGCAAGCGCTGTTGTCGGGCGTCGTGGCCTGCGCCATCCAGATTGAAATAAGCATGGTTGGTCAGGTTGACCGGGCAGGCGCGATCGGTCTGTGCCTGATACTCAATCTCCAGCCGGTGATCGGCGGTGAGTCGATAAGTCAGCGTCACGTCGAGGTTGCCAGGGAAGCCTTGGTCACCGTCTGGCGAATGGAGCTGATAAACCACCTGCTGCTCATCCTGATTCACAATCTGCCAGCGGCGAGCGTGGAAGCCGTTTGGCCCGCCGTGCAGTTGATGCTCCCCTTGATTAGCGATCAGCGGGTGTGGCTTGCCATCGATGTTCAGGCTGGCATGTGCAATACGGTTGGCATAGCGCCCGACCGTGGCCCCCAGATAGGCCCCCTGGTGCAGATAGTCCTGCGGGGTTTGGCATCCCAGCAGCAGCTCACGTTGCTCTCCTGATTTCAACGGTAGCAAGGCGGAAAGCCAGGTTGCGCCCCAATCCATCAACGTGACCGTCATTCCCGCGGCATTTTTCAGGGTGGTGAGAATAAAGGGCTGGCCGTCTGGGGCAACGGCGGAGTTATCACTCAGCATAGACCGGATCCTTGTGAAGCTTTGCAGACGTAGAAGGTTTCTTGCAGGCCTTTGGTTCGCAGTGGATATTCGCGGGCTACCGCCGTACGTACCGACTCTACCAGATCCTGCGGCATCAAGGCCACGATGCACCCCCCAAAGCCCCCTCCGGTCATACGCACACCGCCACGATCGCCAATGACCTCTTTCACAATCTCGACCAGCGTATCGATAGGGGGCACGGTAATTTCAAAATCATCACGCATCGACGCGTGTGATTCAGCCATCAGTTTGCCCATCAGCTTCAGGTTGCCAGCGGCCAAGGCATCGGCAGCGGCCAGGGTGCGATCGTTTTCGGTGATCACATGGCGCGCCCGTTTGGCCACGATCGGATCCAGTTCGTGCAGGATCGGGAAGAACAGATCCGGGCTGACGTCGCGCAGCGCCTTGACGCCGAAGAAGCGAGCCGCCGCTTCGCACTGTTGCCGGCGGGTGTTGTATTCGCTGTCGACCAGGCCGCGTTTGACGTTGGAGTTGATGATCACCACGGCGACATCGGTTGGCATTGGCACCGCCCGAGTTTCCAAAGAGCGGCAGTCGATCAGCAGGGCGTGATCTTTCTTGCCCAACGCAGAAATCAGCTGATCCATAATGCCGCAGTTGCAGCCGACAAACTGGTTTTCCGCTTCCTGGCCATTCAGCGCCAGCGCTACGCCGTCCAACGGCAATTGATAGAGCGCCTGCAACACCTGCCCGACGGCCACTTCCAGTGAGGCGGAAGAGCTGAGCCCGGCGCCCTGCGGGACGTTGCCGCTGATCACCAGATCGGCACCGCCAAAATTGGCATCGCGGGTCTGCAGGTGTTTCACCACGCCGCGCACATAGTCGGCCCAGCGCAGATTGGCGTGGCTGACGATAGGCTCATCCAGCGAAAACTGATCCTGCTGGTTCTCGTAATCGGCGGCCAATACGCGGATCTGGCGATCGTTACGTGGAGCCCCGCTGATCACGGTTTGATAATCAATGGCGCAGGGCAGGACGAAGCCGTCGTTGTAATCGGTGTGTTCGCCGATCAGATTGACTCGTCCCGGAGCCTGGATCGTCAGGGTGGGTGCGTAGCCAAAGTGTTCGGTAAACAGGGCTTGGGTAAGTTGCTTCAGACTCATTATTTCACTCCGGCTTCGCGGTAATGGATATCACTGACCGCACGCAGGCGTTCAGCGGCTTGTTCTGCGGTGAGGTCGCGTTGGGTTTCCGCCAGCATTTCATAGCCCACCATAAATTTACGCACCGTGGCGCTGCGCAGTAACGGCGGGTAGAAGTGGGCATGCAGTTGCCAGTGGCGGTTATCGGCCTGGTTGAAGGGCGCGCCGTGCCAGCCCATGGAGTAAGGGAAAGAGCATTGGAACAGGTTGTCATAGCGGCTGGTGAGTTTCTTCAGCGCAATGGCCAGATCGCGGCTTTGTGCTGCACTAAGGTCGGTCAGGCGCTGTACCGGCGCTTTTGGCAGCAACAGCGTTTCAAACGGCCAGGCTGCCCAGTAAGGGACAACCGCCAACCAGTGCTCGGTTTCCACCACCGTACGGCTGCCGTCGGCCTGCTCGCGCTGAGCATAGTCCACCAGCATGGCGGACTGATGCTGGCTGAAATACTCCTGTTGCAGGCGATCTTCTCGTTCGGCTTCATTCGGCAAGAAGCTGTTGGCCCATACCTGACCATGCGGGTGAGGATTGGAACAGCCCATCGCGGCCCCTTTATTTTCAAACACCTGTACCCAGGGGTAGCTGCGCCCCAGATCGGCGGTCTGTTCCTGCCAGGTGGCGATCACCTGTTCCAGTGCGGGTAGCGTCAGCTGCGGTAGCGTTTTACTGTGATCGGGGGAGAAGCAGATCACCCGGCTGGTGCCACGGGCGCTTTGGCAACGCATCAGCGGATCGTCACTTTCCGGCGCCTGCGGGGTATCTTGCATCAGGGCGGCAAAATCATTGGTGAACACGTAGGTGCCTGGATAGTCAGGATTTTTATCACCGGTTACGCGCGTGTTGCCGGGGCAAAGGAAGCAGTCGGGATCGTGTGCTGGCAGTGTTTCCTGAGCGGGGGATTCCTGTTGGCCCTGCCACGGGCGTTTGGCCCGGTGCGGAGATACCAGCACCCATTGCCCGGTAAGGGGATTAAAACGGCGATGTGGATGATCGATAGGATTGAAATCAGGCATTGCGCTTCCTTTATCTAGCGACGGGGCTAATTGTAATCGCTTTCACCTGCTGCGTGACCGACTATAGCCGAGTGCATTTTGGAAAATAATGGCTAGAAGATAGCACGGCCGCGGTGAGAAAAAGGTGATCTAGCGCGAAAAATGGAATCGCTTACATCGATTGAGGCTTTAATTCGGTTGAGGTAGTCAAGGCAGCGGGGTGGGTTAAGTGGTAGCGATTACACTGGACAGGCCGGCAGAGAACTCTGCCGGCCTGGAGGGGGACTAATATTGGTAAGCCGGGTAGGTAAAGAACAGCAAATGGACCAGATTTAGCCCAAAGTGGAAGAGAATGGGCACCCACAGACGACCGCTCCACATCCAGGCCAGGCCATAAATCACCCCTGCCAGCGTGGCAAATGCCACCATCAACATGCCACCGGCAAAGTGAGCGGCTCCAAACAGCAGGGCGGTGATAATCAGTGCCGGATAGGCACCCAGCCACTGGCGCAGACGCTGCTGCAAATAGCCACGGAACAGCGCTTCTTCGGCCATCGAAACAAAAAACAGGTTGGCCATAATGAAGGCCAGGATCCAGGAGGGTAGATGCAGCTCAACTTTCAGCCCACCGAGCGCCACCGCCAACAGCAGCACCGCAGGTATGCAGAGCACCAGGATCAGCCAGGCGCTGACGCCTACTTGTTTGTCAGGCTTGCCCGCGTTAAATAGCGTTGGCAGGCAGGCTAACAGCAGAAAGGGGACCAGTGCCTTATCGAAGTTGTAATACATGGAATACAGCGAGCTCATCGGGCCCACTTTGACCTGATCGACCATCAATTGGTTATTGAAGCCCGGTATCAGGTGATAAAACAGAGCGATTGAGCAGGCGACTAAAAATACCTCCAGCGCTAGCGCGATGCTGCGCTGCTGGCGATAGTGTTGATGAAGCCAGATGGCAATGGCGATAACCGCCAGATAGCCCAGCCCGACGGGCGTCAGGACATGATGGTAAACCCCCATTGCAGCAGCCGCCGCCAATACTACTGAGGCAATCAGCCGGTTAAATGGCAAAAAAAACAACGAAGCCGAAAGTACGCCCCACATAATAGCTATCCCTTTAAATAGATACACGGCGCTCAATGCCGGAAATCCGGCGTGTTAATGTCTGGTTAAATATAAATGAGCACTAAATGGGATAGTAGCACAACAGGATGAATATAAAGGTCGGGACAGTAGTTAATCGTGCTTATAACGGCTAACTAGCTGTTTCTAATTGTGCTGCATGACTCCCTCCTGTCTCAAACTTATGGTGTCGTGGTTTTAACCGCGCATCCACGCCTGCGAACGCATAACCTCCCCAAGGTTCTGCAAGGTCTCCAGGCTCTGCTGGTGGATCTCTTCCGTTGGGGCGGCGCACAGATCTTGAAGCACCGTTACCTGTAAGCCTGCATCGTGCGCCTGTCGGGCGGTACTCTCAATGGCAAGCGGGGTGCTGATACCGCCCAATAACAGGTGGTGGCAGCGGTGCTGCTGTAACCAGGCTAACAAATTGTTACCGGCAAACGCGCTGAGCCCTTTCTTTTCCAGGCACAGATCCTCGGTTTTTACCTCCAGACCGGCCAGCCAATGGCATCCCCCGTTACTTAAACGCAGTGCGCCGATATGTTTGAGCTGATTGAACAGCGGCGAGTGTCGGGGAATATCGTGGTAATTGTCGGCAAAACCGGTGCGCAACCAAATCACCGGGATTTTACGCACCCGCGCGTAGGCCGCAGCAGCATTGACGTGCGCGATCACATCACGCGTTACGAGCTGTTCGTGGCAGTGATTCGCCCGCCCTTTAGGGCCAGCCAGATCTTCAATCAGGTCAATCATAATCAGCGCGGCGGACATACCTTCTCCCAAAACGTTTCTGTACCCTTTAAGGATAAAAGGCCAAATGTGATGCGTAGTGGAGGAAGTGTTGCCGGATATGTCCTCAGGATGAGCGCTGTAGCACTCATCCCGAGTATGTTACGCCAGGACGTCTTGCTGATAGCGGTAGCCATCGCCTTCAGGGATGAAGGAGAAACGGTGGGTGATACATTGCGGCGCGTCTTCTGCGTGGTGTGAAACAAACAGCAACTGGGTTGAGCCCTGTTGGATCAACACATCTACGAAGCGCCTTACCAATTGGCGGTTTAGCGGATCCAGGCCTTGCAGTGGCTCATCGAGGATCAGCAGCGCCGGATGTTTGACTAATGCCCGGGCGATCAGCGCCAGGCGTTGCTGGCCCCAGGACAGGCTATGGAAGGGAGCATCGCCCATAGCGCCAAGCCCGAGCAGCGCCAGCCATTGTGAGGTCAACTGATGCTGACGATCGGAAACTGCCTGATAAATACCGATCGAATCAAAGAAACCGGACAGGATCACGTTACGCACGCTGGAGCTGACCCGATAGTCCAGGTGCAGGCTGCTGCTGACGTAGCCGATATGGCGTTTGATATCCCAGATGGTTTCTCCACTACCGCGTCGGCGGCCAAACAGCGTCAGATCGTTGCTGTAGCCTTGCGGATGATCGCCGGTGATCAGGCTGAGCAGGGTGGATTTTCCCGCCCCGTTCGGGCCGACGATCTGCCAGTGTTCACCGGGGTTAACCTGCCAACTGAGTTGGTTGAGGATGGGGCGATCGTTGTAGCTGACTACGCCATCACGCAGAACGATCAGTGGCCGATCGTCCGGCAACCTGATGACCTGTGTGGGATCTTCGGTTTCTGGCAGCGTCAAGCCGTTGAGATTTTCACTGTGCGCCAGTTGGGCGACTAGCGCATCGGCCATCACCTGTTGCCGTGGCCCCTGGCTGGTGAGGGTGCAATCGGCCAGTACGCCGACCTGCTCAATGAAGTCTGGGATTTCATCAAACCGGTTGAGCACCAGGACCACGGTATAACCTTGCTGTGAAAGTTCGCCAAGCAGAGTGGCGAGCTGAGCGCGTGAATTGACGTCCAGCCCGTCGAACGGCTCATCGAGGATCAATAAATCGGGCTGGGCCATCAGGGCACGGCACAGCAGAGTTTTGCGGGTCTCACCGGTAGAGAGATATTTGAAACGGCGCGTAAGCAGCGGCGTGATACCAAACTGCTCAGCCAACTGTGTGCAGCGAGCGGGATCGTTGAGCTCTTCCTGAATGATTTCCGCCGTCGTGCGCCCGGTGTCGTCTTCGTCCTGGCTAAGCAGGTCGGTATTGTTGCGTTGCCATTCGTCGCTGACCAGCTTTTGCAACTGCTCAAAGGAGAGCCGCACTACTTGACGAAAATCACTGTGGCGTTCGCCTTTCAGCAACGTCAGCTCACCGGCCAGCGCCCGGGCCAGCGCGGATTTCCCGCTGCCGTTAGCCCCGACGAATGCCCAGCTATCGCCGGACTGAATATCAAGCCGATCCAGCTCCAGCGTGCGGGTATCGCTTAGACGAAATGAACCTTGCGAAATGTGCAACGACGACATCCTATGTTCCCTATTCTGCAATTAATTTCCTTAGAAATAGGCGCAAGCGGAAAAGATGTCAATCGGCAATACTGCAACGTGACGTTGCGTTTAACACAACGTCGCGACAATCACCCGATCGGCATTGAACAAGGCGTGTACCGGCGTGCCGACGCTCAGTTTCAACTGTGCCAGTTCCTGGTTGCTGACGGTGGCGCATAGCGTTTCTCCGCCGTTAAGCGTGACCAGAACCTCACTGTGATCGCTACCAGGCTGAATACTGGCTACGCTTCCCGGCAGCGCATTATCGGCCAGGCCGGTCGAAGCCGGATCGGTACTGAGTTTCACCCAAGGCGCTTTTATCAGGGCTAACACCTCTTTGCCCGGCGTCAACTGTAGCCGGTCGGCGCTTTGCTGAGTCACGGCAGCGGTCAGGCGGGTGTTGCCGTCGGCCAGCAGCAGGCTGATATGCTGTTGGACCTGCTGATGGTCGCGTTCAATCACGGTGCCGAAAAACTGGTTGCGGGCGCTGGTCTGCAAGGAAAAACGGGCGATGGCGGCCAACAGGCTGTCCAACGGCAGAGAGTCCTGCTGCAACACGTCAAAGGCCTTCTGCTGGATTTGGCCCAGCAGATCGTAAAGTTGGATCAGCCGCAGGCCATAACGGGTCACCTGCGCGCCGCCGCCGCCTTTGCCGCCGGTAGCGCGTTCGACCACCGTCTGCTCGGCCAGCTGATTCATCTCGTTGATGGCATCCCAGGCGCTTTTGTAGCTGATCCCCGCCAGTTTGGCTCCCTGGCTGATCGAGCCGGTATGCACCACTTGCTTGAGCAGCGCGATGCGGCGTGGGTCAGCGAACAGTTTCTGCTGCAGCTTTAAGGTAAGGAGGATCTCGGCCTGCATGATGGGTCCTTATAAGGCAGTAAGTCAGGCTATTGTCGCCGATTTGCCGCAAAGCGCCAACTGAGCACGTTTAGCCGGTTACAAATTTCCCGCAGTCGGTAAAATAACCGCGTTTTCGCCTGCGTTTTGGTTTACAGTGAAGCCTACGCAGCGGTTTAAAGCAGTCAAGTGAGGCTACGATGTTAGAATTATTGAAAAGTCTGTTGTTTGCCGTGGTCATGGTGCCGGTAGTGATGGCCATTATTTTAGGCTTGATTTATGGCTTGGGCGAGGTGTTCAACATCTTCTCCAAAGTTGGCCATCCTAAAGAAAACCGCAGCTAATCCCCCTCCCAAATGCCCGCCGAGCTCTCTTGGCGGGTATTTCTCAAGTTATCTCTCGCTTTGCCGATAAACCGCATGACAATCGTTCTCGCTGCGTTATATTATTTTTTACATAGCGATGTGATGATGGTTAACTTGCGGAGAAAACAATGAAACAGCAATGGATTAACTGGGTTGGCGGTGTGGCATTGGCTTGCGGGCTGGTGGCACAGGTTTCTGCGGCGGAGAAAATCACCGTGTTTGCCGCAGCCTCGCTGACCAACGCCTTACAAGATATCGCCACCGAATACCAGAAAGGCAAAGACGTCGAAGTCGTCTCCTCTTTTGCTTCCTCCTCAACGCTGGCACGCCAGATTGAGCAAGGGGCGCCTGCGGATATGTTTATCTCTGCCGATCAGCAATGGATGGATTACGCCATCGATAAGCAGCAGATAGTGAAAGATACTCGTTATACTCTGCTAGGCAACGAACTGGTGCTGATCGCCGCCAAATCGGCCAAACAAGATAAAATCACTATCAACAAGCAAACCGACTGGGCCAAATTGCTCAACGGTGGCCGCCTGTCCGTAGGCGATCCGGATCATGTTCCTGCGGGCATCTACGCCAAAGAAGCGTTGCAGAACCTGGGGGCATGGACCACGCTGGAACCTCAGCTGGCGCGGGCCAATAACGTGCGCAGCGCTATGGCCATGGTTGAGCGCGAAGAAGCCCCGCTGGGTATCGTTTACGGCTCGGACGCCGTGGCCAGCGACAAGGTCAAAGTGATTGCCATCTTCCCGGAAGACAGCCACAAGCCGGTTGAGTATCCAATGGCCATCGTTAAAGATCACCAGACGCCAGCCGTGACGGCTTTCTACGATTACCTGAAGACTCCGGCCGCTGCGGCTATCTTCGAACGTTATGGATTCACCCCGCGTAAATGATATTAAGTGAGTATGAATGGCAGGCGGTCGAACTGAGCCTGAAAGTCTCCAGCCTGGCGGTGATCTGCAGTTTGCCGCTGGGTATTTTAATGGCCTGGATCCTGGTTCGCTGCAATTTCCCCGGTAAATCGTTGTTGGATAGCATTGTTCATCTGCCGTTAGTCTTGCCACCGGTGGTGGTGGGCTATCTGCTGCTGATTGCCATGGGGCGGCGCGGCTTTATCGGCGAATGGTTATATAACTGGTTTGGTTTCAGCTTCAGTTTCAGCTGGCGCGGTGCCGCCCTGGCTTCGGCGGTGGTGGCATTCCCGCTGATGGTACGTGCTATCCGCATGTCGCTGGAAGCGGTAGATATCCGCTTGGAACAGGCGGCCCGTACCCTGGGTGCCAACCCGTGGCGGGTGTTTTTCACCATCACCTTACCGCTTTCGCTTCCCGGTGTGATCGTTGGCGTGGTGCTGGCCTTTGCCCGCTCTTTGGGCGAGTTTGGCGCCACCATCACCTTTGTTTCCAATATCCCTGGTGAAACCCGTACCATCCCGCTGGCAATGTACACCCTGATCGAAACGCCAGGGGCCGAGGCGGCGGCAGCGCGTTTGTGCGTGATTGCCATCGTGCTGGCCCTGGCTGCCCTGATGGTTTCCGAATGGCTGGCCCGCTGGGGCCGCAAGCGTATGGGCTTATAGATGTTAGAACTGGATTTCTCCCAGCAGCTTGGCGATCTCAATCTCAACGTGCAGGCTAATCTGCCGGCTCAGGGGATCACCGCGATCTTCGGGCTTTCCGGGGCCGGTAAAACTTCCTTGATCAATGCTATCGGCGGCCTGACGCTGGTGCAGCAGGGGCGTATTGTGCTTAATGGCCGCACACTGGTAGATACCGCCAGTGGTGTCTGTCTGCCACCTGAAAAGCGCCGTGTTGGCTATGTTTTCCAGGATGCGCGCCTGTTCCCGCATTATCGCGTTCGCGGCAACTTGCAATACGGCATGGCGGCCAGTATGCGCGGCCAGTTTGACAGCATTGTCGAGCTGTTGGGGATTGCGCCGTTGCTGAACCGTTTGCCTTTGACCCTGTCCGGCGGAGAGAAACAGCGTGTCGCGATTGGTCGGGCGCTGTTGACCGCGCCGGAACTGTTGCTGATGGATGAACCGCTGGCCTCGCTCGATATGCCACGCAAGCGTGAGCTGCTACCATATCTGGAGCGGCTGGCGCAGGACGTCAATATCCCCATTCTCTATGTCAGCCACAGCATGGACGAGATCTTGCGCCTGGCAGAGCAGGTGATGGTATTGGATCACGGCCAGGTGCGTGCGTACGGCGGGTTGGAGGAGGTTTGGGCCAGCAGCGCGCTGCGGCCTTGGCTACAGCGAGAAGATCAGAGCAGCGTGTTGAGCGTGAGCGTGATTGAACATCACCCGCGCTATGCCATGACCGCGCTGGCACTGGGCGATCAGCGGCTGTGGGTCGGCGGTATTGAAGCGCCGGTCGGTAGCCAGATGCGTATTCGTATCAACGCTGCCGACGTTTCTTTAGTGCTGCAACCGCCAGCCAACAGCAGCATTCGTAATATTTTGCCCGCCAAGGTGGCGGAGTGTCTGGATGTGGCAGGGCAGGTTGAAGTGAAGCTGATGGTCGGGGAAAACATCCTCTGGGCGCGCATCACCCCATGGGCACGTGACGATCTGGCTATCAGGCCCGGTCAGTGGCTGTATGCACAGGTCAAGAGCGTGTCGATCAGCCGCGATGGCCCCTCACCCCAACCCTCTCCCACAGGGAGAGGGAGCTATTAGCCCCTGCTCGTTTGGAAATAAAGAGGTCACTTCAGCAAACTCGACCGCTCCCTCATGCAAGGTGCGTTACCGAATTTTCAACCCAACGTGATCGGTCCCTTTCCCTACGAAAAGTGAGTTGATACAGGGCCGTGGTAGGGTAGTTTTCTGTAATTAATAGCGGCTCGATCTGTTCCCTCTCCCTGTGGGAGAGGGTTAGGGTGAGGGGTCGTTTTTGTTAATTCAGCACACGAGAACGGATCACTTCGGCAATACCTGGCTGCAGGTGATCGGCAATCACCAGGTCTGCACGTTCCTTGATGGCATTATCGGCATTACCCATGGCAACGCCCAGCCCAACGGCCTCAAGCATGCTCAGGTCGTTGTAGTTGTCACCAAAGGCGACCACCTGATCCATGCTCAACCCCTGTGACTCCACCCACTGCTGCAGGCGTTTACCCTTGCTGTTACCGCCTTTGGCAATGTCCACCTGATCGTGCCAGGACCATTCACAGGCCAGGCCCAGTTCTTTTTCTACCATTTCGGCAAAGCTGCGCAGCGCTGGGAGATCGCTATGTGAAGTGGCAAACTTCCAGATGGCCTGCGCGTCATCCGCCGCCTGCATCAGGCTGTTGACCTGCAACAACGTTGGGCGCTGGGCTACCGGCAAAGTCTCAGACCAAGCCAGCGAACGGATCACATGACCGCTTGTTTCCTGATACAGCATGGCGTCGTCCACATACATCAGGCCGTGAATAGCGTTTTGCTTGAGCAGTTGCAGTACCTGCTTGGCCTGCTCTTTTGCCAACGGATCGGACGCCAGTACCTTTTTCTGCTGGAAGTCGTACAGATAGGTGCCGTTACAACAAATGGCTGGCGTATCGATTTGCAGCGCCTGATAGAACGGGTGGATAGCCACGTGATGACGGCCGGTGACCACTACGACTTTCACCCCGGCGGCGCGGGCTTCCTCCAGCGCGGCCAGCGACTGCGGTAAGATACGTTTCTGGTTGTCTAGCAAAGTGCCGTCTAAATCGAGGGCAATAACACGGTAGCTCATAGCGGTCTCATTATAGTTAGCAAGAAAATTACCTCGATGGTACACCGGATAACCGTTCGATAAAACTGCGTAACCTGCCAGGGTTGCCATGTCACAAATGTCGCGTAAGCTAGAACAAACTGAAACCGGTTACCCTTTCTCATTAAGGAGAGCAAATGAAGCAAATCGTTTATGTCGCCAGCCCGGAGAGCCAGCAGATCCACGTATGGCAGTTAGACGACAAGGGCGCACTGGCGCTGCTGCAAACGGTCGAGGTCGCGGGGCAGGTACAGCCGATGGCGATCCACCCGGACAAGACTCATCTGTATGTTGGGGTACGTCCGGCGTTTGGCATTGTCAGCTACCGTATCGCCGAAGATGGCACGCTGCATGAGGCAGGGATGGCACCACTGCCAGGCAGCCCAACCCATATTTCCACCGATTTGCAGGGCCGTTATCTGTTCTCCGCGTCTTACAGCGGCAACTGTGCCAGCATCAGCCCGATTGGCCATGATGGCGTAGTGCTTGCGCCTACCCAGCAGATCGATGGCCTGACCGCGCCGCATTCGGCCAATATTGACCCGACCAATCAATTGCTGCTGGTGCCATGTCTGAAAGAGGACCGCATCCGTCTGTTCAATCTGAGCCAACAGGGCCAACTGACGCCACACGGCCAAGAAGCCGTAGCCACGGCAAGCGGCGCAGGCCCGCGCCATATGGCATTCCATGGTAACGATAAATTCGCTTACTGCGTCAATGAACTGGATGGCACGGTAGATGTGTTCGCTATCGAAGCCAACGGTGGCAAATATACACTGGTGCAAAGCCTGGACATGATGCCTGCCGATTTCGCCGGCACCCGCTGGGCGGCGGATATCCACCTCACGCCAAACGGCCGTTTCCTGTATACCAGCGATCGCACCGCCAGCATTTTAACCGTGTTCAGCGTCTCGGAAGACGGCAGCAAGATTGCGGTGGTTGGCCACCATGCCACAGAAGAGCAGCCACGCGGTTTCAATATCGATCACAGCGGTCGCTTCGTGATTGCGGCAGGGCAGAAATCTGGTCATATCGGCGTGTATCAGATTGACCAAAACAGCGGTGAGCTGACGGATCTGGCGCGTTACCCGGTGGGCAAAGGCCCAATGTGGGTGAGCGTGCTGGCAAAATAATGGGTTAAAAATCGGGGCGAAGCGCTTCGCCCCTCAACGTTTCTCAGCTGTATTTTACCGTCAACGTCGCTTTGCCAAGGCTATGGAAGTGGATGTTAAAACCGACCATCGCGCCACTCGCTTCTGCATCCACTGGAATGCTTTCCACGTCCAACGCATGCACGGTGAACTGATAACGATGGCTTTCACCCTGTGGCGGAGCCGCACCACCGTAACCGGCCTTACCGAAATCGGTACGGGTTTGCACTGCGCCAGCGGGTAGCCCCGGTTTGCCGGAACCCGCACCTGGCGGCAGTTCATGCACGTTTGCCGGGATATTGGCGACCACCCAGTGCCACCAGCCAGAGCCGGTAGGGGCATCGGGATCGTAAACCGTGATGGCAAAGCTCTTGGTGCCCGCCGGTGCATCTTCCCAGGCCAGATGAGGGGAGAGGTTATCCCCATGGTAGCCCATGCCGTTAAATACCTGTCGTTCAGGCATTTTTGCGCCGTCTTGCAGATCGCTGCTGTACAAACGAAAAGCCATAATGACTCCCAGTTGTCTAAAATACCGAACCCCTAAGCTAGATCGGTTTGCCGCCACAATACAACCTTAAAACCGTTACTCCACCGCCACGGCGATTGCTGCCGTCAGCCGGGTGAGCTGCTCTGGCGTAATGATATAAGGCGGCATCAGGTAGATCAGTTTACCGAAGGGCCGGATCCACACGCCGCGTTCGACAAAGCCACGTTGTAGCAACGCCACATCCACCGGCTGATGCATTTCCACCACGCCAATCGCCCCAAGCACCCGCACGTCGGCCACTTTGGGTGATGCCACCAGCGGTAAGAGCTGCTGTTTAAGCTGTGTTTCAATGGCGGCGACCTGATGTTGCCAGTGATTTTCCTCGAGCAAGGACAGGCTGGCGCAGGCTACGGCACAGGCTAGCGGGTTGCCCATAAAGGTTGGCCCATGCATAAAGCAGCCTGCGGCTCCGTTACTGATCGTTTCTGCTATGTGGCGCGTGGTCAGGGTGGCGGAAAGGGTCATATAGCCACCGGTCAGCGCTTTGCCCAGGCAAAGAATATCCGGCACTACGCCGGCATGTTCACAGGCAAACAGTTTGCCGGTGCGGCCAAAACCGGTGGCGATCTCGTCGGCAATCAGCAGGATTTGGTGGCGATCGCACAGCTCCCGCACGCGTTGCAGATAGCTTGGATGATAGATGCGCATTCCACCGGCACCTTGCACCACTGGCTCCAGGATCACAGCGGCTATTTCCCCGGCGTGCTGATCCAGTAATTCGGCAAACGGGGCAATGTCCTGTTCGTCCCAGGGCTGGTCAAAACGGCATTGCGGTGCGGTGGCAAACAGGTGGGTGGCCAAATAGCCCTGATACAGACTGTGCATGGAGTTGTCCGGATCGCAGACCGACATCGCGCCAAAGGTATCACCATGATAGCCATGGCGTAAGGTCAGAATGCGCTGCCGCCGTTCACCACGGGCCTGCCAATATTGCAGCGCCATCTTTAGCGCCACTTCGACCGCCACCGATCCAGAATCTGCCAGGAATACGCACTGCAACGCTTCCGGCGTCATCGCTACCAGCTTGCGGCACAGTTCAATAGCGGCAGGATGAGTGATGCCACCGAACATCACATGCGACATTTTTTCCAACTGCTGTACGGCTGCCTGATTCAACTGTGGATGATTGTAACCGTGGATCGCCGCCCACCAGGAAGACATGCCATCCACCAGTAGGCGGCCATCGTCCAGTTGCAGCTCGACGCCGCTGGCGGACACCACCGGATAGCAAGGCAAGGGCTGGGTCATGGAGGTGTAAGGGTGCCAGATGTGGCGTCGATCGAATTCAATATCGCAGGGAGAAACAGACATTAACCGTAAACCAAATTTTAATAGAATGGTTGACAGTATAATCGCAAACTCTACACTGACGACACTTTTTTCCCTTTTGGAGACGCCGTAAATGGCCGACCGCATTCGCTGGACAGTGGGGCAAGCCCAGGCCCTGTTTGATAAACCCTTACTCGAACTGCTGTTCGAAGCACAGACTATTCACCGCCAACATTTTGATCCGCAACAGGTGCAGGTCAGTACGCTGCTGTCGATCAAAACCGGTGCCTGCCCGGAAGACTGTAAGTACTGCCCGCAAAGTTCGCGTTATAAAACCGGCCTGGAATCCGAGCGGCTGATGCAGGTGGAACAGGTGCTGGAATCGGCGCGCAAGGCCAAAGCGGCCGGTTCGAGCCGTTTCTGTATGGGGGCTGCCTGGAAAAACCCGCATGAGCGCGATATGCCTTATCTGCAACAGATGGTGCAGGGCGTCAAGGCGATGGGGATGGAAACCTGCATGACGCTGGGCACGCTGGATGGCGCGCAGGCCGAACGGCTGGCCGAAGCGGGGCTGGATTACTACAACCATAACCTGGACACCTCGCCGGAATTCTACGGTAACATCATCACCACCCGCAGCTATCAGGAACGTCTGGATACCTTGGATAAGGTGCGCAACGCCGGGATCAAAGTCTGCTCCGGTGGGATTGTCGGGCTGGGCGAAACGGTGCGTGACCGCGCCGGGTTGTTGGTGCAACTGGCCAATCTGCCCAAACCCCCGGAAAGCGTGCCGATCAATATGCTGGTGAAGGTGAAAGGCACGCCATTGGCCGATAATGACGATGTCGATCCGTTCGACTTTATCCGCACCATTGCCATTGCCCGCATCATGATGCCGACGTCCTACGTCCGCCTGTCGGCAGGCCGTGAACAGATGAGCGAGCAGACTCAGGCGATGTGCTTTATGGCTGGGGCCAACTCCATCTTCTATGGCTGCAAACTGCTGACCACGCCTAATCCGGAAGAGGACAAGGATCTGCAACTGTTCCGCAAGCTGGGCCTGAATCCGCAGCAAACCGCCACCGAACAGGGCGACAATCAGCAGCAACAGGTGCTGACCGAGCAGTTGCTGCACGCCGATACCGCCGAATTCTACAACGCGGCGCTGTAATGAGCTGGCAGCAACGGATCGAACAGGCGCTTGAGGAGCGGCGAGGAGCCGCTGCTTATCGGCAACGTCAGGTGAATCAAGGCGGTAATGGCCGCTATCTGCAACTCGACGGCCAGCGCTATGTGAATTTTTCTAGCAACGACTATCTGGGCCTGAGCCAACATCCTGAGGTGATTGCCGCCTGGCAGCAGGGGGCGCAGCGTTACGGCGTTGGCAGCGGCGGTTCCGGCCACGTCACCGGTTTTTGCCATGCTCATCATGAGCTGGAGCAGCAACTGGCGGAGTGGCTCGGCTACCCGCGTGCGCTGCTGTTTATTTCCGGCTACGCGGCCAATCAGGCATTGCTGGCTGCCCTGATGCAGGCCGACGATCGCATTTTGGCGGATAAGCTCAGCCACGCCTCTATATTGGAAGCGGCCACTCACTCACCGGCGCAACTGCGGCGTTTTCGGCATAACCAGCCCCAGGCATTGGCCACCTTGCTGCAAAAAAACTGTGCAGGCCAACAGTTGGCGATCACCGAAGGGGTGTTCAGCATGGACGGGGATAGCGCACCGTTGGTCGAACTACATCGGTTGACGCAGCAGGCAGGTGCCTGGCTGATGGTGGATGATGCGCACGGGATTGGCGTACGTGGCGAGCAGGGGCGCGGCAGTTGCTGGCAGCAAGGTGTGCACCCGGAAGTGCTGGTCGTCACCTTTGGCAAGGCATTTGGCGTCAGCGGCGCGGCGATCCTCTGCGATGAGCCGTTGGCGGAATATCTGCTGCAATTCGCCCGCCATCTGATTTACAGCACCGCGATGCCGCCCGCCCAAGCCTGTGCCTTGCAGGCCGCGTTAAGCTGTATTCAGCAAGGGGATGAACTACGTAGTCGGCTGCAAAAACACATCCAGCATTTTCGTGCCGGGGTGGCGAGCCTAACGTTAACGCTAACCGCGTCGGATACCGCTATCCAACCGTTGCTGGTGGGGGATAACCAACAGGCGCTGGATCTGGCGCAGCGCCTGCGAGAGCAGGGATTGTGGGTCAGCGCCATCCGTCCACCAACGGTACCACCGGGGGGCGCGCGGTTACGCATTACGCTCACTGCGGCACACCAGCCACAGGATATCGATCGCTTGTTGGAGGTATTGCATGACGTCTGCCATTGATACGGTGAACAAGCAGGCGGTGGCGGCGGCCTTCAGCCGGGCAGCGGCGAGCTACGATACCGCAGCCGTGCTGCAACGGGAGGTTGGTGAACGCTTACTGGGGATGGGGCTGTCTCATCCAGGCCAACAGGTGTTGGATGCCGGTTGCGGCACGGGCTATTTCAGCCGTCGCTGGCGCGAGCTGGGCAAGCAGGTCAGCGCGCTGGATCTGGCTCCGGGCATGCTGGCATTTGCCCGTCAGCAGCAAGCGGCGGATCGCTATTTGCTGGGGGATATCGAACATATCCCTTTGCCGACCGCCTCGGTGGATATCTGTTTTAGCAGCCTGGTGGTGCAGTGGTGCAGCGATTTGCCTCTGGCGCTGGCTGAGTTGTATCGGGTGACGCGGCCCGGTGGACTGATCCTGTTCTCTACTTTGGCACAAGGGGCTTTGCACGAGTTAGGCGACGCCTGGCAGCAAGTCGATGGCGAGCGTCATGTTAATGACTTCCTGCCGCCAACTCAGATCGCCGCCGCCTGTCATCCCTACCGGCACCAGTTTACGGAAAATTGGCAAACGCTCAGTTATCCCGACGTGATGACGTTGATGCGATCGCTAAAGGGCATCGGTGCGACTCACCTGCATCAAGGACGCGAGGCTGGCCTGCTTTCCCGCCAGCGGCTTGCCGCATTGCAGGCTGCCTATCCTTGCCGGGACGGGCAGTTTCCTCTTAGTTATCATTTGGTTTATGGAGTGATTTATCGTGATTAAGCGCTGGTTCATTACCGGAACCGACACCGAAGTGGGAAAAACCGTGGCCAGCAGCGCCTTGCTACAGGCCGCCAGCGCGGCGGGATGGCGCTGTGCTGGCTATAAACCGGTGGCGTCAGGCAGTGAGATGACCGATGAAGGGTTACGCAACGGCGATGCGCTGTCGCTGCAGAGAAACAGCAGCGTAGCGCTGGATTACGCCGTAGTGAACCCTTACACCTTTGCCGAACCGACTTCGCCGCATATTGTCAGCCAGGCCGAAGGGCGGCCTATCTCGCTGGCACGGCTTTCCGCCGGTTTACGTCATCTTGAACAACGTGCGGACTGGCTGTTGGTAGAGGGTGCCGGCGGTTGGTTCACTCCACTTTCTGAGCATGAAACCTTTGCCGACTGGGCACAGCAGGAGCAGCTGCCGGTGATCCTGGTGGTGGGCATCAAGCTTGGCTGCATCAATCATGCTTTGTTGACTGCGTTGGCGATCCAACAGTCAGGTTTGACCCTGGCAGGCTGGATCGCCAATGACGTTACCCCGCCAGGAAAACGCCATCAAGAGTACCTTGCCACTCTTTGCCGCCTATTGCCCGCTCCCCTGTTGGGTGAGATCCCACATTTACCGCAGGTAGAACAGCAGGCATTGGGACAGTATCTCGATTTAACCAGATTGAACCCTTAACCTGATGGCCCACGGAGGGGCCAAATCACTCCGTCAGATAGGCATCAATCAGCCCCTCATCCAACTGCCCCAGCGTGCCATTGGCCACGTTACGGCCTTTATCCATCAAGCAGAAGCGGTCGGCCAGATGGCGGGCAAAGGGGAGTTGGTGCTCAACCAGCAAAATGGTCATGCCCAGTTCCTGATTCAGCTTACGGAGTACCTGGCCGATCTCCGTCGCCAGGGAAGGTGACATCCCGGCGGTGGGTTCATCCAGGATCAGCAGTTCCGGCTCCAGCATCAGAGCGCGGCCTAATGCCAACTGCTGTTGCTCGCTTTGGCACAGGTCGCCCGCACGGCGCATACGCATCGCCTGCAGCCGGGGGAACAGATTGTAAATGATGGGTGGCATACGGCGGACCTTGTCACGCCCGGCCAGCAAGGCCACCTGCAGGTTCTCTTCAACGCTCAGTTGGGAAAAGATTTGCCGCCCTTGTGGCACGTAACCAATGCCCAGTAACGCCCGGTTTTCTACCGGCTGTGGCAACAGGTTTTGCGGTGGCTCATCCGCCAACTGCCAGGTCATGCTGCCGCTGACGATCGGCAGGTGTCCCATGATGCAATTGATCAGCGTGGTTTTGCCCACTCCATTGCGGCCAAGCAACAGGGTGCATTGCCCACGAGGTAACTCAAGGCTGACATCCCACAGCGTATGCTGTTGCCCATAATATTGGTTTACCGCCCTTAAGCTTAACATTTGGCATCTCCTCCAAGACCGATATTCACGTATGGATAACGTTGACCGCAGCAAGCGGTGTCTCTCCCGGGTGTGGCAAATGCTGTGCTGATTACCCTAATCGCGGCTCAGGCTAAAAATTGGAAAATGGCCGCTACCGGTCGTTTGGCGGCTCTAGGGGGGGTTTTTGGTATGCAATGAACTTTTTCGCCGAAGATAACCGAGCTGGCTGCGGCCGATTTTCGCCAGAGTTTGCCGGTTCTTCTGCAAGGTAACGCCCCTGAACCAGGATATGCAATTCCTAGGCCATCAGGTGTTGCGCAACAAAAAGGTGGTTTGTTAGTGTTTTGTTAACTGATTTAAGCCCGGTATGCAGGGGGCTGTCAGGGCAATAAAGTTAACTTGGGCGTTTTTTGCACCGTTACCGTGCGGCACGGCGAGCTGTTGGTGCAAGCCCTAAAGGTTGTTGCCGCAACTTGCAACCCCTGAAAAGCAAAATAGCGAAAAGAGCGTTTTCGTTATCACGGCTTTTAGCATTAATCGGCATAACCAAAGCAGAATTATTGTAAAAAAATAACTAAAAAACCGACTCAGTTGACGTTTCATTGGGAAAAGCGTTCTTTCCGCAACTCCCGCCCCCCATGGGGTAGTGAGAGTTATCCACTATTCCTGTGGATAACCTTGTGCATTATACTTAGAAAAGCGGTGTGAACAGAGAGCGGGCGCGGGTTGTGCGCAGGTTGTCCGCATTCTCGTCTTTTTATTAAAGTAATTTAATATCAACAGGTTAATTAAAATCAAGCCAACGGATATCGTTAATGTGTCGATGGGCAGTTTTTCAGCGCAATCCGGGCCAAAAGTTAATTTGTATCGCATTCTGGGGATAACAGGGTGATTGACAATAAAAATGTCATGGTATTGTCACCTTGCCGGTGCGTTCGCGCCCCGTTAACGGCCGTAATAGCGTAAATCCGCTTGAAGCTGGTTTTATATCCAGTATCATGGGCACTGGCGGAAATCTTCCGGTCTTTCCATAATTAGGCCGCTACCGTCTGGCCGCAAACCTGAAAGATGATGGGGATATGAGCAAACATTTCAAACTGCATTCCGAATTCAAACCGGCCGGCGATCAGCCGCAAGCCATCCAAAAGTTGGAAGAGGGGCTGGAAGACGGCCTGGCGCACCAAACGCTGCTGGGGGTTACCGGCTCGGGTAAAACCTTTACCATCGCCAATGTGATCGCCGATCTCAACCGGCCCACCATGGTGCTGGCGCCCAACAAGACCCTGGCGGCCCAGCTGTATGGCGAGATGAAAGAGTTCTTTCCCGAGAATGCGGTGGAATATTTTGTCTCCTACTACGATTACTATCAGCCAGAAGCCTATGTACCTAGCTCCGATACCTTTATCGAGAAAGACGCCTCGGTCAACGAACATATCGAGCAGATGCGCCTGTCGGCCACCAAAGCGCTGCTAGAACGGCGTGACGTGGTAGTGGTGGCTTCGGTTTCCGCGATCTACGGCCTGGGCGATCCGGATCTGTACCTGAAAATGATGTTGCACCTGACCAAGGGCATGATCATCGATCAGCGTTCGATCCTGCGCCGTCTGGCCGAGCTGCAATATACCCGCAACGATCAGGCCTTCCAGCGCGCCACCTTCCGCGTGCGTGGCGAAGTGATCGACATTTTCCCTGCGGAATCGGATGAGCTGGCGCTGCGCGTTGAGCTGTTCGACGAAGAGGTCGAACGCCTGTCGCTGTTCGATCCACTAACCGGCCAGATTGAGCAGGTGGTGCCACGCTTTACCATTTATCCAAAATCTCACTACGTCACCCCGCGTGAACGTATCGTGCAGGCGATGGAAGAGATCAAGGTGGAGTTGGCTCAGCGGCGCAAAGTGCTGCTGGAAAACAACAAGCTGTTGGAAGAACAGCGCTTGACGCAGCGTACCCAGTTCGATCTGGAAATGATGAACGAGCTGGGCTACTGCTCCGGTATCGAAAACTACTCGCGCTATCTTTCAGGGCGCGGTGAGGGCGAGCCACCGCCAACCTTGTTCGACTATCTGCCGGCTGACGGGTTGCTGGTGGTAGATGAATCCCACGTCACCATCCCGCAGATCGGCGGCATGTTCAAAGGCGACCGCTCGCGTAAAGAGACGCTGGTGGAATACGGCTTCCGCCTGCCTTCGGCGCTGGATAACCGGCCAATGCGTTTTGAAGAGTTTGCCGCTGCGGCACCGCAGACCATCTACGTGTCCGCCACGCCGGGCAAATATGAGCTGGAGAAATCCGGCGGCGATATTATCGATCAGGTGGTGCGCCCAACCGGCCTGCTGGATCCGATCGTGGAAGTGCGCCCGGTGACCACTCAGGTGGACGATCTGCTTTCCGAGATCCGCAAGCGCGTGGCTATCAACGAGCGCGTACTGGTCACCACGTTGACCAAACGCATGGCAGAAGACCTGACAGAATACCTGGAAGAGCACGGGGAGCGGGTGCGTTATCTGCACTCGGACATCGATACGGTAGAACGTGTCGAAATCATCCGTGATTTGCGTCTGGGCGAGTTTGACGTGCTGGTGGGCATCAACCTGTTAAGGGAAGGCCTGGACATGCCAGAGGTGTCGCTGGTAGCGATCCTGGACGCAGATAAGGAAGGGTTCCTGCGTTCTGAGCGCTCACTGATCCAGACCATTGGCCGAGCGGCGCGTAACCTCAACGGTAAAGCCATCCTGTATGGCGACAGGATCACCGACTCCATGGCCAAGGCTATCGGCGAAACGGAACGCCGCCGCGCCAAGCAGCAGGCGCATAACGAAGCCAACGGTATCGTACCTCAGGGCCTGAACAAGAAGGTTGCGGATATTCTGCAGCTTGGGCAACCAAGCAGCCGTGGCAAGCACAAAGGGAAGGGCAAAGCGGCAGAGAGCGCGGCGCAATACCAACTGCTTACCCCCAAAGCGCTGGAGCAAAAAATCCAGGAGCTGGAGGCACAGATGTATTCTCATGCGCAGAATCTGGAGTTCGAACAGGCTGCTGCGGTGCGTGATGAAATTCACCAGCTGCGCGAGCAATTTATCGCGCTATCATAATGAACCCAAGGGGCGTGGTATGCACGCCCCGGTAAATTTTCTTGCCGTACGCCCGTTTGCTGATTAAGGTGTGCGCCCCAAGTATTGAGACGAGTAGCCGCCATGACCGCAACCCCATCCAAAGACCCGTTACACGGCATTACGCTGGAGCAACTGCTGAACAAGCTGGTAGCCCAATATGGCTGGAACGGGCTGGCAGAGCGTATTCGCATCAACTGCTTCAGCAGCGATCCGAGCATCAAATCCAGCCTCAAGTTCTTGCGCCGCACCCCGTGGGCACGCAAGCAGGTGGAAGATCTCTACATCGACAGCGTTAGCGATAATCCTTGGCTCCGGGGTCAAGATTAACCGCGGCTAGCTAGCTGCACCAACGCGGTATCCAGCGCCTGGCGTAATAGTTGGCGATCGTGGCGATAAGGGATATCGCTGGCTTCCAGCGGTTGTTGCACCACAATGCGATCCTGCATGGCGCTGGTATCCACCGCCGGGCCAACGATCACCGCGTCAATCATTTTACGGCCGATCTTCTCTTCCATCAGCGCCAGTTTGTCTTGCAGCGTCAGTGCGGCTGCGGCGACGCTTAGCTCGCGGCCCAGGTTACCGATATACACCATATTAGCGCTGCTGCGGCGCAGGGCCTGAGTCAGATCCTCAAGCAGCAACAGTGGCATCAGGCTGGTAAGAAAACTGCCTGGCCCGATCAGGATCAGATCGGCCTGCGCGATTGCCTCAACCGCTTCACGGGTGGCGTGTACCGGCGGGGAGAGCATCAGCTCTTGCGGCATGATCCTCAGTTGATCGATATTGACTTCACCGTAGACTTGGTGCCCCTCATGATCGTGCGCCATCAGATCGACCGGTTGTTCCGACATCGGGATCAGCGCCGCGTCGATCTTTAGCAGACTACGAACCAGATTGATCGCCTCCAGTGGGCGCACGCTCAGGTGATCCAAGGCTTTCAGCATCAGATTCCCCAGGTTATGCCCCGCCAACTCTCCGTTGCCGCTAAAACGGTATTCAAACATCGCCGAGGCGACGCTAGGCTCGGTAATCAGCTGATTGAGGCAATTACGGGTGTCACCCCAGGCAATGCCGCCTTCAGAACGGCGGATACGGCCGGTAGAACCGCCGTTATCGGTCGTGGTGACAATGCCGGTCAGGCGAGAGCCCAACGACGACAGCGAAGACATCACACGGCCAAGACCGTGACCACCACCTAATGCCACGACGCGATCAAGATCGGCCAGGGTACGGTTGCGCATAAAATTCCTTAACTCAGGGTAGGTAGACTGCCTGCATAAAGTAGCGGATTTGACACAAAAACGCGATAAAGAGTGCGATTTGCGTGATTCTGGTCAATTCGCTGGCGTAACGGTTGTTTATTATGGTTATCCAGACTTGAGAGGGTGAAAATTCGCTGTATACACAAGTATATAGCGTTAATCCACATTGGCTATCGCGGCTGTTTAGCGCTAGAATTCTCAGGAAAACCACGGTTTCGTTCCGGCTACTTGAGGTAGTGGGAATGAGATCAAAACTCCTAGCCTTGAGACCTACGTTGTTCATTAGAGCGATAGGGTATCCTGGCCGTGGCGATGTCAGCCACCAGGGTGCAGAGTGGAAACGCTCGCATCTCCCGTATTTGGAAGGTGTTACAGGTGCCGCAACTTATTGATGCTTTTGAGCGCAAATTCTACTATTTGCGCCTGTCGATCACCGACGTGTGTAACTTTCGTTGCACCTACTGTCTGCCGGATGGCTATAAACCGAGCGGCAGCCCCAAGACCTTCCTCTCTCTGGATGAAATTCGGCGCGTCAGCCGTGCCTTTGCCGAACTGGGTACTGAAAAGGTACGCCTGACCGGCGGTGAGCCTTCTTTACGCCGCGATTTTACCGACATTATTGCCGCCGTGCGCGAAAACCCGGCCATCCGAACCTTGGCTGTAACCACCAACGGCTATCGCCTGGCACGTGATGTGGCCAGTTGGCGTGATGCGGGCCTCACGGCGATTAACGTTAGCGTAGACAGCCTTGATGCACGCCAGTTTCATGCCATCACCGGCCAGGACAAGTTCCGCCAGGTGATGGAGGGCATCGATGCCGCCTTTACCGCCGGTTACAGCAAGGTGAAGGTGAATGCGGTGCTGATGCGTGATGTCAATCACCAGCAGCTGGGCAGCTTCCTTAACTGGATCAAGGATCGGCCAATCCAACTGCGGTTTATCGAACTGATGGAAACCGGCGATGGCAGCGATCTGTTCCGCAAGCACCATGTGTCTGGCGAAGTGATCCGCCTGCAGTTGGAGCAGCAGGGCTGGCAGCGCCAAGTCCGTGGCCGCAGCGATGGCCCGGCGCAGGTATTCAGCCACCCGGATTATCAGGGCGAGATTGGGCTGATCATGCCGTACGAAAAAGATTTCTGTGCCAGTTGCAACCGCCTTCGGGTTTCCGCCATTGGCAATCTGCATCTGTGCCTGTTTGGTGAGCAAGGGATTACCCTACGCGATCTGCTGGCGGATGACGGCCAGTTGGAACAGCTGAAAATGCGCATTCAAAGCGGGCTGCAAACCAAAAAGCAGACCCACTTCCTGCATCAGGGCAATAGCGGTCTCACGCAGAACTTATCGTTTATCGGCGGTTAACACGTCCCCTATAGCCTCGGGGAACGCCAGATGATTAATATGAGCTCGATCGGTCCCCTCTCCCTGTGGGAGAGGGTTAGGGTGAGGGGGCAACGCCAAGTCTAACCGAGCATCCAATGAGCAGGAGCACAACACACAATGAGCCAAATCAGCAGTGAATTTATTGCGGCAAAGATTGCCATTCTGACCGTTTCGGATCGCCGCACTGAAGTGGACGACACCTCCGGGCAATATCTACAGGAAGCCGCGCAGGAAACCGGCCATCAGGTAGTGGCACGTGCCTTGGTCAAAGACAATATTTATCAGATCCGTGCGCAGGTTTCCGCATGGATTGCCAGCGATGACGTGCAGGCCGTGTTGATTAACGGTGGCACCGGCTTTACCTCCGGGGACAATACGCCAGAAGCGCTATTGCCGCTGTTTGACCGTGAAGTGGAAGGGTTCGGCGAACTGTTCCGCATGGTGTCATACGAAGAGATCGGCACCGCGACCCTCCAGTCCCGCGCGGTGGCCGGTATTGCCAACCAGACGGTGATCTTCGCCATGCCGGGTTCCACCCGCGCCTGTCGTACCGCCTGGGAACGTATTATTGAAGAACAGTTGGACGCGCGCCATCGCCCGTGCAACTTCTTACCCCATTTGAAGAAATAATCCATGACGCAGCTAACCCACATTAACGCCGCTGGCGAGGCCCATATGGTCGATGTCTCTGCCAAAGCGGAGACGGTACGTGAAGCCCGTGCCGAGGCTTTTGTTGAAATGCAGGCGGCAACGCTGGCGATGATTATCGACGGCAGCCACCATAAAGGCGACGTATTCGCCACGGCGCGTATTGCCGGTATTCAGGCCGCGAAGCGTACCTGGGAACTGATCCCCCTTTGCCATCCGTTGATGCTGAGCAAGGTGGAAGTACAGCTCGAAGCGCAGCCGGAATTTAACCGCGTGCGTATCGAAACCTGCTGCCGTTTGACCGGTAAAACCGGGGTTGAAATGGAGGCGTTGACTGCCGCTTCGGTGGCCGCGCTCACCATCTACGACATGTGCAAAGCGGTACAGAAAGATATGGTCATTGGCCCGGTGCGGCTGCTGGCAAAAAGCGGCGGCAAGTCCGGTGATTTTAAGGTGGAATTATGATCACTATTCTGTTTTTCGCCCAGGTGCGTGAACTGGTCGGCACCAGCACGCTGAACCTGCCAGCGCAGTATCTTACGGTTGAAGAGCTGCGTAAATCGCTGTGCGAGCGTGGCGATCGTTGGGCGCTGGCGCTGGAGCCCGGTAAATTGCTGACGGCGGTCAACCAATCGCTGGTGGCCGCAGAGCATCCGCTGCAAGCCGGTGATGAAGTGGCTTTCTTTCCACCGGTAACCGGAGGTTAACAGTGGAAAATACTCGTATCCGCGTTGGCCAGGCAACTTTTAGCGTAGGTGAAGAATACCAGTGGCTGGCACAGTGTGATGATGACGGCGCGGTGGTGACCTTTACCGGCAAGGTACGCAATCACAATCTGGGGGATGACGTCAGCGCGCTGTCGTTGGAGCATTACCCTGGCATGACTGAAAAAGCCCTTGAAGAGATCGTTGCAGAGGCAAGAACCCGTTGGCCATTGCAACGGGTAACGGTGATCCACCGTATCGGTGATCTCTTTCCTGGTGATGAAATTGTGTTTGTCGGCGTGACCAGCGCTCACCGCAGTATGGCCTTTGAGGCGGCACAATTTATTATGGATTACCTGAAAACCCGAGCTCCCTTCTGGAAACGTGAGGCGACCGGGCAGGGAGACCGCTGGGTAGAGGCTCGCGATACGGATAAACAAGCCGCCAAGCGTTGGTAAATCGCGCCTCAACAGCGGAAATAAATCAATACCTTTGCCCGTTTCGCGTAGCGTTTTCTGTGATACGCTTACTATTGGCAGGGGAAGTTCCCCGAAACTTGGCTCACATGTAAAAGGTAACCGTCATGGACCGATATCCACGTAATGGTTCGATCGTTGAACGTGCCAACAGCGGCATTCAGGCTTATATGGCGCAGGTGTATGGCTGGATGACCTGTGGCTTGCTGTTGACCGCATTTGTTTCCTGGTATGCAGCGCATACGCCTGCGATCATCAACTTTATTTTCTCTAGCCAGATCACCTTCTTTGGGCTGATTATCCTGCAGTTGGGCCTGGTGTTTGTGATTTCCGGCATGGTTAACCGCCTGAGCGGCACCATGGCCACTGGGCTATTTATGCTTTACTCGGCGCTGACCGGGTTAACGCTATCGAGCATCTTCATTGCCTACACCTATAGCTCGATCGCCAGCACCTTCGTGGTCACTGCGGGTATGTTCGGCGCGATGAGCCTGTACGGCTACACGACCAAACGCGATTTGAGCGGTTTCGGTAGTATGCTGTTTATGGGGCTGATTGGTATTGTGCTGGCTTCACTGGTGAACATCTGGCTGAAAAGCCCGGCGCTGATGTGGGCAATCACCTATATCGGCGTGCTGGTATTTGTGGGCCTGACGGCGTATGACACCCAGAAACTGAAAGCGATGGGTGAACAGCTGAATGCCGATGATAAAGACAGCTTCCGCAAATACGCTATCGTTGGCGCATTGACGCTGTATCTCGACTTTATCAACCTGTTCCTGATGCTCCTGCGTATCTTCGGCAACCGCCGCTAATATGCTAGCTCAGCAATAAATATCTGGCCCCGTTTTAACACGGGGCTTTTTTATGGGATTTTTCTGGTTTCTGGTTGAAAAATTATCACCTTGACATCTATAAGGTTTTTTTTGTTTAATATCCGATGGATAGGGAGGGTAAAAGTCATATCTGTCTTTTACTTAGGATGATAATAATATGGATTGTGAAAAGCTATCATGGATAAGACCGAATTAAGTCAAAAATGGAAAGATCGTTTTGCTCTGTTTGACAGTGTGGCTGGAAATATCCACTCACAGCAATACAAAGACACGATAAAAAATATGAAATTCTTCGCCCGTACTAAATATGTCTTTAACTTTTATGCTTTTTTCTTTGGTATTATTTATTTCTGCATTCTTGGTTTATGGAAGAAAGGGTTGGTGCTATTCGGTGCGGTTGTAGTGCTTAATTTGATTCTGATAATTATTGATGCTGGGACAGCAATGAATCTGGAACCAGCGATCCGCGGTATTAATATTGCCTATGCAGGTACTTGTGCCATGATTGCCAACTATGCCTACTATCTCAAAGAAGTCAAAGGGTTGGATGGTTGGAACCCGATAGAAGGTTTTACCAAGAAATCGGCTGAAAAAATTGCGCAATCCTAAACATTACTAACTAATGAATATTTGAAAGGTTAAGCGAGCAGGGCAATCAGCTAGATATTGCCCTGCATATTTAAAATCTAGCTGGGTTGGAAAGATGCTATTATTACAATAAGATAAAGTGCAAAACTCACTAAAACGATAAACATAGCTAGCAATGCTGACCACTTTAATCTGGATTTAAATAGTCCAACCAAAGCAAAGCAAAATACCAGGATATTCATCGTTATATTGATGAAGCAGAGGATACTCACTACGAGATCGATCCACTCCGCCGTTTCGTCAGGCACGAAAGAGGCTACCATGAGTATAATGACCAAGGCTAACAGGTTGAACCAGGCCATCTTCAACCCAAAACGGACCATGCTGTCAAAAGTGTTGTCCTTAACTACCGCCGATTCCGTCAAATCGCCCTCCATAAGCAATTAAATTACAGTACGCATATTCTACGCATTCTGTTTACGGTTTAACATCATTTCCATAGCGCTTCACTTCACCGTTGCACAGAAATATTAAAAGCCGGAGAGTGGTTAACTCCCCGGCCTTAGCTACGTTTCCACCATCATCAATCGATGAACCGGCGGATCAGTTCCAGCAGCGCAACCAGCGCTTTCAGAACGATGAGAACTTTATCGATTAAAGCTTTCACCCGTTTTCTCCATAAATGGAGTGAAAGCCCCCTACTTGCCCTTACACTGCCTGTTATAGGGGTTGCCCTTCATTGTTAGATGTGGACTGCTTCACTCTGGCTAGAGCACCAGAACCGGCACCACCCGTCACTCCAGCCAGGACTTAAATACTTTCCCTCGCAGACCCGAGTTCCGCAGCAAACAGCGCTAACCTGCTGATTATATCGTCTATGCGGTAGTTTGAAAATCAATCAAATCCTGCGTATACTGATTACGTTAGATGTGGACTGCCTCACTCCGGCTAGAGCCACCAACTCAGTGCCGGAAAGTAAAAAAACCGACCTCACCCGTCGGTTTTTTTACGCCCGAAATTCAGGCAATCTTGCGCCGGAACATGGCATAGGCCGCGCTGCCGGTGGTGGCGGTGATCACCAGTAATGGCCACAGGCTGTGCCAGATAATGCCGAAACCGGCATCCTTGAGGTAGATCTGCTTGGTGATATCGGTGAAGTGGCGGATAGGGTTGGCCCAGGTAAGATGCTGTAGCCAAACCGGCATATTCTCCACTGGCGAGACATAGCCGGAAAGCAGTATCGCCGGCATCATAAACACAAACACCCCGATAAACGCCTGCTGCTGCGTCGCGCACAGCGAAGAAATCAGCAGCCCGAAGCCCACCAAAGACAGCCCGTAAACCAGCATGGTGCCGTAGAACAGCAGCAGCGAACCGGCAAACGGGATCTGATAGGCAAAGATACCGATAAACAACACGATCGAAGCCTGGAAGGTGGCAATGATCAGGGCCGGTACCGCCTTGCCGATAAAGATCTGCCAGGTGGTTAAAGGCGAAACCAATAACTGCTCTAACGTGCCTTGCTCACGTTCACGCGCGACGGAAAGTGAGGTAACGATCAGTACGCCGATGGTGGTGATCATCGCGATCAGCGAAGGCACCACGAACCATTTGTAATCCAGATTCGGGTTATACCAGTTACGCACCACCAGTTCGCTGTTGTTGGGCTTGGTACGCTGCCCAATCAGCTCATTCTGGTAGTCCTGCACGATCTGCTGCACATAGTTGGCGGCGATCTGCGCGCTGTTGGAGTTACGACCATCGAGGATCAACTGCAACGGCGCGGTATTACCGCTGGCGATATCCCGTGAGAAGTTGGCCGGGAAGCGGACCAGCAGCAGCGCCTTCTGATTATCAATGGTGGTTCTAATCTCCTGCGGGCTGCGTAACAACAGCACGTGAGAAAAGGCTTTGGCTTTGGCGAGGCGCTGAGTCAGCTCAATGGAGTGCTGGCCGCTGTCCTCACTGTACACCGCGATGGTGGCGTTGGTGACTTCCAGCGTGGCGGCGAACGGGAACAACACCACCTGCAACAACACCGGCATAATCAGGATCGCGCGGGTCTGCGGATCGCGCAGCAACGACTGCATTTCTTTAACGATCAACGTCCAGAGACGGTGAAACATGGCTTCCCCTTAATCCAGCCGCCGCTGGGTTTTCCAGGCCGTCAGGCCGATAAACACCACCGCCGAGGCGATCAAAAACAGCAGGTTAATCACCAACACGGTGCCGATGTTGCCCGCCAGGAACAGTGTTTGCAGCGTGCTGACAAAGTAGCGCGCCGGAATGATATAGGTCACCGCACGCACCACGGCGGGCATACTGTCGATCTGGAAGATAAATCCAGACAGCATAATTGAAGGTAAAAAGGCGGCGTTCAGGGCTACCATTGCCGCGTTAAACTGGTTGCGGGTGATGGTCGAGATTAACAGCCCCATGCCGAGCGTGCTGGCCAAGAACAGGCTACTGATCACGAACAGCAGCAGCAGGGAGCCACGGTAGGGCACGCCGAGTACAAATACCGAAACCACCATACACAGCACCATGGCGATCATGCCCAGGAAATAGTACGGCACCAGCTTGGACAGCAGCAGCTCGCTGCGTGTGACCTGGGTGGAAAGCAGTGCCTCCATGGTGCCACGCTCCCATTCGCGGGCGATCACCAACGAGGTCAGAATGGCACCGATCACCGTCATGATAATGGTGATGGCTCCCGGAATAATAAAGTGCTGGCTGATGGCCGCCGGGTTAAACCAGTAGCGCATCTGGACTTCAATCAGTGGCTTGTCATCACGCCCCAGATCGGTGGCGCGCTGTTGCTGCCAGATTTGCCAGATCCCTTGGGTATAGCCTTGCACAAAGTTGGCGGTATTGGGCTCGCTACCGTCGGTAATGACCTGCAACGGAGCGCGGTCGTTGGGCCTTGCCAAATGCTCGGCAAAATCGCTGGGGATCACTACCAGGCCGCGGATGCTGCCAGCCTGCATCATCTGGATCAGCTGCTGGCGGTTATCGCTGACGGTCGGTTCAATATAGGGCGAGCCGATAAAAGCATTGGCCAGATCGCGAGCCTCTTCGCTTTGCTGCTCCATCAGGATCCCCAGCCGTAGCTTGCTGGAATCCAGATTGATGCCGTAGCCAAAGATAAACAGCAGCATCAACGGAATGACGAAGGCAATCAGTCCGCTGCTGGGATCGCGCAATATCTGCCGGGTTTCTTTCAGGCACAATGCCCGCAGTCGCCGCCAGGAAAAGCCGTTGTCGCTGCTCATGCTGTCTCCTCCCGATCGTAACCCTGCACCAGTTCGATAAACGCCTCTTCCATCGAAGGGTTGGGGTTTTGCTCGCTGGCTATCTGCTGTTTGAGATCGTCCGGCGTACCGGCGGCGATGATTTTGCCGCGATACACCAGGCCGATACGATCGCAGTATTCCGCTTCATCCATAAAGTGGGTGGTGACCATCACCGTCACGCCTTTATCCACCATGCCGTTGATGTGCAGCCAGAACTCGCGCCGGGTCAGGGGATCGACGCCCGAGGTGGGCTCATCAAGAAACAGAATATCTGGCTCATGCATCAGCGCGCAGGCCAGCGCCAGCCGCTGTTTGAAACCGAGCGGCAGCGAATCCGGCGTTTGGTTGAGGATCGGGGCGAAGTTGAAGGCGCGAGACATCTCCTCGATTTTATCGCGCTGGCTCTTACCGCTTAGCCCATAAACGCCAGAGAAAAACTTCAGGTTCTGGGCCACCGTCAGGTTGCCATACAGCGAAAATTTCTGCGCCATATAGCCCAGATGCTGGCGCGCTTTGCCGGAGCTGGTTTTTAGATCCATACCGAGCACCAGCGCTTTGCCATCGCTAGGTACCAGCAGGCCACACATCATCTTGAAGGTGGTGGATTTGCCCGCGCCGTTGGGGCCAAGCAGGCCAAAAATCTCGCCGCGCTGCACCTTGAAATCCACATGATCGGTGGCCGCAAAGTCGCCGAATTTTTTGGTCAACCCCTGTGCTTCGATCACCGTTTCCGAGTTGTCGCCCGTTACCGTAGGCATGATCTCGGCCAGGGCGGATTTGCTGTTCGGGCCGCCGCCCAGCAGATCGATAAACGCATCCTCAAAACGCGGTTCGGCCTCGGTTAATTCGGCCTGTGGCAGATCCAGATCCCGCAATACCTGCTGGTGATCTTCACCCGGCTTGAGGATCAGCCGCAGATATTTCCCCTGGATCACACCGTCGCTAACCGCAGGCAGGCAGATCGCCCTCTGCAACAGCGATCGGTGGCTACCGGCTGGGGTGTCGATCAAAATGGTACGGCCAGCCATGCGCTGGGTAAGATCCTGTGGCGCGCCGCTGAACAGCAACTCACCTTCGTTCATCAGCAGCACTTCGCGGCACTGCTCAGCTTCGTCTAGATAGGAGGTACTCCACAGGATCAGCATGCCGTCGTTGGCCAGCTCATGCACCATTCGCCACAGTTCACGACGTGAAATGGGATCGACGCCGACGCCGGGCTCATCCAGCAGCAGCACCTGAGGTTGACCAAGCAGCGTACAGGCCAGCCCGAGCTTTTGCTTCATCCCGCCGGAAAGCTTGCCCGCCAGCCGTTCGGTAAAGCGGGTCAGATCGGTAAACGTCAGCAACCGCTCAAAGGTTTGCTTACGCAGATCGCCGGTGACTCCGCGCAGATCGGCATAAAGCGTGAGATTTTCCATCACCGTCAGATCTTCATACAGCCCAAACTTTTGCGGCATGTAACCGAGAATGGCGTGCAACTGGCGATCCTGTGCGATCGGATCCAACCCGGCGACGGTCAGCTTGCCGCTGCTGGGGAGCAGCAAACCTGCCAACATGCGCAGCAGGGTAGTTTTGCCCGCGCCATCGGGGCCAACCAGCCCGGTCACCGCGCCACTGCGCAACGTGGTCGTCAGGCTGGCTACCGCCGGTTTATCGAGTGATGGAAAGCGTTTTTCCAACGCCACCAGTTCAATCGTATGTGCCTGTGCCATCACGGTTCCTTACGGTTGTGTGAAATGGACGGTTACCGGCATCCCCTGACGCAAGGCGTCATCGGCATCGTTGACGATGATCCGCAGGCGGTAGACCAGATCGGTACGCAAATCTGGCGTTTCTACGCTTTTGGGAGTGAACTCCGCGGTGGGGGAAACAAAGCCGATCTTGCCGTGATAAGGCTTGCCAGGGCGGCTGTCGGTCTCGATCAAGACTTCGGTACCTGGCGTAGCGCTACCCAGGCTGGCTTCATTGATGTAGGCACGAACCCATACCGGCCGCGTCAACGATAGGGTAAACACTGTGCTGCCAGCGCTGAGCATGGTGCCTGGCTCCACGGCTCGCGTCATTACCGTACCAACGGACGGAGAGAGCAGGGTGGTGTCATGCAGATCCAACTGGGCTTGCGCCAGTGCTGCCTCGGCTAGTGCCAGATTGGCTTTGGCCTGTTCGATTTCCTGTGGGCGGTTACCGGTCAGGTATTGCGACAGTTTGTCTTTCGACGCCTGCAAATTTGCCTGCGCCTGATTACGCGCGGTGCGGGCATCTTCCAGGGCGTTGGCAGAGGTGGCCTTTTTCGCCCATAGCCCCTGCTGACGTTGGAAGAAGCTGTCGGCATAACTGAAGGCCGACTGCCGTTGCGCCACTTCGGATCGTACCTGAGCAATCTCCTCGTTGCGGTAGCCTGCCTGCAATAAATCCAGTTTGGCTTTGGCGCTGGCAACGTTGGCCTGTGCCTGTAGCAACGCGTTCTGGTAAGGGGCATCGTCCAGTTTGCCCAGCAGCTGCCCCTGTTGCACGCTGTCCCCTTCGTCTACCGCCAGTGAGGCCAACCGGCCATTAACGCGGAAACCCAGGTTGACCGTGCGGATATCTACATTGCCATACAGCGTCAAAGGCTTGTCCTGCTGGCGTTGGTAAGACCAGAAACCGTAGGCCGCAGCGGCGATCAGCACGATCGCTATACCCACAATGGCAACTCTTTTCTTGTTCATAATGTTCCTTGACTGCAAGACGGAAAGTTAGACGGCGTAACGCTGGCGTAGCCCGTTAACCAGAATGTCGATATGTTCGGCCAGCACCTCGCTAATTTGCTCGGCTTCTTCTGCCGCGATCTGATGCCAGCCTGCCTGGCGTAGCAAAGTTTCCCGGCCAACGCGGAATGCCAGAACCTCACCGATCAGCGCATGGGTATGCAAGACGATTTTGGTGGAACGCTCATCGATGCCGGTGTAGCCCGCTAACAGGCGACACAGTAAGTGATGCAACGGGGCTATCACTTGCTGGTGGATCAGCGGATAAGCATCGGTTGGCGAAAGCTGTTCGCGAGACATAATCTTGCTCAGATTGAGCGTGTGGGGCTCGGTCATCAGTTGGCTGAAGGCCAGCAACCCGCTTTTGAGATGGTAGAGATAACGCTCCGGCTGGCGTTGCTCCGCGGGCAGTTGATAGAAACGTTCGATTTCTTCGCTCAGTGGGCGGAAGCTTTGCTGGATAAAATCGGCAATCCACTGGGCTACCGCCAGATATAACCCCTCTTTCGAGTTGAAATAGTAGGTGATAGCGGCGATGTTCTGCCCGGCACGCTGGGCGATTTGCCGCGTGGTGGCACCCGAAAGGCCATATTCGCCGAACACTTCAATCGCGGCGGTGAGCAGTTGTTGGCGCGCTTGTTCACCCCGTTTGAGAGGGCTTAGCGGCGGGTTTTCTGCAGAGGACATAGGTTGACCCAAAAAGTTAATCAATCATATGATTAACTTTAGGCCGGACGGGCTAAAATGTAAACCACAGGCCAGAACATTTTGCTTTTCCGTGAGCTTGCTCGGCGAAAAGTGCTGTGAACACGTAAAATTGCCTTTTCTTGTTCGATTTCTGCTACACTCTCGCGCTTGGTGCACTGCAGTTTGTGCCAATCCCTCGAGGTCATGCCGAGGATGTGCCGCAAAAAAGTGCGAGTACCTCCTTATGCCCCGTCTGATAATCCTCCCGGAAACTGCACCGAACATTTGTTTAGGTTAGGGGGGATCTGGAGTTTTTCTCTACTATGTCATTTGAAACCCTCGGCTTAAGTGCTGAAATTCTGCGCGCTGTTGAAGAACAGGGCTATCGCGAACCTACGCCAATTCAACGCCAGGCAATCCCGGTGGTATTGGCAGGCCGTGACCTGATGGCCAGCGCCCAGACCGGCACCGGTAAAACAGCTGGTTTTACCTTGCCGCTATTACAGCTGCTGAGCAAACACGATCACCCAATCAAAGGCCGTCGTCCGGTGCGCGCGTTGATCCTGACGCCAACCCGTGAACTGGCTGCACAAATCGGTGAAAACGTTGAGGCTTACAGCAAACACCTGCGCCTGCGTTCGCTGGTGGTGTTTGGTGGTGTGAGCATCAACCCGCAGATGATGAAGCTGCGCGGCGGCGTTGACATCCTGGTGGCAACGCCGGGTCGCCTGCTGGATCTGGAACATCAGAACGCGGTTGATCTGTCCAAAATTGAAATTCTGGTGCTGGACGAAGCCGACCGCATGCTGGATATGGGCTTTATCCATGATATCCGCCGCGTGCTGTCCAAGCTGCCTGCCAAGCGTCAGAACCTGCTGTTCTCCGCGACCTTCTCCGATGAGATCAAAGGGCTGGCCAGTAAACTGCTGACCAACCCTGCCTCGGTAGAAGTGGCTCGCCGCAACACCGCATCTGAGCAAATTGAACAGAGCGTTCACTTTGTCGATAAGAAGCGTAAGCGTGAACTGCTTTCCCAGATGATCGGCGAAGGTGACTGGAAGCAGGTGCTGGTATTTAACCGTACCAAGCACGGTGCCAACCATTTGGCTGAACAACTGAATAAAGATGGCATCACCGCTGCGGCTATCCACGGCAATAAAAGCCAGGGTGCCCGTACCCGCGCATTGGCAGATTTTAAAGACGGCAAAATCCGCGTGCTGGTAGCTACAGACATCGCTGCACGTGGTCTGGATATCGATCAACTGCCACACGTAGTGAACTACGAGCTGCCAAACGTACCGGAAGATTACGTCCACCGCATTGGCCGTACTGGCCGTGCCGAGCGTACCGGTGAGGCGATCTCGTTGGTCTGCGTGGATGAACACAAACTGCTGCGTGATATTGAGCGCCTGCTCAAGCGTGAAATTCCACGTATTGCGCTGCCAGGCTATGAGCCGGACCCAAGCATCAAAGCCGAACCGATCATCAATGGCCGTCAGGCTGGTGGTGGCCGTGGTGCTCCGCGTGGCAACGGCGGCGGCGCTCCGCGTACCGGTAACGGTGGCGGCCAGCGTAGTGGCAATGGCGGCGGTCAGCGTGAAAATCGCGGCGGCGGCAGTGCTCGCCCGCAGGGTGACGGCAAACCACGTTCAGGTGCTCCATCGCGCCGTCCGCGTAGCCATAAACCCTCTGAGTGATCCTCGATTAGTGATCTATACTGAACCGCCAATTATTGGCGGTTTTTTTTCGTAAAATATTAAGGTATTGCTATACTTGTGCCGATATTATTTAGGGTAGCGGTTATATTTAGGAGATAAAATTGAATTCTATGTTTGATCTATCTGTTTTCCTATCGGATAGCAAAATAAAAGCTGTGACCATCTCTGTAATGTTTAGCACGGTGTTTTTACTTGTTCCCTATTTTCAAAAAAGAATATCGTCCCGGTTGACGGCTGAGGGGAAAGAGACTTTTAACTCGATTTCTCGGTTGGTAAATCTTCAGGTTGGAGGGTTGCTCCTAGCCACATTGATCTATGCTTGGGTGGCCTGGATCCGTAAGGATATGTCGTTTATCTCTGGTGATGTACTACCCTTTGTTATCTTGGGGGGCGCGGTGATCGCGGCTGGGAATATCTGGCTGTCTTGCATAGCATTAAAAAAAGTGGTGCAAAAAGCAAATAATACAGCCCTAAGTAAAAGGAAGTTAAACATTGCTGATGTGAATAGTAAGGTTATAACCGTTTCGACGGTGGCTGTGTTTACCGCATTTTATGGCTTGGTAGTATTACTGGCAATATTATTGGCACCGAGCAGCATTCCAGCCTGGCTCTGGTATATTAATTTTCTTATGACAGCGCCGGCGATTTATTGCGTAAGTTGGTCAGTGGCGATTGTAGAAGTGGCCGAGGAATACGCGCGCAGATAAGCATTACGGCATTGGCAGGTCAAAATATCCTCATCTTCCAGGAGTTACCGATGAAATTGAAGTGTGCAATTCTTGATGATTACCAAGGGGTAGCGCTGACGATGGCGGATTGGTCCGTCCTTGGCGAGCAGGTTGAGGTCTTCTCCCTGCGCGAGCATATTGATGATGAAGACCAACTGGTGAGCCGCATCAACGACTGCGAGATCGTGGTGATTATGCGAGAGCGCACGCCGTTCACCGCCGCATTGCTTGCCCGTTTGCCAAAACTGCAATTGCTGATCACCTCAGGCATGCGCAACGCTTCGATCGATCTGCCAGCGGCAACCCGGCAAGGGATTACCGTTTGTGGCACCGCCAGCGGTTCTGAAGCGCCGATGGAACTGACCTGGGCGCTGATCCTCGGCTTGGCCAAGCATCTGGTGGCTGAAAGCAGCGGATTGCGTGCCAACGGGCCTTGGCAGCAACATGTTGGCATCACTTTGCATGGGAAAACGTTAGGCTTACTGGGGCTGGGCAAGATCGGCGGCCAGATGGCAAAGGTGGCACAGGCGTTTGGTATGAACGTCGTGGCCTGGAGCCAAAATCTGACGGCTGAAAGGGCACAGGAATTCGGTGTGCAACTTGCCGAGTCAAAACAGGTGCTGTTGGCAGCGAGTGACTTTGTTTCGGTCCATCTGGTGTTAAGCGATCGCAGCCGTGGGCTGATCGACCGCCAGGCGCTGGCGCAGATGAAAACCAGTGCATTCCTGATCAACACCTCACGCGCGGCAATTGTCGATCAACAAGCGTTGGTTGAGGCGCTGCAAACAGGGCAGATCGCCGGTGCCGGGCTGGACGTGTTTGAAGTAGAGCCACTGCCAGCCGATCACCCATTGCGCGGCTTGCCCAACGTGCTGGCTACGCCGCATGTGGGTTATGTGGCGGATGATAACTACCGCACCTATTTCCGGGAAGCGATTGCTGATATCCAGGCGTTTATTGCCGGTGAGCCGCTGCGCAAACTCTCTGGCTGAGAGCTATGTTGCTGTCGTTAAGGCGGGTGTTACGGTTCAATTTTCCGTAGCGATAGTGATATCATCCGCCATCGACATAGGCGGGACATTCTCAAGGAACGAAAGAATGAAAAAATACATCGGGCTTAGCATATTACTAATATTATTAAATAGTTACTCTTCATTAGGACGTACAGCGGAACAGAACTATATCACCCGTGATATTCAGGTCGATTTCAGTCGTAATAAAGAAAACGTCGACGATGAGATACAGCAGCAAATCATTGAAGCAATCAAGAAAAGCAAAGCCAGCGTCTATTTCGGCGTGACACCAACAGCGCTTACGCTCTATACCACGGATAACACGAAGACTAACGAAATTAAGCAAAATCAGGTAGTGATTGAAGGTGTAACGTATACCATCAATAAAGAATGGGTCGGTTCAGGCTTGCGGCTGGTCAGTGAAGCGTCACACGCGTGCGCGTTTTGGGACTGCATTATCACCTTGAAATTGCAACAAGCTGATGATGACTCTGCTGCGCTACAAAAAATCAAAGCACGCTTCGCAGCCGATGAGAAGTCCTGGCAAGAGCGATTGGTCCAGGAACGGGTAGAGTTGGCTGCCTTACCACTTAATGATTTCCCAGGGGTTGTCGTCTCATTGACGAAGGATCTCACCATCAAGCTACCGCTCTCTTTCTACAAAAAGTTCGAGTCGCAAGGCGGAATTTACTGGCGACGAATGGGCGATCAAGGGATTTTTATCGACATTAAAGATGAAGATACTCGGGTTTACCGCTTTAGCCAGCCCGTCGGGTCGGCTCCGGGTGGAGATACACGGATAGCCATAGACGGTGAGTTATTTGTGGTTAAAACGCCTAAAAACGAAGTGTATTTAGAGCGCTGGCTTGCCAGCCAAAAAGCGATACTCTTCAGGACCGCCAACGGAGCCATTTATTATAATGAGCAATATCGGCCAGAGGCCGTTTATTTTCAGTATGACGATGCTGATGGTAGCTACGTTATCGCTCGTGCCAGCGCGGAAGACGGTAAGTTAACGACCGTTGCGCGAGTCTTTACGGTACTCCGTACGCTAGATCCACAATATCGCGGCCAAAATGAAATGTCGCTGGCCGATCTGGCGCTTTCACGTAGCGAACTGGAAGCGCGCTATCAGATCAAAACGGAGCAATTGTTCAACCTGCCCCAAGCCCAACAGGCACTGGAAAAAGAACTTACGCCATCGTTGGAAAAGCCAGAGCGTTTTCTTCAGCCGTTGTCGAAACGTATTCGTGTTGAAGGCCCGGGCCATGTGAGCGTCTATGTGGATATCAAAGCTCACCGGGCCAGCCTTGAAGCGCTCATGGCTCAGAATCAGCAAAAATATCCTAAAGGCAAACGTCTGGATGATATTTTCATCTATGCGATGACGGGCGATGACGCCGACTACTCTTGGTATTATCGCCTTGCTGATGATGTGACGCTGGAATTCCCTGCTTGGGAAACGCAGCAACTGGATAAACAACTGTTTCTGGCTCAGGTGTTCAAACAGCTGGATTTCAGTAAACTGCCGCAAATCCCCACTGGCGAGAAGAAAAATCTCTTCAAATATGAGAGGTTTGCTAGACCAGTGGCAGACATTGGATTTTCTGTTACCGAAGGACTTATTGACAACGAAGGTAATATGCTCATTGCTATGCCAAAGAGTGGAAAATATGTGTTCGAGTGGCAATCGCCTTATATCATCGCTACCTTCTGGCAATCAGAGGGTGAGGGGACGTATCATCGCACTGACAAAGAACTCTATTTTAATCTTCATGGTAAGCCGGTGAAGAAACCCTGAGCGGTCTCCGTTGCCAATGCGTCCACTTGAACTAGGTGGATGCCGCTGAGCCGATCGTTCCCCACTGGTGTTCGCTTCACTGCAGACGTTTTCGATAGACAATTCGGTCATCTCATGTTGCTGGCACAGCCTTTCGCCCGTATCATTGCGCCCTCTTTGATTGCAGGGGTAGGCATGCGCGTATTATTGGCTCCAATGGAGGGGGTACTCGACTCTCTGGTGCGGGAATTGCTCACCGAGGTGAACGATTACGATCTCTGCATCACCGAATTCCTGCGGGTGATCGATCAGCGGCTGCCGGCCAAATCCTTCTACCGGCTATGCCCGGAACTGCACCATGCCAGCAGAACGCCATCCGGCACCCAGGTGCGGGTGCAACTGCTGGGCCAGTATCCCGAATGGTTGGCGGAAAACGCCGCTCAGGCGGTTGAACTGGGTTCTTATGGTGTCGATCTGAACTGCGGTTGCCCGTCCAAACATGTCAACGGCAGCGGCGGCGGGGCCACCTTGCTCAAAGATCCCGAACTGATTTATCAGGGTGCCAAAGCGATGCGCACCGCGGTGCCTGCGCATCTGCCGGTGACGGTTAAAGTGCGCTTGGGTTGGGATTCGGATTCCCGCAGCTTTGAAATTGCCGATGCGGTGCAGCAAGCGGGGGCGACCGAAATCACCATTCATGGCCGTACCAAAGAGGACGGTTATAAAGCCGATCGCATCAACTGGCAGGCGATCGGTGAGATCCGCCAGCGTTTGACCATCCCGGTGATTGCCAACGGGGAAATCTGGGACTATCAAAGTGCGCAGGCCTGTATGCAGGCCACCGGCTGCGACGCGGTAATGCTGGGGCGTGGAGCGTTGAACATCCCCAACCTGAGCCGGGTGGTGAAATATAACGAACCGCGTATGCCTTGGCCGCAGGTGGTGCAGCTATTGCAAAAGTACGTGCATCTGGAAAAGCAGGGCGATACCGGTTTATATCACGTCGCCCGCATCAAACAGTGGCTCAGCTACCTGCGCAAAGAGTATCAGGAAGCCACGGAGCTGTTTACCGAGATCCGCACGTTAAACAACTCCAAGGATATTGCACGGGTGATTTGCCGCTAACTCCTTATTTCAATGGCGAAATAGTGTCGCAGCGCCTCCAACCGTTCTTCCTCCGAATGCAGCGTAGACTCCTTACGATGATGGTTTTGGGTCACGATCAGCTTTAACTCGCTGAGGGTGATGCGGCCATCCTCTGTGGGGCGGGAGCACACCAGCTTTTGGGTAAAATGCGACTGTGGCGAAGTGCTGTGATAGTGACACATGTCGCTAAACTCTTCCGGCTGCCGGGGTTGCAGGGTAAAGCGATAAAGCGTCTTGGCGTGGGAGGTCCGATCGCCGTTGCGGCGCTCGAGATGATACCACTCACCGTCTTGCTCAAGATGAAAGGTGCCGCTGGCCTGCGGTTGTTGTTCGGTGGTGGTGATTTTCAGCGGGGCGAGGAAAGAATCACCAAACCCTACATCGACCAGATACGGCTGATCCAGGGTCACCACCAGCGCCATATGGTCAAATGGCGGACCAAAAGAGCCGTCTCTGGCGTGGATTTCCCCGGATATAAACGTCACCTTAAAGCCGATCTGCTGCAACAGCAGGGCGAATATCCGGTTCAATTCATAGCAAAACCCACCGCGATTATGCTCGACGATTTTGCTGAACAGCCCGGCCTCGCTGAGATCGATTCCCTGATGATAGATAATGCTCAAATTCTCGAAGGGTACCGCCAGCATATGGCAGCGATGCAGCTGTTGCAGAGTTTGCAGATCGGCCTGTGGTGTGCCTGTGAAGCCGATGTGTTGCAGATAGCGTGGTATGTCCACCAGAATTCTCGCTAGACGGGAAATTTTGCATAAATTAGCGGGAATTGCGGCAGTCGGGGAAGCAATATGTGCGGTGCTGAAAATCGCTGGCGTAAAGCCGCTTGTGCCAATGCAATACACTCGTCTTCCTGACAGGTCGTGGCCACCTGGCTTGCGAGCATGTGAACGCCGTCTGTAATTAACCAGAAAGACAAATGCGTATCGATTTCAGTCCGTTTAAAATTAGCGATTTAGCGAATAAACGTATGTTGTTAAAAACAGTATTGACATAGTTTGAAAAAGTCGTAGATTAGTATCCAGCAGCAGGAAATTGATAGTTAGCTGCTTAGCTAAATAACAGATTGAAAGATTACTTTTAATAAGTTGTTTAGTGATATTGCGATAAAGGCCACGAAGTTCTGTTGTATGGGGAAGTCGTCGTTGAGTAGCCAGTTCGGGCTCAAGGACAATGTTTTAAGGCCACGTAGTCAGTACCGACGATCGCAGGGTGTGTACCATAACGCGATGATGTAAGGCTCTGTTTCTCAAGTGTTAATGTTGCAACTTGTTAATTTTATCCTGTAAGTTTGTTGCAATGAAAGTAAAGCCATGCGTCAATAGTTTATATCGCGAGGGGGAATGTACCAGTTTAGCTTGCTTTGCCTCGGCTAATTATTATGAGGTAGGTAAGTCAAAATTTGTAAATCAGCCAGTATAGGGGAGGATGTAGTTAGCTTTTTAATACCCAATATTATCTGTGATAAACAAGTACATTTTAAATAGTATCGAAAGTAGTACCCAGTTAGTAAGTTGATTAATGTTGAATTTTAAATATGCAGTAACCTAAAAGCCCTGGCAAATATTGTCAGGGCTTTTTCGTTTTATCCTTTTGCCAATGGGGTGATGCTTCAGCATTTTTGGAGGAACGCCACTGCCAGAAACTGTCATGCTCAAGCCTTAGCCTGAACGCCTAACTCAAAGCGATCGGGAGGCGTTATGCAAGATTTTACGGGTAAAGTGGCACTGGTGACCGGTGCTTCCACCGGGATTGGTGAGGCTATTGCTCAAGAGTTGGTCGATCGCGGTGCGAAGGTAGCGATCACCGCCAGAAATAGCGAAAGACTGGCAGCAACGGCGCAACGTATAGATCCGACAGGCAAATCGGTATTTCCGTTGGTTATGGATGCTCGCGATCCTGAATCGGTGCGCAGTGCGGTAGCGCAAACGCTAGCCCTTGGTGGGCAATTGCATCTGCTGGTCAATAATGCCGGTATCACCGGGCCGCATGATGTGCCGCTGAATGAATACCCCATCGAAGATTGGCACGCGGTGATTGAAACCGATCTCAGTGGCACCTTCTATGGGATGAAGTACGGATTACCCGCTATCGCAGCGGCAGGCGGTGGCGCGGTAGTGAATCTCTCCGCCGTCAATGGCATGGTCGGCATTGCAGGCATTGCGCCTTATACCGCGGCCAAGCATGGCATTATCGGTTTGACACGGGCCGCCGCTCTGGAGTTTGCCGATCGGGGGATACGCATCAACGCCGTCGGGCCTGGCTATGTCGATACGCCATCGATGGCCAAATTACCCGCCTTGGTGCGGGAGAAAATGGCGGCCTCTCATCCAATGGGGCGAATGGCTACGTGTGAAGAGGTAGCGAAAACGGTGGTTTTTTTGCTTTCTATAGACAGCAGTTTCACCACCGGGGCCTTTTACAGCATTGATGGTGGTTATACGGCACAGTAAACCGTTGGTAGGCTAAGGCGTAAGCGAGCTTGCGTCTTGGCAAGAAATCTTCAGCAGAGCTCATTCTGACTTGCTATGGGTGAACTATAATTTTCATCAAGTTAGATTAATTGATGAGCGATCTTGCTGCCGATGACAAAATCTCTGTTCTCCCGTTTTATGGCACTGTGGATGCTGGTCATAGCCACACCGATCGTTGCTGCACCGCTGCCAGCGGTGACCGTGGCGCTGATTGAACAAAGCCAACCCGAACGCGCATTGCACTATCTTGGCCGCATCGAGGCGATACAAACCGTGGAGGTGAAGACCCGTACCGAAGGGTTTATCGCCAAGCGGCCGTTTACCGAAGGGCAAATGGTCAAGGCAGGGGATTTACTGTACGAGATCGAGCCTGCATTACACCATTCTGCCGTGGCACAGGCTCAGGCTCAGTTGGATAGCGCGAAGGCCACAGCCAACCTGGCTCAGGTAAACCTGACGCGCTTGCAGCAGTTAGGCAATAACCGCGCGGTTAGCAGAGCAGATATTGATGCCGCGGCAGCCGAGCGTGATACCAGCAGGGCGGCGGTCGCCCAGGCGCGGGCACTGCTTAATACGCAGCAGTTACAACTCAGCTATACCCGAATTTATGCGCCGATTGCCGGGCGCATCGGCCACAGCCGTTTTCATGTGGGCAGCCTGGTCAACGCGGCGAGTGGCACACTGGTCAACATTATTCAGCTCGATCCGATCCGCGTGGCGATCTCCATCAATGAACGGGACTATATTACCGCCGCCTATCAGCGTCAGAATGGGGAGGGCAAGCTTGCCGAAGGGCAGTTTTCTGCCCGTCTTGAACTGGCCAACGGCAAATCCTACCCGGAGCCGGGCACTTTTGAATCGGTAGATAACCAGATCTATGCCCACACTGGTACCGTCACGTTACGGACCCGTTTTGCCAATCCTAATCATCTGTTGCTGCCCGGGGGCGTGGTGAACGTGATCCTGACCGCCGAGCAACCGCAGACGGTCACGCTGGTGCCCATTGCTGCACTACAGCAAAACCAGCAGGGCCACTTTGTGTTGGTCGTCACCCCGGAGAATATCGTGGAGGTGCGCGAGGTAACTCTTGGTGAACAGCATGAGCAATATTATCAGGTGAACGCCGGGCTCAAGGTTGGCGAAAAGGTGATTATCTCCGGTGTTCAGCACGTCAGGCCCGGAATGCAGGTGAACGCCATTCTTTCCAGCGCCAACGCGCAACCATAAGGGGACGTTGATGCTGCATTTCTTTATCCGGCGGCCGAAGTTCGCCATCGTGATTGCGCTGGTGATCACCCTGGTGGGGATCGTTTCTCTCAAGGTGATCCCGGTGGAGCAGTACCCCGATATCACGCCACCGGTGGTTTCCGTCAGCGCGCTCTATCCTGGAGCCAGCGCTCGTGACGTGGCTCAGGCGGTGGCATCGCCCATCGAAGCTCAGGTCAACGGCGTCAGCAACATGCTGTACATGGAATCGACCAGCGCCAACAACGGCGGTTATCAACTGAGCATTACCTTTGCCAGTGGCACCGATCCGGATATGGCCGCCGTGGAGGTGCAAAACCGTATTTCACAGGTTAGCGCGCAGCTACCGGCAGAGGTGAATAACAACGGGGTTTCGGTGCGCAAGCGGGCCTCGAATCTGTTGTTGGGCGTTAGCGTGTTCTCTCCCAAGGGCAGCCGTGACACGCTGTTTCTGAGCAATTACACCAGTATCCAACTGCGCGATGCCTTGGCCCGCATCAGCGGTGTGGGAGATGTGCAGGTGTTTGGCGCCCGGGATTACAGCATGCGCGTCTGGCTCGATCCGCAGCGTATGGAGTCGCTGAATATCAGCGTGCAGGACATCGTGCAAGCGTTGCAGCAGCAGAACGTGCAGGCCGCAGCAGGCCAAATCGGTTCCGCGCCTTCGCCTTCCCGGCAGCAGCAAACCTTGACCATCAGCGGGCAGGGGCGTTTAGACGATCCGCAGGAGTTCGCCAGGGTGATTATCCGCAGCGGGGCCAATGGCGGTAAGGTGCGCGTGGGTGACGTGGCGCGGGTCGAGTTGGGGGCACAAAACTACCAGGTTAATGCTTCGATGAACCAACAGGAATCGGCATTTTTGGTGGTTTACCCCACGCCGGGAGCTAACGCGCTGAATGTTGCCAATGCGGTACGCCAGGAGATGGCACGCTTGTCGCAGTCCTTCCCCAGCGATATGAGCTATGACATCAAATATGACTCTACCCGCCCGGTAACGGCAACGCTGCACGAGATTGCCATTTCGCTGGCGTTAACCCTGGCGGTGGTGTTGCTGGTGGTTTATCTGTTCTTACAGAGCCTGCGGGCCACCTTTATCGTGGCGCTCACCATTCCAGTTTCATTGCTCGGTACTTTCGCCGTGCTGTATGTTTTCGGCTACTCCGCCAACACCCTGAGCCTGTTCGCCATTATCCTGGCGCTGACTATCGTGGTAGACGACGCCATCGTGGTGGTGGAAAACGTGGAGCGTCTGCTGGCCCAAGATCCCGCTCTTAGCCCGGCAGGAGCAACCCGCAAGGCGATTAGCCAGATTGCCGGGCCGATCGTCGCTACGACGTTAGTGCTGATGGCGGTGTTTGTGCCGATTGCGGTGCTGCCGGGCATTACCGGTGAGCTGTATCGTCAGTTTGCCGTGACCCTGTCGGCGGCGGTGATCCTGTCGAGCATCAACGCGTTGACGCTGTCCCCGGCGCTTTGTGCCACGCTGATCCGGCGGCGTGAGCTGGCGCAAACCGGCTTTTTTGGTGGTTTCAACCGGGGTATGAACCGGATGCGCGATGGCTATGTTCGCATGACCGCATTGGCTAGCAAGCGAGCTTTAACCACGGTGATTGCACTCTTTGTCGTTGGCTTGGCCACCTGGTATGGCTATAGCCGTCTGCCAACCTCTTTCCTGCCGGAGGAGGATCAGGGCTACTTCTTCGTCAACGTACAGTTGCCAGATGGAGCTTCCCTTGAACGTACCCAGGCGGTAATGGATCAGATGCATCAGCAGGTGATACAAAACCCGGCGGTGGAAGATGTGATCAAAATTACCGGTTTCAGCCTGCTGAGCGGGGGCAATTCGCCCAATGCGGGCTTCGCCATCGTGATGCTCAAACCTTGGGGCCAACGCGAACATGTTGACCGGGTGTTAGCCGATCTTCAGGGCCGGCTGGCAGCAATCCCCTCGGCGATGATCATGGTGGTTAATCCACCGGCCATCGCCGGGCTAGGCAACGCCGCCGGTTTTGATTTACGCCTGCTGGCGCTGGAGGGGCAAACGCCGCAGCAGATGGCTCAGGTGGCCCAGGGGATTATTTTTGCGGCCAACCAGCGGCCAGAGCTGAGCCGGGTATTTACCACCTTCAGCGCCGTGGTGCCGGATATCGATCTAGCGGTCGATCGTGAACGTGCTGCACTATTGCAGGTGCCGGTCAGCCGGATTTTCAATACGCTGCAAGTTTCGCTTGGCGGCCTGAACGTGGGGGATTTTTCGGTCAATAACCGTATGTTCCGGGTGCAGTTGCAAAATGATATGGATTTCCGGCAACGCACCGAACAAATTAATCGCCTGAACGTGCGCAGCGACACCGGCGCTCTGGTGAGCCTGGCTAATCTGGTACGGCTCACGCCTTCTATCGGCGCGCCTTTTATCAGCCAGTTCAACCAGTTTCCGTCGGTATCGGTGAACGGTTCTGCGGCCGAGGGGATTAGCTCCGGGCAGGCGATGAAAACCATGGAGTCTTTATTGGCAGAGCAGCTGCCAAAGGGTTACGGCTATAGTTGGAGCGGCCTGTCCTGGCAGGAACAACAAACCGGTGACCAAGCCCTGCTGATCTATCTGGCGGCGCTGGTGTTCGCCTATCTGTTCCTGGTGGCTCAGTATGAAAGCTGGAGTATCCCGCTGGTGGTGATGCTGTCGGTGATTTTCGCGGTGGCAGGAGCGGTCGCGGGGTTACGCATGATGGGGTTCGCCAACGACGTTTACGCCCAAATCGGGCTAGTCCTGCTGATCGGCCTGGCGGCCAAGAATGCCATCCTGATCGTTGAGTTCTCCAAGGCGCGGCGTGAAGAGGGGGCCAGCATTCGCGAAGCCGCGCAGGACGGTGCCCGGCAACGTTTCCGGGCGGTGATGATGACGGCCATTTCCTTTATTCTCGGGGTGATGCCGCTGGTGTTTGCTACCGGTGCCGGGGCGATGAGCCGCCAAATTATCGGTATTACCGTATTTGGCGGGATGTTACTGGCAACCCTGGTCGGGATCTTCTTTATTCCTGCGCTGTACCTGCATATTCAACGGCTGCGCGAATGGGTTAAATCACGGTTTGCCTAGAGTCGCTGACCAGGTCTACTTGGCGCGGGGGCCGGGTAGACCTGCAAATGGAAGCTATTAAGCCTCGCTATGCTGTTCGTGAGCCTGTTGTTCCAGCTTCACCTGTGCGGCACGCTTGCGCAGGCCAAACCAGCCAAGTAGCAGTAACACGGCCAACACGGGGATGGTGGCAATAGTCCAGGTGCCGTTCGGGTAATCAAAGGCCATCATGATCACCACCGCTAACAGGAACAACAGCGTCAGCCACGAGGTGACCGGTGCTCCTGGCATTTTAAACGCCACCGGTTTGGCTTTCCCCGCCTTGATCGCCTTACGCAGTTGCATCTGACAAACGATAATAAATGCCCAAGAGCAGATGATGCCCAGTGAAGCGATATTCAGCACGATTTCGAACACCTGCGATGGCACCAGATAATTCAGCACCACGCCAATCACATAGATACCGCAGGTCACCAGAATACCGGCGTAAGGTACCTGCTGGCTGCTCATTTTAGCCATCAGCTTTGGTGCTGAGCCCCCCATGGAAAGTGAGCGCAGGATACGGCCTGTTGAGTACAGACCAGAGTTCAGGCTGGAAAGGGCGGCGGTCAGCACCACGATATTCATGATGGTCCCGATGTAGGGTACGCCAAGCTTGGAAAAGAAGGTGACAAATGGGCTTTGCCCAGCCTGATAGGCGTTCCAGGGTAACAGCAGAACCAGCAGTACTACCGAGCCGACATAGAACAAACCGATACGCCAGATCACGCTGTTGATCGCTTTTGGCATCATTTTTTCCGGATCTTTACACTCGCCAGCGGCGGTGCCTATCAGTTCGATACCGGCAAAGGCGAAGATCACCCCTTGTACCAATACCAAAGCAGGTAACAGACCGTGTGGGAACATGCCGCCGTTATCGGTGATCAGGTGGATCCCGGTTGTATTACCCGCTACCGGTGTGCCGACGCCAAGGAAGATGACCCCTACGACCAGGAACAGAGAGATGGCGGCAACCTTGATCAACGCAAACCAGAACTCCATTTCGGCGAACCATTTCACGCCGATCATATTCATGGTAGCCACAATCCCAAGCGCCCCCAGGGCAAACAGCCACTGGGGAACCTCGGCGAAGGTACCCCAATAATGCATATACAGCGCTACGGCGGTGATATCGACAATGCCGGTCATCGCCCAATTAAGAAAGTACATCCATCCTGCAACGTAGGAGGCCTTTTCACCGAGAAATTCGCGTGCATAGGAAACGAAACTGCCGCTGGATGGGCGGTGTAATACCAGCTCGCCCAAGGCGCGTAGGATGAAAAAAGAAAACACGCCACATACCAGATATACCAGCGCCAGTGCCGGACCCGCCATCTGTAGACGTGCGCCGGTGCCAAGGAATAGGCCAGTGCCGATTGAGCCTCCAATGGCGATCATCTGTATCTGCCGTTTACCCATGCTTTTGTGGTAACCGGATTCGTGTGAGTCTAACCAACGTTTTCTGGCCGCCTGCTTGTCATGTGCAGTCGTTTTCTCTGAGTGCATTATTCGTCCTGTTCCTGTCTGTTTGCATCATGGGAATGAGGTCATGGCAACATTCCGCAGTTTATGGTTGATACCAGCGCCGTTAAATAACGGCGAGGCATGCTACCCGTTCTAGGGAATTGAGGCAAAAAAACTGCGGTTCAGGGGGAGAGTGTTTCACTCAGGCCGATTCGGTGGCAGGCAGGGCGGAGGTCGGTAGCCCGAATATTTTGTCGAATGCCCAGTTAAATACAAAGGTATAGCAGGGAATAATCACGATCAGCGCCATATCCAGCAGCAAGGCCTGCAGCAGAGAAATCTCCATCCACCAGGCGATCAGGGGGATCAGGTAAACCACCAGTGTCAGTTGGAAGCCCACCGCATGCAGAATGCGGCGCTTCAGCGTGCGGGTGCGTGATGCCTGGCGGATTTCCCAGAATTCGTACAAGTAGTTGTAAATCAGGTTCCAACTGACGGCGATGGTGGTGATGATCACCGCCAACGGCCCGGTGCTGCTCGGGGCGGAGCCAGAGAGTAGTGCCAAACCAAGGGCCGAAATGACCATACCGATAACTTCATAAGCGGTCACATAGACCAGTTTGCGTTTCACGCCTTGCATGCTTATCTCCTGCTTTATTTTTCGTGCCTGATGACGTCCGGCAACCCGATGCGTAAGATAACGTCAATACTATTGATAGAAAAAGTCAGGAGCTGTCAGTTTTACTGATAGGTGAGGTGATGAATTTTTCCAGTGACAATATCGAACTGTTTTTGGCTGTGTTGGATCGCGGATCATTCTCGGCGGCAGCCAGGGCATTGCGGCGCGTGCCTTCGGCGGTCAGCATGGGGATCGCCAATATGGAGGCGGAGCTGGGTTTTCAACTATTCGACCGCTCGCACCGCGAACCGGTGCCCACCGCGCTGGCATTGGCACTGGCTCCCCACGCACGCTTGATCGCCGAACAGCTCAAGCAGCTGCAGATCCACGCCATTGAGCTTTCTCAGGGGCTGGAAAGCAGGCTGTCGATCGGTGTGGCATCGGATATCAACAGCAGCGGTCTACTGGCGGCGGTTAAAGCGTTGGCGGAGCGCTACCCGTTGTTGGATATCGAGGTGCTGACTGCCCCACAAGATGATGTTTTGCATATGCTGCATCAACAGCGGGTCAGCTTGTGCCTGGCATTCGGCGGGCTGGACGTGAACAGCCAGGAACATTTTCACTATGTGGGTAGCGAGTCGTTGGTGGCAACCATTGCGGCGCAGCATTCAGCTCTGAACGCTGGCGGTGCCGAGTTGTTTCTGGAGGAACTGGTCAACGTGCGGCAGATCATGGTGGCCAGCCGGGATTTGCCTATGGCCGATAAACGCCCACAGGTGGCGGAATCCTTCTGGCGTACTGACAGTTTGCCGATGGCGCTAAGCATGGTGGAAGCTGGACTGGGGTGGGGCAACTTTCCGCTGTCGTTAACTGCACCATTGCTTGAGCAGGGCCGGTTGATCCGCCTGAAATTTAAAAATACCAAAAACGAACTGCGTCTGCCGGTGCACCTGATTTGGTTGAAGCACCAGCCGCAACAGAAGGCGGCCAGGGAGTTGCTGGCGTTGATGATGCAGGGCAATGCTTGACCGGGGGGGAACGTGGCGCAGTTTTCTCCCGTATCCATACGTTTCTATTGCTTTTATTTTATCCAGCGCGTTAATTTGAGTAACGGAATCAGGCAAGGGAAAAGAGCATGATCAACGAAACGCTATTATCGGTACTCAGCATTACCGGGGCTATTACGCTTGGCGCCATGAGCCCAGGGCAAAGCTTTATTCTGGTAGCGCGAACGGCGGTGGCTTCGTCACGGCGCGATGGGATGGCGGTGGCATTGGGGATGGGGATCGGCTGTTTTATCTTCGCACTAATCGCCTTGTTGGGGCTGCAGTCGCTGCTACTGGCGCTGCCTTGGCTGTATACCACGCTGAAAATGCTGGGGGGGGCCTATCTGATCTATCTGGCGTTCAAAATGCTGCGCGGAGCTAATCAGCCGTTGATGATCGAAACGGTTGGCGGCCAGCAGCTAGGCTTTCGCCGGGCGTTCACCACCGGGCTGCTAACCCAACTGGGCAACCCGAACACCGCTATCGTCTTCGGCAGCGTGTTTGCGGCGTTGCTTAGCCATAAGATCCCCATGGTGCTGTATATCGTGTTGCCGCTGATTGCTCTGGCCGTCGATCTGCTGTGGTATGCCTTTGTGGCGTTTGTGCTGTCGTCACCGCGCCCGCGCCGCGTCTACCTGCGTTTCAAAGCCTGGTTCGATCGCCTGGGCGGCAGCGTGCTGGCCTTACTGGGCCTGAAGCTGATGCTCAACAAATAGTCTTATTGTGCGTGACGCCGCCGCCACCAGTAGCGAAGCAGCAGAATAGCGGCGATCACCACCACGCACAACAGCAGGCTATACAGCTTTTTGTCACTACCGCTGACAAAACTGCTGATGGCCTGGCCACCAAAATAGCCGAGCAGTACAAATAGCGTGGCCCACAGGATAGCCCCCAGAATATTCAGCGGGATAAAGCGCGAGGGGGGCAGCTTGCTGGCACCGATCAGCACCGGGCCGATAAGCCGGAATCCGTACATAAAACGTACGCCAATCACAAATAAAATCGGGTGGCTGGCAATCAGCTTTTGGGCGCGTTCAATGCGTGCTTGTTGACTCTCGATACGGGCAAGCACCCGTCCACCAAAATGGCGCCCGGCAAAATAGAGCACCTGATCGCCCAAGGCGCCGCCAATGGCGACCACCGCAATCACCAGCGGCAGGCGCAGCAATCCGTTGTGTGCGGCAATTCCTCCCAGCAGGGTGATGGTTTCCCCTTCGAGCAGGCAGCCAATCAGCAGTGCCCAGTAGCCATATTGGGTAATGTAGTGGGCTAAATCCGTCATTGTTGTTCCTTCATTGCGATGAAATAGGATTATAACACCCTGTCCCCGCAGCGGGGGGAATTGAAACGGCCCGATGTTAATAATAGATTCTTGCATTCGCATAGTGTTTAATCCGTTATTAATAAACTCGTCTGCCAATGACATGGAGATATTATGCTCAAGGTTGCTCTCTGGTTGGTTCTATCTCTGTTTTCAGGGAGCGGGGTGATAATTTATGCTTTGCAACAGCAATATGAAGAGCAATCAGTCACCTATCGTATTTTATATCGTGAGGTGACGGTTAAATTATCCCAACTTGAGACGGTGCTTTCCTTACTGTCGGTGTCCAGCGATCCTGCCATCGTCCAGCAAAAATTCCCGCAGATTGTGGCATGGAAACGCATGCCACAGGCACAGCCAATCCCGACCTTGACGCCAACGGGAGAGGGAACTTACTGGCTGGCCCACCAACATTTTGCGCTGTTGATCGATCCTGCGCTGTTATTTACGGACATTCCCCAGCGTCATGATTTCCGGCAGATCGGCCTGAGCTGGCACAACAAACCTTTATTTGAGCAGGGGGATCATGCTCAACCAGCGTATTGGCAATGGGACAAGGGGATCAGCAGTGCCTCTCAGCCTTTTGCATTATCTGCCCGAAACGACCCTGATTGGGCGCGTTTGCCTTGGTTGCTGTTATTGCTGCTGCCGGTTTTCTGGGCTGCCGTCGTCTATTTTATCGACCAATACCGTATTCAAAAACGCCAACGCAATATTGCCGTTTTGCGTGAACACTTCTCGCAATTGACTCGGCTTAACGCTATGGGGGAAATCACGGCCAGTATGGTTCACGAACTCAACCAACCGTTGACTGCGGTGTTAAGTTATAACCAGGCCGCCCTGCGCCTGTTAGACCAACAGCAGCAGGATAAAGCCGTGCCGTTGCTTGATGCGGCTGTGATACAAATCAAACGCATCAGCACCTTGTTGCTGCAATTTCGGCAAAAGTTGGCGCATGAGCAGGTAGTATTGCAAGAGGTCGATCTGCATAAGGTCTGGTTGCGCGTCACTATGCTGCTGGAAGATGAGATCAACAAGGGCAAGGTCAGGATCGTTAACCGGATGCCCGATGCGTTACCCACTCTACGAGCCGATCCTCTCTGGGTTGAACAAATCTTCCATAACATAGTGACCAACGCCATTCAGGCACAACAGCCCAATCAGCCGGAGCCAGGTTGGGTGGCAATCGATGCTGAATACTCGAAGCAAGGGATCCAACTGATGATTACCGATGGTGGGCCAGGGCTTTCTGAACCCGCATTACAACAGGTCTTTATTCCCTTCTTCACGACTCGCCAAGAGGGATTGGGGCTGGGCATGGCGCTGACGGAAACTCTGGTTCAGCGCCTGAACGGCACTATTACGGTGGAAAATATGGCCGGCCAGGGAGCGCGTTTTACCCTGTGGTTTCCGTTTAACACTCAGGAGGAGTGATGGAACAATTTATTTATCTGATTGATGACGATCGGGCCATCCGTAGTTCGCTAACTTCACTATTGGCAACCATGGGCTGGCAAACGCTGGCTTATGAAAATAGTCTGGATTTTCAACAGCGGATGGGGGAGCCGCAGGCGCTGTGCGGCTGTTTGCTGCTGGATATTCGCATGCCGGGTAAAAGCGGCATCACGCTACTGGAAGAGTGGCAACAACAGGGGTTGGATATCCCCGTTATCATCATGACCGGCCACGGGAATATTGATTTATGCCGGCGGGCCTTCAAAAACGGGGCTTTTGAATTCCTGACCAAGCCCATTGATGCCGATCTGCTGATCGAAACTGTCGCTGGGGCATTGGATCATCAGCGAACGTTGCAACAACAGCGGCAAGCAACCGCCGAGTTACAAGAGAGGCTCAAGACGCTCTCAGCGCGGGAACTGGAAGTCACCGGGCTGATTATGCAAGGGAAATCCAGCAAGGAAATTGCTCTGGAGCTAGAGCTTTCGCCGCGCACGGTAGAGGCCCATCGCGCCAATTTATTTGCCAAACTGGCGATTAACTCGTCGGTGAAGTTAATGAAAGTCTATGGTGAGCTGTTTTCTCCACCAAGAGTTAAGTAAAAATACCTAGGGCAGTAGGTATTCAACCGAATTGCGACACCGCTGCGTGCTGGTTATTTTAGCTGAACCTTCATTGTTCATCATAAATAACCTTTCAAGCGAGGATCGCATGAATATTAAACCTCTGGTACTGCTGGTTTCCCTCTCTGTTGTTTCCGGTAATGTTTTAGCCGATGATTATTTAGAGGGATACTATGGGGCGATAAAACTATTGCACGCCAGGCAATCCGCAGAAGATATGAATACCAGCAGCCGCCCAGGCGTGGGTGATTTTGTCAGCGGTGACGAAAAACATAATTTCTATAACGGGGCTATCGCTGCAGGCTATCAATTTGGCAATGGCTGGCGCAGTGAGGCAGAGTATGTGTTCAAAAAGAAAAGCGAATACACCAGCGGCTCAACCACCTTTGCCAGCAGCTACAATCACCACAAAGTGGACGCTCAGCGCCTGATGCTCAATGCCTATCGTGACTACGCGCTAGGGTATGACTTCTCGGTTTATGGCACGGTTGGCCTGGGTATCGCCAAAGTGAAATCCGACGGCTGGCAGGGCAATACCTCGCGCCAATACGCGGCAAGCACGCAAAATAATCTGGCTTACTCCATTGGCGCAGGGATTAGCTATGCGGCCATGGAGCGGCTCAATCTTGATTTGGGCTACCGCTACGTGGATATGGGCAAGATTGAAAGTGGTTACAATAACTTTACCAATGCCCGTGGGTTAAAAGATGAGCAAATGAAAGCACGCCTGGTTTCCAGTGAGTTTGCTTTAGGCGTGCGTTACCTGTTCTAGTCTTATCATTGATATCGGGCCGTGAGTTGCGCTATCGCGGCCTGTACCGCTGAACAATCCGTTCGGAGGTCCCCCCCCCTGATAGATCGGAAAAACCATCACTCATGCTGTTGCCATGATAGTCACCTCGGTTTTTTGCTGCGAGATAAGTGATAATAGCCGCCATGCGATGCAGATTAATCATTCTGCCATGCCCTGGCGGCGTGGCGTAGTAGAGGAGTAACCGATGTATCAGGATTTTGACAGTGAGTTGAAGTGGGCCATGCGCCATATGCCACGTACCCGCGCGGCAGTAGCGGCTTTACCGGATCTGCACGGCGTGCGCCTGGCGTGTAACATGCACCTGGATCTGAAAATGGCCCCGCTGGTAGCCGGGCTGTTGGATAAGGGAGCTGCCATTTATCTCACCACCTGTAACCCGACGACGGTACAGGATGACGTAGTGGCCTGGCTGGAACGTCATGGTGCCCAAGCGCACGCCTGGCGTGATATGAGCGATGCCGACTGGTCTGAATCTTTCGACCGCGCGCTGGCCTGGGGGCCGACTCACCTGTGTGAAATGGGAGCCGATCTGACCACTCGCCTGCATCAATCTGCCAATGGCCCGCAGATCAAAGCTGGGCTGGAAGCGACCGGTTCAGGCATCAGCCGCTTGGGGGGCATTGCACCGCGTTACCCGATCTTTAACTGGGATGACCTGCCGGTCAAAGAAGGGCTGCATAATCGCCACATGGTTGGGCTGACTGCCTGGCATACCTTCTTCCAGACCACTCATCTGACGCTGCATGAAAAATGTGTGGTGGTGATCGGTTATGGGCTGGTGGGCCAGGGCGTAGCCGCTTCTGCCAAGGCTTATGGCGGGCAAGTTATCGTGGCGGAAATCGATCCGGCCCGTGCTTTGCAAGCGCGCTACGATGGTTGGGCGGTAGTCGATTTAGCCACTGCCGTAGAGCAGGCCGACGTGATTGCCACGGCCACCGGAGCCAAAAACGTGCTGTCTGCACGGCATCTGGAGCGGGCCAAGGATGGGGTGTTTATCCTCAACGTTGGGCATGTGGCGGAAGAGATCGACGTCGGTTTCCTGCAAGGCCTGCCACACAGCGAGCCAATGCCATTTGTGAACGCTTACCAACTGGCAGACAAAACGCTGTATCTGCTGGCCAACGGGTCGATGTTCAACCTGACGGCAGGCTACGGCGACAGCCTGAATGCCTTCGATGTGACCCTGGCCGTGATGGCCGCCGGGATCGGACATATTGTCGGTGCCGGTGAGCAGCATGCTGCCGGATTGTACCTGTTGCCACAATCTGCCTGGCAGCCAGCGCTGTAACTTTTACCTCGCGGGCGTACAACCCAGTACGCTCGCGGGTTGCATAAATTTTGCGCCGATAGATTTTGTCACAAATAGCTACTCACAATCACAGTGCAATTCTATACCCCTCACTTATAATTCAACGCAGTCGGTTCTCTCCTCCGTTACAGAGTAATACATGTGAAAATCCGTGTTTTGGTTCTAACCCTGCTCGCGTTGCAAGCCGGTACTGGCCTGGTGCCGAGTGCATTAGCCAGCAATAAAACCGCCGCAGTGCAGGCCTCCCAGCCTGAGTTGGCTTCTGGCAGTGCCATGGTGCTGGATATGCAAACACATCGGGTGATTTATTCACGTAACCCCGATGAAGTGGTGCCTATCGCCTCGATCACCAAGCTGATGACGGCGATGGTGACGCTGGATGCCCGCCTGCCGCTGGACGAAATGCTGTCGGTCGATATCAGCCAGACGCCAGAAATGAAAGGGGTCTACTCCCGGGTGCGGTTGAACAGCGAAATCAGCCGCAAGGATATGCTGCTGTTGGCGTTGATGTCGTCGGAAAACCGGGCCGCGGCCAGTTTGGCGCATCATTATCCAGGGGGCTATAACGCCTTTATCAAGGCGATGAATGCCAAAGCCAAAGCGCTAGGCATGACTAATACCCGTTACGTTGAACCGACCGGGCTATCGATTCATAACGTATCTACCGCGCGTGACCTGACCAAGCTGATGTTGGCGACCAAGCAGTACCCGCTGATCGGCCAGTTGAGCACCACTACCGAACGGATGGCGACCTTCAAGGATCCCAACTATACGCTGCCGTTTCGCAATACCAACCATCTGGTCTACAACCCGAAATGGAATATCCAGCTGACCAAAACCGGTTTTACCAATCAGGCCGGACACTGCCTGGCGATGCGTACCGTGATCGGCAACCGATCCGTTTCGCTGGTGGTATTGGACGCCTTTGGCAAATATACCCATTTTGCGGATGCTAGCCGCCTGCGCACCTGGATTGAAACCGGCAAAGTAACGCCGATCCCCGCGGCGGCGCGGGATTATCGCCGCCAGAAAGATGCCGCCCTGGCGAAGAACGACACGGAATAAAACGTGACTTATTAGTCTGCCGTCTGTTACGGCAGGCTATCACTTTCCCATTGTGCAAAATTCACCACTTAAGCCTGCACCTGCAGTAAAATCATTAGGATTTCCCCTCTTCATGTTTTTAACCCGCTATGCTAAACCGGTATGGCTATCCCACCCTTTAATAAGGAAAGTGCATTTTGGCAGGCAGTAGCTTATTAACCCTGATCGACGACATCGCTTCGTTACTGGATGATGTTTCACTGATGACGAAAATGGCGGCCAAAAAGACCGCCGGGGTGCTGGGAGACGATCTGGCGCTCAATGCCCAACAGGTTAGTGGTGTTAAGGCCGATCGCGAAATCCCCGTGGTGTGGAAGGTGGCCAAAGGCTCGTTTATCAACAAGGCGATCCTGGTACCGCTGGCATTGCTGATCAGCGCTTTCGCCCCCTGGGCGATTACGCCGCTGCTGATGGTCGGTGGGGCTTACCTCTGCTATGAAGGGTTTGAAAAGGTTTACCACAGCCTGATGCACCGCAAGGGCGCAGAGGCAGAAGAGAAAGCGGAACTGGATACCAGTGAGGACGTTGCGGTCTATGAACAGCGCAAAATCAAAGGCGCCATTCGTACCGACTTTGTCCTCTCCGCCGAGATCATTGCCATCACGCTGGGGACCGTAGCCGGAGCCACCTTTAGTCAGCAGGTGATTGTGCTGTGTGGCATCGCCATTGTGATGACGGTTGGGGTGTACGGCATCGTGGCAGGCATCGTCAAGCTGGACGATCTGGGGTTCTACCTGGCCCGTAAGAGTAGCGCGTTAGCACAATCGTTAGGGCGCGGTATCGTCAGTGCGGCACCTTATCTGATGAAAACCCTGTCGGTGGTGGGTACCCTGGCCATGTTTATGGTGGGTGGCGGTATTTTGACCCACGGCTTACCGCCGGTGCATCACCTGTTCACCGACTGGGCGAGTTATTCTACGGTAGTGCCTGGCGTTGGTGCCATTCTTGGGGGCCTGACCCCAACGCTGCTGAATGCAGTGTTTGGCCTGATCGCCGGTGGCGTTGTGATGCTGGTGGTCTCTGGGATTGGTTCGGTGCGGGCTCGTTTTAAGGCTTGATACTGCGGATTAGTGAAAAACACCCGAAATGTGTTTTTTCGGGTGTTGACAGCGCGAACTCATAAAAATTGGGCTTTTTTAACGTTGGCGCTGTCGGCAACACGGCGTTTTGCCTGTGGGCTTAACCTTCGTGGTGAAGTTGCGGATGGTGGGGCTCAGGGAAGTTTTTCCCTTTGGCGATTTTCCCATCACGCAACTCAAACTCCCCGGTCAGTAATTTCTGGTTCACAACCTGGGTAGCAGCCATCTGCATCATTAGGCGCTGACGGGCCAATATTTTGTTACCAACAGGTTTTTCAGCAAGTAATGACATAACCCCTCCCATCTGCACACAATCCGTTATAAGCGTGCCAACCAGCTGGCAATCGACAGAGTCTGGTATCACTTTGGGTTCTTTGCGGGTTCCGTAACCCTAGCAGGCTATTATAGATGATGACCAGATCAACTTTGCGTTCACTGTGAACATCAGGCGCTGCATAGAACAAATATCCACCAGGTTTGCAAACACTATAATGAAGTCTCACCAGCTTGGCAACGTTGAACAAGACTCTGGATCCGTTTTCACCCGGCAACGGCACGTGTCTAAATTGGCCGTATTCTTCAGGTACGCTCAGAGCATCGAAAAAGATTTCTACCATGCCATTGGGTGGAAAAGGTATGTCAGGCATGTTGATAGCGTAGCCTTTGGCTCGAGCCTCTGTCGCTGTGGCTATTTTGTTGAACACCACAAGGAATAGCTTGCCTCCAACTTCAAAGGTACCAGTGACGTAGGGCTTTCCGTAGTCTCGGTTGATTTCCAAAGGATACGGAAGAGTTAGGTGATGAATTGAGGCCATCCTGTGCTCTCTTTAACGTAGCAATGAAGGCATTCAACACGATTTTTAGCGGATTTTGACAATAATATAAGAGAGTTGGGAAGCGGCTCGAAAAGAATCTGAGCTCATTGATATGCTTACATCACTGCAGAGCGATGCAGGGCGCATTGATGCGCCCAATGGGGGGAGAACTAGAAGATCAGTTTGAACACACCGGTAATGGTCAGTAGGCCAACAATAAAGATAATCGCAATAATCCACAGAAAAATTTTCATCCGTCTCTCCCGACTGTTTATGTTTAGTGAATGCGTGAATGCACGCTGAGATCGCTAAGCCACGACAAGATTAACTATAGATGAAAATCAGCAGCTTGCCCGGAAAGGGCCTAAGGCAGCGTATGGCTGCCGTCATTCAGTGGCCGCTGCATCATATGAGTATCCAGCCAACCGCCAAATTTAAACCCGACGCCGCTTAGAGTGCCGATGCTGGTGAAGCCCAGCTTGCGGTGCAGGGCAAGGGAGCCAGCATTGCCAGCAGCATCGCCAATCGTTGCCAGCATCTGCCGCCACGGGCCGTGTTCACAGCGGGCAATCAATGCGCCGAGTAACGCCTTGCCAATACCTTGCCCTTGCAGGCCTTCGGCGACATAGACCGAATTCTCGATGGTATAACGATAAGCGGGTCGCGGCCGATACGGCGTGGCATAGCAATAGCCCACGACGCGGTCTTCCATCTTCGCCACCAGCCATGGCAACCCCGCAGCCAAGACGTTTTGGCGGCGCTGTTGCATCTCATCCAGCATCGGAGGCGTTTCTTCAAACGAGGCGGGCCCGTAAAGCACGTGATGGGCATATATCTGTTGAATGGCGGCCATATCCTCAGTACCGGCATCGAAGACGCTTAGCGTTGCCCGCGGTGGGGGTGCAAGTGACATAGAGCTCCCTTTTATGATGATAAATCAGAGTACCAAGGCATTATGCTCCGCGCCTGGCGACAAGATAAATTGGCTTTTTGTCTGGTGGGGATAAGAAAAAATGATGGCATTTTCATGCTGACAAATGTGTTAGGTGACGAAAGGTATGCCATTGCGTTAGGTGTTACCCCCTCATCCAAGCTGGCGAGCCAGCCTGACGTTACGTGAGGGTCAAGCAGGGAGGTGGGGAATTTTTGTGGTGCGTTGCAGGCACCAACAACCAGCGCCTGCAACAGATCGCGGGGGAGTTACCAGCCTTTGACGGCACCGCCGTTGAAGATCTTCTCTGCCGCTTTGGCGACTTCATCGGACTCGTAGGCTTTCACGAAGTTTTGCACGTTCTGTGCATCTTTATTATCTTCGCGCGCCACCACGATATTGGTGTACGGCGAATCTTTATCCTCGATAAAAATCCCGTCTTTGGTCGGCGTCAGGCCAATCTGGTTGATGTAGGTGGTGCTGATCACCGCTACCGCGACTTTCGGATCGTCCAATACCTGGGGCAGCTGTGCACCTTCCAGCTCCATAATCTGGTAGTTGTGCGGGTTGGCACTGATATCCAGCGAGGTTGGCAGCAGGCCTTTGCCTTGCTTAAGCTCGATCAGCCCAACCTTTTGCAGCAGCAACAGCGCACGGCCCAGGTTGGTGGGATCGTTCGGGATGGCAATTACCGCGCCGTCCTGCAACTCTGACAGTGATTTGATCTTTTTCGAATAGCCAGCCATTGGGAACACAAAGGTATTGCCTACCACCACCAGTTTGTAGCCGTGATCTTTATTTTGCTGTTCCAGGAAGGGGCGGTGCTGGAATACGTTGGCATCCAGTTCCCCTTTGTCGGTGGCATCATTGGGCAGCAACGAACCGCTAAAGCCAATCAGCTCCACGTCCAGGCCATATTTCTCTTTGGCCACCCGTTTGGCGACCTCTGCCACGTCCTGCTCGGCACCGTTAATGACGCCAACCTTGATATGGTTTTGATCGGCCTTCTGATCGCACCCTTGTAATAACAACGTTGCTGCTAATGCTGCGGCCAAAGCGGTACAGCGCCAAACAATTGCCATGAGTGACTCCCTGTAAAAACAATAAGATCGGTCAGTGTTGTGCCAACAGCTAAACCTATGGCCGTAGCCAAGTCAAATCCTGGTTAAGCACAATTTCTTATAGCTCATAACCCGGCGATCAGCGTGGTCGTAACACCACGATCCCCGGCGTATTCAGCACATAGCTGGCAAACGCCGAGTCCATCACTTTGTGGTTTTCCGTGCGCGAGGAAGCATGGCGCAGTACCGGCCCATTTGGGGTCATGATAAAGAAGCCGGTATGGGTAACGTCCAGCCCAGGCAGCTTGGTATAGATGCCGATATAGTCACCGGTCTGTAATTGGCTAATCACCTGCTCATCAATAAATTCGCTAGGGATATAGGTGACGCTGCGCTCGGTGACTGGGATGCCAGGCAGATAGAGCTCGCCATCCGCTTTGCGGTTGAGCTGTTTTACCACGGTGACGGTATGCGGGCTGAGTTGCGGGGTGACGTCATCGGCAAGGATCTGGCGGGTGTGTGCCCAGTCGGTGAAGAAATGCTTGCGCTGCGGGAAACTGATGTCCCCATTGATATAGCGCGTCTGAATCACATTTTCGACGAATTCATTTTCGCTGGTGGCGGTTCTGAGCGCCTGCACGTAATCCAGATAGGTAAAGCAATCTACCCCACGGAAATCGATCACCAATTGTTCCGCTGTGGTGGCGGAACCGATCAGCCGGTTGGCTAGGTAAGGAGTTTCCAGGAAAGTCTGCGAGAGCATCTCAATGGCCCGCCCTTTATCGATTTCCGGTACCGCTGCATGCAGAGCCAGCGCTGCCTGCAGTTTGTTTACTGTGTAATCGTCCATTGCTATCGCCATTGTTATTGGTTTCACCTGTTGCGGTAGCGATTCTACCGGGATTTTGGCCGGTTGTTTACCACTGCAACCCATCAGCGTCGTACACAATATTATCAGGGCCAAGCCACGCATCCCTCTCTCCCAAGCGATCATTGGTTTGGCCAGTATGGCGTGCGCAAGGTAAACCTAACGTCACCCAAAAAGTGGTAGATCAATAGCCCACTTCATTATTGAACGGCAGATACCAAAACAGCGCGATCTCATGATCGGCAATGTCCGGTTGCCCACGATAGAGTAAATGATCGATGCCACCCAGCACAAAACCATAGCGTTGATAGCAGCGGCAGGCGGTCAGATTATTGTTTTGCGTTTCCAGCATCAGCCCGGCGGTGTCCTGCTCTCGTGCCCAATGACGTGCGGCATCCAATAGCGCCGTGGCTACGCCTTGGCGGCGAGCGTGGTGGCTAACGGCAATCTCCTCGATCAGCGTATAGTCGTTCCAGTTTTTGCTGAGTGTGATATGCCCTACCGCTTCCCCCTGGTAGCGAGCGAGGAAGGTTTCCCCATCGTCATTAAGGAACGGGGCCAGCGGGTAGACTTTATTGAAAGGAGCCACTGGCTGGGTCGGCCACAGCTCGACTGGCTTATCAAAACAGGGCTGGGCGTAACAGGAGACGGCAAAGGAAAAATCACCGTATTCCAGGTAACCGAAGGGGAGTTCGCTGATAATTTCGATGCCGATCGCCTGATGCAATTATTCCAGCTCCCTTAGCAGCCTGGCGGGGTTGCCCGCATAAATACCTTTGCGGGTGATGTTTTTGCTGACTACTGCACCAGCACCAATCACCACGTCATCGCAGATTTCCACGGCCAGTATGGTGGCGCCAGAACCCACAGAAACTCGGTTGCCGAGCTGCGTGTGCCCCCAGCTTGCCGGGTCGGCATTTGGGGTGCCCCCTTTGAACAGATCGTTGGCAAACATCACGCCGTGGCCAATAAAGCAATCTTCGCCCAAGGTCACGTATTCACAGATAAAGCTATGCGACTGGATCTTGCTGCGCGCGCCCACGCAAACGTTCTTCTGGATCTCGACAAATGGGCCGACAAACACGTCGTCCCCCAACTGGCAGCCATACAGGTTGCTGGGTTCTATCACCATCACGTTCTGTCCGGCCTGGACGTTATTAATCCCGCTTTGGCGGGTGCGGATCTTGGTTGTCATGGTCTCCCTCCATCAAATAACGCAACATATTGATTATAGTGCAGAGTAACCCACAGGCCGCTGACAGCGTACGTTTTTTCAGCCAAAGACTATAATTGATGCAGGGCAGAGAGCCTGATAGCCGCAACCCTTGCGCGGTGTCTGAACCGCCAGTGGTGTGTTTTCCGTTCGCCGATCGCGGTTGGCGGCGAAGTGAGGAGGTGTCTCATGGTCAATCATGTCTGGGGTCTACTGACCCATCCCAACGTCGAGTTGAAACAGATCAAAAGCGAGAATGAATCCGTCTCGCACCTGTATACCCACCACGTGCTGCTAATGGCGTTAATACCGGTGGTCAGTGCGTTTATCGGTACCACGCAGCTTGGCTGGCTCTCTGGCCAAGGGCAGGCAATTCGCCTGGATATGTTCACCGCTTTCTACACCGCCGTCGCGTTTTATCTGTTGATGCTGGCTGGCGTGGCGATCATGGGCAAGGTGATCCACTGGATGGCGCGGCGTTATGAGTCGCGGCCAAGTCTGCATCTGTGTATGGTCTTTGCGGGCTATGTGGCGACTCCAATGTTCCTCAGCGGATTAGTGGCGCTGTACCCGGTGGTCTGGTTGTGCCTGTTCGTCGGGATTATCGGCCTGGCTTATTCGGGCTATCTGCTGTATCTCGGCATTCCGCATTTCCTGAATATCGATCGTAAAGAGGGATTTATCTTCTCCAGCTCGACGTTGGCTATGGGCATTCTGTTGCTTGAGCTGTTGCTCGGTCTGACGGTATTAATGTGGGGATATGGTTCCTGGTTATTCTGATGTTAGCGTGATCGTTGCCCCTCATATCCTTGGGTATGAGGGGCTTTTGTTTAAAGGAGCCGAACTCGCTCATCTGGATTTGTTACTCCCGCCTGCTTATTATCAACTCATCAAATGATACCGACTGGAATAATTGATGGCGACAATGAAAGAGGTGGCGCAGCGAGCCGGAGTTTCCGCTGCGACGGTCTCTCGGGTGATTAACAATACCGCCTATGTTGAGCCTGTTACCCGCGAGCGTGTCGAAAAAGCGATGCGCGAGTTCAATTACCACCGCAATGCGGCGGCCCTGGCGTTAGCCAAACGCAGTGGCAACATGCTGGGGCTGCTGACCGGCAATCTGGCCGATCCTTTTTTCTCGCGTCTGGCGCGCGGTGTGGAGGAAGTGACCCGCAAAGAAGGGGCGAAGCTGATGGTGTGCAGCGGCGGGCACCAGGCGGAGCGCGAAAAGGCCGGGTTGGATTTTCTGATTAACCAGGGCTGTGAGGCGATTGTCGCCCACATCACCCGCATGAGCGATGCCGATGTGCTGCGCTATGCTGCTCATTCCCCCGGTTTGGTGATCATCAATCGCTACTTTCCTGCCATTGCCAACCGCTGCGTGTGGTTGGATAACCTCAGCGCGGCTCAGGCTTCGACCGAACATTTGCTGCAACAGGGGCATCGGCGTATTGCTTGTGTGACCGCCGATTTGCCCATCGACGATCGCAAACTGCGTTTACAGGGCTACCGCAACGCGATGGCACAGGCGGGAATCGACGTTCCGGGTGAATGGGTGATCAGCGTGCCCTTTGATGAAGAGGGGGGCGAATTGGCCGCAGAGCAGATACTTTCCAGCCGTCATCGTTTTACGGCCGCGGTGACGTTTAATGATGTGATGGCCGCCGGCATGATGCGAGCCTTGCACCAGCGCCAAATCCCCTTGCCGCAGCAACTGTCGATTATCGGCTTTGATGATGTGGTGCTGGCGCGCTATCTGTATCCCGCGTTAAGTACCATGCATTATCCCATCGAGCGTATGGCCAGGCGGGCTGCCAGGCTGGCGTTGCTGAGCCAGCAACAACAAGGGGTGCCGCCGCAAAATAACATGTTTAGCGCTGAACTGGTGCTGCGTGATTCGGTCACTCGCTGGCAGGGATAACTTGTCCAGAGGTTGTTCTGAGATCTGCCTCACAAAGTTATCCGTCATGAAAGCGGTTACATGGCTTGAGGCGCTAGCTCACACCCCGAGAAATCAGGATTCACTACGCTAGCGGCACATCAATAACAATTCGGGGTGACCTATGGATGGTAAGAAAACGCTCAACCTTTGGCTGGCTTTGCTGCCGATCGTTGCCATGCTGACGCTGTTGATCGTCGGCTATGGGGTGTGGGAATTACGTATTGAACCGCTGTTACTGCTTTCGGCGGCCGTTGCTGCCGGGTTGGCACTGTGGCAGGGCTACAGCTGGGATGACATTATCAACTCGATCGTCAGCAAATTGGCGAAGGCTATGCCGGTGATCATGATCCTGATCTGCGTCGGCGGGCTGATTGGTACCTGGATGATCAGCGGCACCATTCCTTACATGGTGTACTGGGGGCTGAAAGTGATCAGCCCGCAATATATTCTGATCGCGGCCTTCTTCCTCACCAGCGTGATCTCCGTCTGTACCGGCACCTCATGGGGGTCTGCGGGGACCGTCGGCGTTGCGCTGATGGGCGTTGCTGCGGGGCTGGATGTGTCGTTGGCTGCGGCGGCGGGCGCGGTGGTTTCCGGGGCCTATTTCGGCGATAAAATCTCTCCGCTGTCGGATTCGACCAACTTTGCCGCCATCGTGGCCGAAACCGATCTCTATGCGCATATCAAACACCTGATGTACACCACACTGCCCAGCTTTGTGCTGGCAGCCACCGTTTACCTGATCGCCGGTCATAGCAGCGTGGTGGGAACGGTTGCCACGCCACAGCGGGTCACTGACATCATTGTTGGGCTGGAAAGCCTATATCATTTCAACCTGCTGCTGATCCTGCCGCCGGTGCTGGTGCTGTGGGGGGGGGTGACCAAACGACCGGTGATCCCGGTCATGCTGGCAGCCTGTGTGCTAGCGATCGGCCTCGCCGTGGTGATGCAGGGCTTTAGCCTGAAACAGGGCCTGAACGCGCTGATGGACGGCTTCAACCTGTCGATGTTTGCTGAACGCGGGCATGATATCAGCGGTGTGATCGCCGATGTTCCGCGCTTGCTTAACCGGGGTGGCATGTTCTCAATGATGAGCACCATCCTGCTGGTACTCTGTGCCTTCTCGTTTGCCGGTGCGCTGACGGTGACCGGTGCGCTGACGGTGATTATCAACCGGTTGCTGAAAGTGGTACGCACCACCGGCCAACTGATTGCCGCCACGGTGGGGACCACCATCCTGGTCACCGGAGCGACCAGCGACGGCAAGCTGGCGCTGCTCATTCCTGCTGAGCTGTACAAGGATGCTTATCGCCGCATGGGATTGGATAACACCAACCTGTCACGCACCATTGAAGATGCCGGTACGGTGATTGAGCCCCTCATTCCCTGGACAGCGGCCGGTGTTTATATGGCCACCACGTTGGGAGTGAACACGCTGGATCTGCTGCCTTGGGCGGTGCAGTGTTACGCGGCGGTCTTCTTCGCCTTGATTTACGGCTTTACCGGTTTTGGCATCGCAAGAGTGACGCCAGAGGCTCAACAGCAGGAGATGCCAAATGAAACAGCCTGATTTCAACCAGGTGGTCGATCGCCACCATACCAGCTCGGTAAAATGGGATTTCATGGGGCATTATCTGCAATTGCATGAAACCGACCTGTTGCCGATGTGGGTATCAGACTTTGACTTTCCTTGCCCGCCAGCAGTGCAGCAGGCTCTGCATGCGCGTGTCGATCATGGCGTATTTGGCTATAGCGAACGTGACGAAGTTTACTACCGGGCGGCTATAGAGTGGTTTGCCCAACGTCACCAACTGCCGCTGGAACGGCAATGGTTTACCTCGATCGAAGGGGTTGTGCCGGGGATTGCTCTGCTGATCCAGATGCTCAGCCAGCCCGGTGATGGCGTCGTGGTGCAGGGGCCTTTTTATGGCTCCTTCAAGAAGGTGATCGCTCTCAATGGTCGGCGGGTACTAGAGAACCCACTGCAGGAGCGGGAAGGGGAGTATCACTTTGACTTTATCCAGTTGGCCGATATGTTGCAGCGGGAGAAGCCGCCGTTGCTGGTGCTGTGCAATCCGCATAACCCAACCGGCCGCTGCTGGAACCCGCAGGAACTGACGCAATTGCTGACGCTATGCCAGCAACATGGGGTGACGGTGATCTCTGATGAGATCTGGGCGGATTTGATCCTGCCAGATGAGCGCTTTACCTCGGTGTTACACCTGGGGCCGCAGTGGCACGATCGGGTGATTGTAGCCACCTCTGCCAGTAAAACCTTTGGGTTGTCGTCGCTACGCATCTCCAATTTCCTGATCCCGAATACGGCGCTACGTGAACAATTTGTCGAACGGCTCAATGCGCATGGGTTAGACGTTTTCAACGCGCTTGCCATGACGGCAGCAACGGCGGCTTACCAGCAGGGCGGTCCGTGGCTTGATGCCCTGTTGGCTTATTTGGCTGAGAACCGGCGCTGGTTTACACAGGCATTGGAGCAGGCGGCTCCATGGTGCCGGATAATATCAGCACAAGGCACCTATCTGGCCTGGCTGGATTGCCGTGCGCTGGGATTGGATGATGATGCTTTGCAGCTAGCCATGCGTCAACAGGCCAAAATTGCGCCTTCGATGGGCTGTGGATTTGGCGAGCAAGGGGAGGGGTTTATCCGCATCAATCTCGGCTGCCCACGCATCTATCTTGAAATGGCCGTCGCAGGGTTGGCTAAACTAACTGATTGATTTTTATAGTGGGCGCAGGATACTGCGCCCGCTTAGCGTCCCTCGAGTATAAAAACTCAGCTATGGCTTACCACCACCAGCTTCTGGTTCACAAACTCCTTAATCCCCAGATCTGACAGCTCGCGCCCAAAGCCGGAACGTTTCACACCGCCAAACGGCAGCTCAGGCGCGGTATCGGTCAAGGAGTTGATATACACCATGCCGGTTTCAATGCGTGAGGCCAGCTTTTTGGCTCGTTCAATATCCGTGCTGAAGATGGCCCCGCCAAGCCCGTAGTGGGAGTCGTTGGCCAGTTTCACTATCTCCTCGTCATCGCTCACCACATAGACCTGCGCCACCGGGCCGAAGAACTCGGTGAAATAGGCCGGGTTATCGCGGCTGATATGCGTGAGAATGGTGGGTTCAAAGAAGTTACCTTCATGCTGTAATGCCTTGCCGCCCAGGTGCAGTTTGGCCCCTTGTTTCACCGCCTCATTGACCTGCTCGGTTAACCCTTCCAGAGCCGACTTGGAAGATAGCGGCCCTAAGGTGGTGGTTTCATCCAGTGGATCGCCCATTTTCACATTCTTGAAATGCTCCGTGAGCTGTTGCAGGAACGCTTTCGCCACTTTCTCCTGCACGATAAAACGCTTGGCGGCGGTGCAGACCTGCCCGGCATTGTTCAGTCGCGCCTGGGCGCCGACTTTAACGGCCTTCTCGAGATCGCAATCGTCGAGCACGACAAAAACGTCGTTCCCCCCCAGCTCCAGCGTGGCCTTTTTCAGCTTCTTGGCCGCCTGAGCTGCCACGATGCTACCTGCTTTCTCCGAGCCAGTCAGTGCTACGCCCTGCACCCGATCGTCGGCGATGATGTTGGCCACCTGCGCCTGGGAAATATACAGGTTGGTATAGGCGCCTTTGGGCGCCCCGGCCTCATGCACCAGCTTTTCGAACGCTTCGGCGCAGTGTGGCACGATGCTGGCATGTTTGACCAATACCGGATTACCGGCCGCCAGGTTAGGGGCGAGCACACGCATCAGTTGGTAAAAAGGGAAGTTCCAAGGTTCGACAGCCATCAACACCCCGATGGGATGATGCTCGACCCAGGCCTCACCCAGGCTGGACTCATAGCTTACCGGGGCCAGGAATTTTTGCGCATTATTGGCGTAGTAACGGGCAATCTGGCCACACAGTTTTACTTCGCCACGGCTTTGCTCGATCAGCTTACCCATCTCAACGCTGGCAATGTTCGCCAGTTCCTCCACCCGGCTCTCCATGAGATCGGCCAGCTTATGCAACACGGGTAGGCGCTGGATGATTTCACCCTTGGCCCAGTCGGAATGATACAGCGCATCGGCCTGGGCCAGCGCCAGCTCCACCTGATCGTCGTTATGCGGGGTATATTCTTTAATTAGCTGATTGTTAAAGGGGTTTACTGTCTGGTATGGCATGAAGTGCTCCTTTCGTCGCTCATGTTGACGCCTGACAGACGCCTTATTCAGAACATTAAGTCTAGACGACAGGGCAGAAGAACAGGGGCATAAAGAGCGATAACGCGCTAGCGCCCCGCATGCAGAGGCTTAATACGAGTGTGCTGAGATGATCCTTTGCTCCCAAAAGGGCAGGCTCTACCAGCTCCCTCTCCCTGTCAGTGCCCCGCATGCAGAGGCTTAATACGAATGTGCTGAGATGATCCTTTGCTCCCAAAAGGGCAGGCTCTACCAGCTCCCTCTCCCTGTGGGAGAGGGTTGGGGTGAGGGGATAGGATAAAATGTTACTGAATGTTTTTACCCCAGTTTTTTTGCTTACTGGTTTTGCCAATGCCGGGGTTAAAACTGTTGGTAGGATCGGCATCCTGATAGAAAGCCTGCAAATCCGGCTTGGCATGATACAGATGGCCGACGTTGTGCTCGGCCGGATACTCCGCACCACGCTGATTGAGGATCGCCAACATCTGTTCTTTCAGCGCATGGCTGTCCGCGCCTTTTTTCACCACGTAATCCTGGTGGAACACGTGGCACATAAAGTGGCCGTAATACAGTTTGTGCACCAGTTGGTTGTCGATCTCTGGCGGCAGGGTTTCGAACCACTCGGTATCGTTGCGGCGCAGGGCGATATCCAGCGCCAGAATGTCCTCGACCTGATCGGCATGTACCGCGTGATAGCGCACGGCGGCGCCCGCTGCGGCAAAGCGGTGCAGGAACGCTTTCTTACCTTCTTCAGGCGTGCAGACGAAAAAGTCACCGTTGGCCTGGGCAAAATAGCTTTGCAGATACTGCTGGGCTTCCTCTACGCCTGGGCCGGCCATTTTCAGCAGCAGATGGTGTTCAAAGCGTTGGCGATATTCTTTCATGCGCGGCGGCAGATGGTTAGGGGCCAGCTTGCTCAGCTTCTGCATCAGGTTATCGGTGAGGTTGTGCGGTATCAGTGGCAGTTTGTTCAGTGTGGCATCCACCCGGCCTTTCAGGGTGAAGAAACGCGGCATTTGATCGGTGCCCAGTTTGTCGATCATCATAAAGGTGTCTTTGCCATACACCTCGGCGATATCGAAAATATCGCGGTGCATATATTCCCCGGCCACCGGCAGGTTTTCAAACTGGCTCAGCATATGGCGGCGCAGCTCGGTCAAAACCGCGGTGTCGTTGGTGCCGATATAGAACACCTGTTCCTTGTCTTCTTTGGCAAAGGTGTCCAAACGCACGGCAAACACTGCCAGCTTCCCGGCACAGCCGGAAGCCTCGAACAGGCGGCGTTTATCGGCATTAAAGCGGGAAGGGGTATCGGCATCCACATCGCGCACCCGGCTGGCGTATTCATTATCCGAAGCGCGCAGTTCGCCATGTTCAACATCTGTGGGTCGGTAATCGCCCTTTTCCAACCGCGTAAGGATCTCTTCCGGCGTATCGCCCAGGTTAATCCCCAGATGATTGACCAACCGTAACTGGCCATCGGCGTCCAGCTTGGCGTACAGCGCCATTTCGGTATAGGCTGGGCCGCGCTTGACCAGCGCCCCACCGGAGTTGTTGCATATTCCCCCGATCACCGAGGCGCCGATGCAGGAAGAACCGATCACCGAGTGCGGTTCACGGCCATAAGGTTTCAGTAACCTCTCCAGCTTATTGAGCGTGCTGCCAGGGAAGCCGACCACCTGCTTGCCGTTATCCAATACTTGAATATGATCGAGCCGCAGGGTGCTGACAATGACAATCTCACGGTCATAATCCTGGCCGCTGGGGGTAGAGCCTTCGGTCAAGCCGGTGTTGGCCGCCTGCATAATGACAATCTTATCGGCGGCAACGCAGGCTTGCAGGATCTGCCACAGTTGCAGCAGACGGGTAGGGAACACTACGGCCAATGCCTTGCCACCGCCGGAGCGGAAACCTTTGCGATAACGTTCGGTGCTACGCTCGCCGGTCAGCACTTGCGCGTTGCCAACGATACTCTTCAACTGAGTGATAAATGCCTGCGTCATGCCCATCTCCATGTCCCCGCCGGGTTGCAACGGGGTTTAATGTTTAATAGCGTTCCTGATATCCCGCCTCACGTTCTTCTGCACGCAACGTCAGGATCTCCACGCCGTCAGCGGTCACAGCCACGGTGTGCTCCCATTGGGCGGAAAGTTTTTTATCACGGGTGACCACGGTCCAGCCATCTTTCTTCTGTTTGATGCGGTGGTCGCCCTGGTTAATCATCGGTTCGATGGTAAACACCATCCCTTCCTGCAACACCGTGCCGGTGCCGGGCAGGCCGAAGTGTAGCACCGCTGGGCCTTCGTGCATTTCACGGCCAATGCCATGCCCACAATATTCCCGTACTACGCTATAACCCGCCTGTTCTGCATGTTGCTGTATGGCGTGGCCGATGTCACCCAGCGTAGCACCGGGTTTCACAGCCCGAATACCTTGCCACATTGACTCGTAGACATTGTTGACCAGGCGCTTGGCGAGCGGGGTGGTTTGACCGATGCAATACATCTTGCTGGAATCGGCAATAAAACCATTATTTTCCAAAGTGATATCGACATTGACGATCATCCCCGAGCGCAGAATTTTGCTGGCCGACGGGATACCGTGGCAGATCACCTCGTCGATCGAGGTATTAAGCACGTAGGGGAAATCATACTGGCCCTTGCTGGCAGGGCGTGATTTCAGCTCATTGACGATAAAGGCTTCGGTACGGTCATTGATCTCCATGGTGGTGATGCCTTCGCGGATCACCTCATCGAGCATGGCAAACACCTTGGCCAGCAGCGCGCCGGAGTGGCGCATGATGGCAATCTCCTGCGGCGTTTTAATCACAATATCTTTCACCCAACAATCTCCTTCAGCGTCAGCGCATTATCTTTCATCATTTTCTTTACCAGTTGCGGATAGGTTAGCTCTGGGTTCAGCTCTGCCAGCATGCCGATCCTGATCCAGTGTTCTGCCTGTGCGTTGATAGAACGCGACATGGCCAGGCTGGCGAGCCTGAGATCGTCATGTAGCGTCTCCGAGATTTTTACAATCCCCATAGCCGACTCCGTAAGTGAACAATATACGGAGTGTATACGTTTTGGATGCTGTGGGTTTGGCATTCTGTGGCGCAGGCATTTTAGGCCCAATGGTCATTGCCGGGGTCGCACAATGCGTTTATTGTGATCGTCGGCTTTGTTGCCATGACTTTTTTAAGAAGGATTTAAGGCGTGACTAAACTACGTGTTGGGGTGATCTTTGGGGGCAAATCGGCGGAGCATGAGGTTTCGCTGCAGTCGGCAAAAAATATTCTGGATGCCATCGACAAAGAGAAGTTTGACGTCACGCTGTTGGGCATTGATAAGCAGGGGCAGTGGCACCTTAACGATGCCTCCAACTTCCTGCTGAATGCGGAAAACCCGGCGTTGATCGCGCTGAACCACTCGAATAAAAACGTGGCGCTGGTCCCTGGGTATGAGAAACAGCAACTGATTGAAGCCGACGGTGCCGGTGCTTTGGGGCAGCTTGATGTGGTGTTCCCGATCGTCCACGGCACCTTGGGGGAGGATGGTTCACTGCAAGGGCTGCTGCGCATGGCGAATATGCCGTTCGTGGGGGCGGGTGTGCTGGGCTCCGCCGTCAGCATGGACAAAGACGTCACCAAACGTCTGCTGCGGGATGCCGGGCTGTCAGTAGCGCCGTTCGTCACGCTGACGCGTTCCAACCGCAACAAGTACAGCTTTGCTCAATTAAGTGAGAGCCTGGGGTTACCGCTGTTTGTTAAACCGGCGAACCAGGGCTCCTCCGTTGGCGTCAGCAAGGTGCATGACCAGGCTGAGTTCGAAAAGGCCATCGCCTTGGCATTCAGCTTCGACCATAAAGTGCTGGTGGAGTCGGCTATTGTTGGCCGTGAGATCGAATGCGCGGTATTGGGCAACGACAATCCGCAAGCCAGCGTCTGTGGCGAAATCGTCCTGAGCGATGAGTTCTACTCTTACGACACCAAATACATTAATGAGCAAGGCGCGCAGGTGGTGGTACCGGCGGCGATCGATCAGGACGTCAGCGATAAAATCCGCGAGGTGGCATTGCAAGCCTTCAAGGCGCTGGATTGCCTGGGTATGGCGCGCGTCGACGTGTTCCTGACGCCGGACAATAACGTGATTATCAACGAAATTAATACGTTGCCCGGTTTCACCAATATCAGCATGTATCCAAAGCTGTGGGGAGCCAGCGGGGTGAGCTATAGCCAACTGATCACCATATTGATTGAACTGGCGCTGGAGCGGCATCAGCAGGATCGCGGGTTGAACAGTTCGGTATTTGACAGCAAGTAAATGGCGTTTTCCTGGCACTCTCCGAGTTGAAGAGTGCCAGAAGACAACGGTTTACTTCACCGTGACATCGATATCGCCAAAGTACTTCTTGGACAGCTCGCCAATGGTGCCTTGCTGCTTCACCTTGGCGATGGCGTCGTTGAGCTTTTTCAGCGTCGCGGTATCATCTTTACGCAGGCCGAAGGCGATCCCTTCGCCCAGGATTTTATCGTCCTGTACCGCATCGCCAACAAACGCGAAGCCTTTACCATCTGGATGCGCCAGGAAACCGCTCTGCCCGGCAGGGGCCATGATCAAGGTGGCATCCAGGCGGCCAGCGGTCAGATCCAGATAGACCTGGTTTTGATCCTGATAAGATACGACATCAACCCCTTCCGGTGCCCAGTGTGCCTTGGCATAGTTTTCCTGAATGGAACCCTGCAACACGCCGACGTGCTTACCTGCCAGCGATTTGGCATCGGGTTGCAGGCCGCTGTCGGCCTTGGCAATCAGGCGGTTTGGCACCTGGTAGATCGAATCGGTAAACGCAATCGCCTGCCTGCGCTGTTCGGTGACGTTCATCGCCGAATTAATCACGTCAAATTTGCGGGCCTGCAACGCCGGGATCAGGCTGTCGAACGAAGTTTCTACCCAACTGCATTTGACCTGTGCGGCGGCGCACACGGCGTTACCCAGATCGATATCAAACCCTTCCAACTGGCCGCTGGCGGATTTGGACTCGAAAGGCGGATACAGGGCTTCAAGCCCAAAACGCAGGCTATTCTCTGCCGCTAGTGTGGAACCGGCTGCCAGTAAACATCCCGCCGCGATCAGCGTTTTCAGTGCTTTTTTCATTGTTGTTGCTTCCCCATGGTAAAAATCAATGGATCACACCTGACACAGACGGCGAGCGCCTTCCAGCAGGGTGTCATTATCTTTCGAGAAACTAAGCCGGATAATGCCGGTATCGGTGCCGTCGCTGTAGAACGCCGACAGCGGGATGGTGGCCACCTTGGCTTCGCGGATCAAACGGACCGCAAAGTCGTTGTCGCTTTCATGACTGAAACCGCTAAAGCGGGCCAACATAAAGAAGCTGCCCCGGCTGGGCAGTAACTCAAAGCGTGATTTTTGCAACGCGGCTGCCAGCAGATCGCGCTTTTGCTGGTAGAACTCCGCCAACCCCAGGTAGCTCTGTGGATTATTCAGGGCGGCGGCAAAGGCGTATTGCATCGGGGTATCGGCAGAGAACACCATAAATTGGTGCACCTTGCGGATTTCGTCCATCAGCGCTGCCGGTGCCATGCAGTAACCGACGCGCCAACCGGTGACGTGATAGGTCTTGCCAAAGGAAGAGACGATCACGCTGCGCTCTGCCAGAGCAGGATGGCAGGCCATGCTGTGGTGAATGCCACCATCAAACACCACGTGCTCATACACTTCATCGGAAAGAATGACGATATCAGTATTGTGGGTCAGGGCAGTCAAGCGCTCGATATCGTGTTCATCGAATACGCTGCCGGTAGGGTTGTGCGGGCTGTTGACGATGATCATCCGCGTTTTGCTGTTGATTGCCGCCGCCACCTCATTCCAGTCGATGGTTAAATCTTGCAGTGAAAGCTTGATGGCAACCGGGGTCGCCCCTTGCAGACGCACAATCGGGGCGTAGCTGTCGAAGGCGGGTTCGAAATAGATCACCTCATCGCCGGGATGGACCAGCGCGCTGATGGCGGAGTACAACCCTTCGCTGGCGCTGGCGATCACCGTGATTTCGTCGTCGGCGTCATAGTGGGCGCCATACAGCCGCTCAACTTTTTCCGCCAGTGCATGACGCAGTGCCGCTACGCCGCTCATCGGGGCGTACTGGTTATGACCTGCACGCATGGCTTGCGCAACGTCCTCAACCAGTTGCACATCACAGGCAAAATTGGGGGCGCCCTGCGACAGATTCAGGGCTTGATGTTCGGCGCTCAGTTGGCCAATCACAGTGAAAATGGTAGTGCCAACGTCCGGCAGTTTCGAACGTTGCGAACAGGCGCTGTGCATGGGGGGCTCCTGGCAAAAGAATCGAGTGTCGAATGATTAAGCATCAGTTAGGATGGGCTAACAAGAGAAAATTCGTCATGCTTGCCATGCAGCCAGATCATGGCTGATAGTGAAAATAAATGCAGGTATCGGGATTTATTATGCAAACATCGCTACCGTCGCTCGACGTGCTGAAAACCTTTGTGGTGGTCGCTGAGCGTCTCAATTTCACCCATGCCGCCCAGACGCTGCATCTGACGCAGGGCGCGGTCAGCCGCCAGATCCTGGGTTTGGAACAGCAACTGGGTTATCCGCTGTTTAGCCGCCGCGCGCGTGGGTTAACGCTGACGCCACAGGGCGCGCTGCTGTTGGCACCGGTACAACTGGCGTTAGAGCAATTGGCGCAAGCGCTGGCCAAGGCCGGGGAGCAGCCGGGTACGCTACGCGTCAAATGCCCAACCTGTGCGATGCGCTGGGTATTGCCGCGCATTATTCGCCTGCAGAATGAACGGCCAGAGATGCATATCGAACTGACTGCGTCGGTATCGCACGGGCTGGATTTTGGCAGCGAGCATTTTGATGCGGCGGTGGTGTTTGGCAAACCTCAGGGCAAACGGCTGGTGGTGCACCATCTGTTTGATGAGATCCTGACGCCGGTCTGCACGCCGAACTATCTGCCTGGCCTGGATCGGCCACCAGAACCTGCCGATCTGGCGGAGACAACCTTGCTGCATCCTACGCGCGATCGCCGTGATTGGTTGCTATGGTTGAAAGCGGCGGGGCAGACGGCGTTGCCCTCTGCCAAGTCACAGCATTTTGATACGCTCGATCTGGCGATGAGCGCCGCATTACAGGGCTGTGGTATCGCCATTGGCGATTTGTGCCTGCTAGAGGAGGATATTCAGGCCAATCGCATTATTACGCCGTTCCCGATCAGCGTGGTCAGCGGTGCCGCCTATTATCTGGTTTACCCCGAACATGCGGTGGTGCCTGCGGCCTTAACCCGGCTGGTGGAGTGGCTAGGGGCAGAGGCGCAAGCTAGCCGGAGCAGATTGCATCATCTGCTAACAACAACGCAGACGAATTGATTCTGCAAACAAAAAGAGTATGGCAAACTGCGTGCTCACATCTATTAATGCCTCCTGGCCGACATTGCCGGCGGGGACGTGCCTGAGAATCAAACTATGAAATGGCTTTGTGTGGTGAGTATGTTGTCCGGCCTGGCTATCAGCCCGGTTTTTGCGCAGGAAAGCAGTGTGACCCAAGGGATCTATGCTCAGGAGCGTGATGCCTTTGTCTCCAACCTGATGAAGCAGATGACGCTGGAAGAGAAAATCGGCCAGCTACGTTTGATCAGCGTTGGGCCAGATAACCCGAAAGAGGCCATTCGTGACGGCATCAGCAAAGGCCAGATCGGGGCGATCTTCAACACCGTGACCCGGCCAGATATCCGCGTCATGCAGGATCAGGCCATGCAACTCAGCCGCCTGAAGATCCCGCTGTTTTTTGCCTATGATGTGGTACATGGCCAGCGTACCGTATTCCCGATCAGCCTGGGGCTGGCGGCGAGTTTTGATCTGGAGGCTATCGCCCTGAGCGGACGTGTTTCAGCGCAGGAAGCCAGCGATGACGGCCTGAACATGACCTTCTCGCCGATGGTGGATATTACCCGCGATCCGCGTTGGGGCCGAGTCTCCGAAGGGTTCGGTGAGGATACCTGGCTGGTATCGAAGATTGCCAAAGTGATGGTGGATGCCTACCAGAATGGCGATCCGTCCAAGCCGGGTTCGGTGATGGCCAGCGTGAAGCACTTCGCCTTGTATGGTGCAGTTGAAGGCGGCCGTGACTATAACACCGTCGATATGAGCCCGTTGCGTATGCATCAGGATTACCTGCCGCCGTATAAGGCGGCGGTAGATGCTGGCAGCGGTGGCGTGATGGTTTCGTTAAACTCAATCAACGGCGTACCGGCGACGGCCAACCCATGGTTGCTGAAAGATCTCCTGCGCGACCAGTGGGGCTTTAAAGGCATCACCATTAGCGATCACGGCGCGATTAAAGAGTTGATTAAGCATGGCGTGGCCGCGGACGCGCGCGACGCGGTGCGCTTGGCGATCACCTCCGGCGTCGACATGAGCATGAGCGACGAGTATTACGACCAATACTTGCCGGGGTTGGTGAAGGAGGGTTTGGTTTCTGAAAGTGAGATCGACCGAGCCTGCCGCGACGTGCTGAACACCAAATATGATATGGGCCTGTTTAAAGATCCGTATAACCACCTTGGCCCGGTTGGTTCCGACCCGCAGGATACCAATGCCGAAAGCCGTCTGCACCGTGCGGAAGCCCGTGTGATTGCCCGTAAAACGATGGTGCTGCTGAAAAATGACAAGCAGACGCTGCCATTGCAAAAGCAGGGTACCATTGCGCTGATCGGGCCGATGGCCGACAGCCAGCGCGATATTATGGGGAGTTGGTCAGCCGCAGGCGTGGTGAAGCAGTCGATCACCGTGCGTGAAGGGTTGCAGAATGCGGTGGGCGATAAGGCCAGCATCCTGTACGCCAAAGGGGCCAATATTACCCAAGACAAGAGCATTATTGATTATCTGAACGAATATGAATCTGCGGTGGCCTTTGACATGCGTCCGCCACAACAGATGATTGATGAAGCGGTGAAGATCGCCAAACAGGCCGACGTGGTGGTGGCGGTAGTGGGTGAGGCGCAGGGGATGGCTCATGAAGCCTCCAGCCGGGCGGATATCACCATTCCACAAAGCCAGCGTGACCTGATCGCGGCGCTGAAAGCCACGGGTAAACCGCTGGTTCTGGTGCTGATGAATGGCCGTCCGTTGGCATTGAGCTGGGAAAGTGAACAGGCAGATGCGATGCTGGAAACCTGGTACAGCGGCACCGAAGGCGGTAACGCCATCGCCGACGTGCTGTTTGGTGACTACAACCCTTCCGGCAAGCTGCCAATGACCTTCCCACGCTCGGTGGGGCAGATCCCGATTTACTACAACCATCTCAACACTGGCCGACCGTTCGGCAAGGAAAACCCGGGCAAGTACACTTCGCGTTACTTTGATTCGCCGAATGGCCCGCTGTATCCATTTGGGTATGGTCTGAGCTATAGCCAGTTTGCCCTGTCGGACTTCAAGCTCTCCAGCCCCGAAATGGCGCGCGACGGCAAAATCACCGCCAGCGTGATGCTGAAGAATACCGGTAAATATAACGGTGCCACCGTGGTGCAGCTGTATGTGCAGGATGTGACCGCCTCGGTCAGCCGCCCGATCAAGGAGCTGCGTAACTTCAAGAAGGTGACGTTGCGTGCCGGGCAGGAACAGCGGGTGGAATTACCGATTACCGAGGACGATTTGAAGTTTTATAACGCCAGCCTGAAATGGGGCGCGGAGCCGGGTAAATTCAACGTGTTTGTTGGCCTGGACTCGGACAACCTGCAACAGCAGAGCTTTATCCTGAAATAAGTTTGTGAGGGGACAAGGTATCCCGGCTCCGACGCCATGTCCCCTCATCAAATACCAAGTGGTTCACGATAAAAATCACCGGAGATTGCATCATGAAAAGATATCTGGACTGTAGCGCCAGCGATCTGGCCAACATCAGCAAAGACGATCTGATCTACGCCATCCGTGCCAGCGAAGGGCGCATCTTGGTCAGTGAGAGCATCGCGGTCACTCAGCCGCTACTCAATAACGTTACCAATGCCGAGCTGGCCGCCAGCCAGGGGGCGGACATCCTGCTGCTGAACCTGTTTGATGTCAATCAGCCGCACATTGCCGGGCTGCCTGGCGATGTGCCGCCTGAGAATGCCATACGCGAACTGCAACGGCTGACCGGGCGCGTCATCGGGGTCAATCTGGAAGCCGTCGATCCGGCGTTTGCCACCACGCATAATGAGTTCTGGCAGATGACGGCGGGGCGCGCGGCCACGGCGGAAAACGCCCGAAAGTTGTATGAGCTTGGCGCTCGCATGGTGGTTTTGACCGGTAACCCGAATAACGGCGTCAGCAACCAGGCCATCGCAGAGGCGCTGAAGCACATTCGTGACGAAGTGGGCGATAAGCTGGTGCTGGTGACCGGCAAAATGCACGGTGCCGGGATTGTGCGTGAAAGCGGCAGTCAGTTGATCACTGAACAAGATATCGCACTGTTTGTAGAAAATGGAGCTGATATCGTTCTGCTGCCAGCACCGGGCACCATCCCCGGCATGTCGCAGGAAAAGGTCGCCTCGCTGATTACGTTTACTCAGCAACAGGGCGCGCTGGCGATGACCGCCATCGGCACTTCTCAGGAGGGGGCCGATGTGCAAACCATTCGCCAGATTGCTCTGATGAGCAAAATGGCAGGGGCCGATCTGCATCATATTGGTGATACCGGCTATCTTGGCTTGGCGTTGCCGGAGAATATCTTTGCCTACAGCGTGGCGATCCGCGGCGTACGCCACACCTATACCCGCATTGCCCGCTCCGTTAACCGTTAGCAATTTGCCTTTTCAACGCGTTGTTTGATCCGGTAGATTGTTTCATGGCGGCTATCGCTATATTATTTTGTATATAACGATAGCCTACCGGAAACGCCCATGTTCAAACGTCTATTACTGCTTGCTCTTCTTTTCTCATCCGCCGCCTTGGCGGATCGCCAGGTTACCGATCAACTCAACCGCACCGTGACGTTGCCGGACCACATTACTCGTGCCGTGGTGCTACAGCATCAGACGTTAAACCTGCTGGTACAGCTAGACGCCATGCCGCAAGTGGTTGGCGTGCTCAGCAGTTGGCAGAAACAGCTGGGGCCGAACTATTTACGGCTGGCTCCAAGCCTGGCCAAGATGCCCATGCCGGGCGATCTTACGGCGGTCAATATCGAAAGCCTGCTGGCTCTGCACCCGCAGGTCGTGTTTGTGGCCAACTATGCCCCGGCGGATATGATCGCCCAGATCGAACGTGCCGGTATTCCGGTGGTGGCAATCTCGCTGCGCCGTGAACCAGCGGCTCAGGCTGGGAAAATCAATCCGGTAATAGAAAATGAAGATCGGGTTTATAACCTTGGCCTGCAGGATGGTATTCGCCTGATTGGCAAGGTGATGGGCCGTGAGGCGCAGGCGGATGCGATGGTGAAAGATGTTTTCCAACAGCGCGCGTTGGTGGCTAGGCGTTTGCATGATATTCCAGAGGATCAACAGGTGCGGGTCTATATGGCTAACCCGGATCTCACTACGTACGGTTCGGGTAAATACACCGGCCTGATGATGCAACATGCCGGTGCCGTGAACGTAGCGGCCAAAGATATTCAGGGGTTTAAGCAGGTTTCCATCGAAGACGTGCTGAAGTGGAACCCGGCGGTGATCTTTGTGCAGGAACGTTACCCCGACGTGGTGCAGCAGATCCTCACCTCGCCACAGTGGCAGGCGATTGACGCGGTAAAACACAAACGGGTTTACCTGATGCCGGAATATGCTAAAGCCTGGGGCTATCCAATGCCGGAAGCATTGGCGCTTGGGGAATTGTGGATGGCAAAAACGCTCTACCCACAGCGTTTCACCGATGTTGATCTGCAACAGCACGTAGACGCCTACTACCAACGCTATTACCGCGCCAGTTGCTGCCAGAGCGGCAAATGAAACTGGGGCTGTTATTACTGCTTACGGCCTGCTGCGCGCTGCTCTCCCTGGGTATTGGCCGTTATCCGGTCACGGCGGGTCATAGCCTGATGATTTTGTTGGAACCGGCTATCGGCCAGCATGCAGATATCACGGCGATCGAACGGCAGGTGATCCTCGGCGTGCGTGTGCCGCGTGTGCTGTTGGCGATGGGGGCGGGGGCGGCCTTGGCGCTTTGTGGAGCGGCACTGCAAGGGGTATTTCGTAACCCATTGGTCGATCCACATATTATCGGCGTGTCTTCTGGAGCTGCTTTTGGTGGCGCTTTGGCGATCCTGCTTGGCCTGCCGGTATTGGTGCTGTTGCTGAGTGCTTTCGTCTTTGGCATGTTGGCGCTGTTGCTGATTTTTGCCATCACCAGCGCCATCGCTCGGCGTAATATTCTTTCTTTGGTGCTGGCCGGGGTGATCCTTAGCGGCTTTTTCTCTGCCTGCGTTAGCCTGGTGCAGTATCTGGCGGATAGCGAAGAGAAGCTGCCTAGCATCGTATTCTGGTTACTAGGCAGCTTTGCGACGGCGGATAGCCATAAGTTGCTGATGTTATTCCTGCCGCTACTGCTGGCCGGTGGCCTGTTATTGGCCCTGCGTTGGCGTATCAACCTGCTTTCATTGGGAGATGAGGATGCGGCTGCGTTAGGGATTAACGTTGAACGCACTCGTTGGCTGATCCTGATGCTGTGTGCGGTGATTGTGGCAGCACAGGTGGCAGTCAGCGGCAGCATTGGCTGGGTAGGGTTGCTGATCCCGCATTTGGCCCGCCTGCTGGTGGGGCCGGACCATCGGCGTTTATTACCTGCCGCGATGTGCCTTGGAGCACTGTATATGGTGCTGATCGACGATTTGGCGCGCAGCTTAAGCAGCAGTGAAATTCCTCTGGGTATTCTCACCGCTCTGATCGGCGCTCCTTTGTTTGCCTTGCTGTTAAAGCGTGCGCAGGTAAGGGGTTGGAATGGTTGAAACGCTGCTACAGGTCAGCAACCTGAGCTTTGGTTGGCCAGGGCAACCCAAGTTGTTCCAACAACTTGATTTGCAGTTACAGCGGGGGGAAGTGCTGGCAGTGCTTGGCCCCAACGGGCGTGGCAAAAGCACCTTGATGCAACTCTTGCTGGGCACTTTGCCGTTACAGCAAGGGAGCGTTGTCGTTCATTGCGGATTAGGGTTTGTGCCGCAGTATTTCACGCCGCCGTTTGCCTACAAGGTGCTGGATATTGTGTTGATGGGCCGGGCTCGGCATGTCGGACTGTTTCGTTCGCCTTCGCCTGAGGATCATCAGTTAGCCAAACAGGCCCTTTATTCGCTGGATATGCAGGCATTTGCCGATCGTGAGTTTGGCAGCCTTTCCGGCGGGCAACGCCAATTGGTGTTGATAGCCCGGGCGTTGGCGATGGCCTGTGAAGTGCTGATCCTCGATGAGCCGACCTCGGCACTGGACTTACACCATCAGGACCGGGTGCTGACCATGATCGACCAACTGGCACGAGAACGGCAGATGGCGGTGATATTCTCGACACACCAACCTAATCATGCTCATGCCGTGGCAGACCGTGCACTCTTGCTGGGGGCAGAAGGGAGCCATCAGTTGGGCAGTTGCCAGCAGGTTCTGACGGCAGACAATCTTTCGCCGCTGTTCCATCTGCCGATTGAACGGGTATCCGTTCCCTTTGCAGGCAGCCAGTTGGAAACGTTGGTGCCCATCTTCCACAGCCAACGGGAGCGCAATTGTGAATAGCATTACTCTTTTTGCCGCGGGAAGCCTGAGACTGGCGTTTTCTCCGCTGTTGACGGCGTTTGAGCAGGAGAGCGGTCACCGGGTCGAGGCCACCTTTGGCCCGGCAGGGATGCTGCGGGAACGGATTGAGCGGGGGAAAAGGCCGCAGGTGTTTGCCTCTGCCAATCTCGAACATCCACAGCGGTTAGTGGCACTTGGCTTTGCGCAGGCGGTACAGCCGTTTACCCGCAATCGCCTATGCGCCACGGTGCGTAATACCCCGGAGTTAACGCAGCCGAATTTGCTGACGTTGCTGTGCGACCCACAATGGCGTGTTGGCACCTCGACACCGGTAGCCGATCCTTCCGGCGACTATGCGCAACAGCTGTTCGATCGCCTGGAGCATTGCTTGCCGGGGCAGGGGAGCGCATTGCGTAGCAGAGCAGTGGCGTTGGTTGGTGGGCCAGATTCTGCGCCAATACCGGCGAGCCGGTTGGCGGCGGAATATCTGCTTGCTGAAGGTCTGGCAGATATCTTTCTTGGCTACGCCAGCTATGCAGATACCTTGGCCTCCTACGCTCAGCTAAAAGTACGTAGATTGCCAGCCGTGATCGACTTCAAAGTGACCTATGGATTGTGTCTACTGGATGAAAGCTGCGTGGCTGCGCAGGCGTTGGTAGCCTTTATTCTGGGCGTTCGAGGGCAGAGGATTTTACAGCGTATGGGCATGTTGGCGTTAGACTAAGGCTTTACTATCAATAACATTAAGTTACTAGCTTAATAACGTGACAGCTTGGTAACTTGCTTATTAATCTTGCCAGCTTACTCGTTTGTTAACTTGTTAAGCTGGCGAGTTATTGAGTTGATCAAATCTTCTTTAGCAAGGCCAGCAACTGCGCCTCGCTCTTGTCGGCCAAAGTGTCGATGGCCAACTTGATCACATCAGAACGGGTGATGCGCACGATGCCGTTACGCGCCGCATGACCGATCACTTCGTCGATCATCTCCACGTGGTTATCCGTCAGGCTGACGGACAGCGCTTTATAAATGCGCTTACGGCCCTGGGGCTTTTCGGCAACGGCGGCAGGAGCGGGAACAATCAACGTATGCGAAGTGGCGCTGTTGATAAATTCATCTTCCGACATGCGGTGGGTTGGCGTACGTTTTTTCACAGGATCACCTCTGTTACCAGGCTTTCGATTTCGTGCTGCGCTTTTTCATTGTTCGCTTCATGCACGGTTAGCGCTTCGCCCCAGGCATCGCGATAAATTTTGCGATCGCACAGGCGGTTGCTCACCAACTTCAGTTCCGGGTATTCGCTTAGCACTTCGGCCGCTTCGTTGGCTTCGTTAATGAAGATATTGGTTGGGCACAGGTTGAGCACAATGTGGCCTTTTACCTTTTCATTGTATTCCTGGGCGGTGGAGAACATCTCGGACAGGTAGCCGATGGTATCCAGGTCCATCTGTGAAGGGCGCAACGGCGAGATGAACAGATCGGCGGCCAGCAGACCGGAGCGTAATTCTGCGCTGTCGCGGCCAGCGGTATCGACAATCACATAATCGTAGTGACGGTTCAGTTCCAGCAGGGTTTCTTTAATCTTGCCTGAGGCTGCCACCACCGGGATCTGCGGAAGCCCTTCAACATTCTGACGGTCGTTGAACCAGGTCATGATGGATTTCTGATCGTCGGCATCGACGATAATGGCCGTTTTCTTCTGTTGCAGGATCAGATATCCGGCGATGTTTACCGCCATGGTCGATTTACCGACGCCGCCTTTCTGCGAACCAATCAAAACAATCATGTTGCCATCTCTCAAGTTGCCAAGCAGATAACTTATCAATTAGCTAACTTAATAAGTTAATGCGCTTGCTAGGTTGGTAGTTAAATGAGTTAACAAGTGCGTATGACGACAATATGCCCCATTGGCCGTGGCTTGCCAAGTAGCGAAAGTCTTAACTTGTGGGTTTGTTTGTTTAGTAACTTACTAGCTTAGTGAGTTATTGGCTGAGAAAAAGGGCTAAAATGAGCGTTGAATTTAACTAAGTTAATAGCTTAACAGGTTGGTGTTTTGTGAAGTCATTAAGGTAGGGATGTGGCGGAACCGCATGCATGCTGCGGCCCCGCTTGGGGAATAACGCTACTTTTTCATCATGTTTTTCAGATTGGCGAAGGGGTTATGTGTGGCTAACCCTACGTCTTTCTGCGCATCTTCACCTGCCACCACTGTGGAGCCATACTGATCGGCTTCGGTGTACTTTGAGTGCTCATGATCGTGGCAGTACAGGCACAACATTTCCCAGTTGCTACCGTCTTCCGGGTTGTTGCTGTGGTCATGATCGATGTGATGCACCGTCAATTCACGCAGGTTGGAGTAAACAAATTCGCGTGAACAGCGCCCGCAGACCCACGGGAAGATTTTCAGTGCTTTTTCGCGGTAACCGGTTTCCAGTCTCGCGTAGTTTTTTGGAATGTATGCCATGTGGGCACCTACAGGATCAGAATGATATTGCGCTCAATATTACCACAAACCGCTAGGAGATCGCGCAATCTGCACCCGATGAACAAGAGATGCCGTTCCCGGCGCCAAGTCTTATGAGTTTGAACGCTTTCCCTGAAAATCAAGGTGAAGAAGCAGGGCAATTTTGTTCAATACTCTCCCGCTGTAACCCGGCACGCTGGCACCTGTAATTATCTTCTACAGGTGCTGACTATGACGCTTTACCTCTCTATGGCCGCCTTCGCGTTGGCTTCATCCATTACCCCAGGTCCGGTGAACATCGTGGCACTGAGCTGTGGCGCGCAGTTTGGTTTTACGACCAGCCTGCGGCATGTGACCGGTGCGACCTTGGGTTTCACGTTATTACTGGTGTCGGTTGGTTTGGGAATGCATGAAGTGCTTACCTTATGGCCGGGGCTGACTACCGTGATCCTTTGGGCTGGCGTGGCTTTTCTGCTCTATATGGCCTATCAGCTTGCAGCGGATGACGGGACACTGAGCCAAGGCAATCGGCAGCAAACCCCTTCTTATTGGTATGGTGCCTTGCTGCAATTGCTGAACCCCAAGGCCTGGTTAGCTTCTGTCGCCAGCATGGGGGCCTTTGTCGGTGATGGGGAGATGCGGCTGCTGTGGCAATTTGCCGGGCTCTATTTTGTGATTTGCTACCTGTCGATAGCCTGTTGGGCCTACGCCGGAGCTATGCTGAGCAGCTTGTTGCAACGGGCGCACAATCTGCGGCGCTTTAACCGCTTGATGGCGCTGCTGCTGGCGTTCAGCGCCTGTTACTTGCTGGCCGAGGGGATCTGATACTGGCCGGGGGTGGCTGCCAGCAGCTGTTTGAAGGTGCGCTGAAAGTGCGCCTGATCGGCAAACCCGCTTTCGTTGGCGGCGGCGGCAATCGAGAAGCCCTGTTTCAGTAGCCGCTGGCCGTGCTGGACGCGTTGATTGACCAGGTAGGCATGAGGCGTCATACCATAGCGCTTCTTGAATGCGCGGATCAGGTAAGAAGGGGAGAGGGCCGATGCTTGGCAGATCGCCTCTAACGTCAGCGACTGGGTACAATGAGTGCGGATAAACGCCGCAGCTATTTCCAATTTAGGGGTCATATCCTGCTGTGGAACCGGAGATTCGCCGAGTAACTGTGGCAGGTTACTGAAGTAATCCACCAGGGCAATCTGCTTTTCCAGATGGCAACAGAGCGGATCGGTCAGTACCCCATACAGCTGATTCAGGCCGTTAAACAGTGTCTTATCCTGGCTCATAATCTGCTTGAACGGCACGAAGCCTGCGCCAGGGTCCTGTTGAAGCGTTGCCAACCAGTGCTGGTCAATATAAAACATGGTATAGGCCCAGCGTTGGTCGCCAATGGGATTGCAGCCGTGCGTCTGTTGCGGGTTGATGATCACCACGTCACCGGTGTTAACCTGGAGATGCTGATCGCCGCTAACATAGGTGCTGGTACCGGCGGTGATGGTGCCAATACAGAAAAACTCGTGGCTGTGTAGTGCATAACAAAGCTTGCGGCCATCTTCGACGTGACGGGCCTCAACGAACGGCAGGCGTTCATCGCGCCAGAATTGTGGGGCATATTGGCTCATTGTTTTTCTCTGGCGTTATTACAGGGAGAGCTTGTTATAGCTCAAATTGCATTGTGTGGTCGAGAGGGAACAAAAAATGGTAGCGTGGTTGCAGCGGCTGGCTTTGCCGCCGGTAGTGATGGCAGTTTGTGCTGCGGGGATGGCGGCAACCCGCTGGCTAACCGAGGGGGACTGGCAAGATAACCTGCTTATTCTCTTGGCCGCAGGCGTATTGGCGGTATCTTCTGTGATGATTATGTTTAGTGCCAGTTATGCTTTTCACCGGGCTGGCACCACGTTGCATCCACAAAAATTTCAGCGGGTCAGCGCGTTGCTGGTTAACGGAGTTTTCCGTTTCAGCCGTAATCCGGTGTATCTGGGGCAGATCCTGCTGTTGGCGGCCTGGGGGCTATTGCTGGGCGGTATCGGCGTCTGGTTATGGTGGGGGCTGTTTTTTGCCTACCTGGATCGTGTGCAGATCCCGCGCGAAGAGGCGTTCCTACTTACCAACTTTGGCCAAGACTACGAGGCGTTTTGCCGGCGGGTAAGGCGTTGGCTTTGAGGCCCCTCACCCCAACCCTCTCCCACAGGGCTGAGTGATCCCCAGTAATATGGTCAGCATCCCATGACCATATTACTGTACTCATTCCCTAACTTTTTCAGCATATTAACTATATTCATCCGTCTCACTATTCCCGCTCT
>Ga0308166_1000145_pt1 | contig 146003 bp, 143 predicted proteins | sample PhyCR2_2_FD_202137 | JGI IMG/M metagenome (GOLD analysis project Ga0308166, IMG submission 202137) | Phyllosphere microbial communities from UC Gill Tract Community Farm, Albany, California, United States - DLSLCC.R2 | ecosystem: Host-associated > Plants > Phyllosphere > Unclassified | place...
TCGGCGACTTCGTCAACGGTGCGCAGGTCGTGATCGACCAGTTCATCGCTTCGGGCGAAGTGAAGTGGGGCCGCGCCTCGGGCCTGGTGCTGATGCTGCCGCACGGCTACGAAGGCCAGGGTCCGGAACACTCGTCGGCGCGTATCGAACGCTTCCTGCAGCTGTGCGCAGACCACAACATGCAAGTCGTGCAGCCGACCACCGCCGCGCAGATCTTCCACCTGCTGCGCCGCCAGATGGTGCGCCAGTTCCGCAAGCCGCTGGTGATCTTCACGCCGAAGTCGCTGCTGCGTAACAAGGACGCCGGCTCGCCGCTGACCGACCTGGCCAAGGGCGGCTTCCAGACCGTCATCGGCGAACTGGACGAGAAGCTCGACGCCAACAAGGTCAAGCGCGTGATCGTCTGCTCGGGCAAGGTCTACTACGACCTGGTCAACACCCGCAAGACCCGCAACGCGAACGACACCGCGATCATTCGTCTCGAGCAGCTGTATCCGTTCCCGCACAAGGCTTTCGTCGCCGAACTGAAGAAGTTCCCGAACGCGACCGAAGTGGTGTGGGCCCAGGACGAGCCGCAAAACCAGGGTCCGTGGTTCCAGATCCAGCACAACATCTTCGAAAGCATGGAATCGGGCCAGCGCCTGTCGTACGCCGGCCGTCCTGCTTCCGCGTCCCCGGCCGTCGGCTACGCCGACAAGCACGTGGCGCAGCAGAAGGAACTGCTGGAAACCGCGTTCTCGAAGTTGAAGGGGTTTATCCTCACGAAATGAGGATAAGGGGCGCAGCACGCTCGCGCGTCCCGCTCCTGACGAAGTAATTAGTTAATAGCCCAAGAGCACCCCGCGCCGTCCTGTATGGCGCGGGGTTTTCGCAAGAAAAATATACGGAGTTTTTAAATGGCACAAATCGAAGTCAAGGTCCCCCAACTGTCGGAATCGGTTGCTGAAGCAACCCTGCTGTCGTGGCACAAGAAAGTCGGCGAGTCCGTCGCGCGCGACGAGAACATGATCGACATCGAAACCGACAAGGTGGTCCTGGAACTGCCGGCCCCGAGCGCCGGCGTGATCGTGCAGCTGATCAAGGCCGACGGCGCGACCGTCGTTTCGGGCGAAGTCATCGCCATCATCGATACCGAAGCATCGGCGCAGACCAGCCCGATCGCCATCACCTCGGCACCGGTCGCCAACGCCCCGGCCGCCGCCGCAGCGCCGCAGGCTTCCGCCTCGACTGGCTCGAAAGGCGACGTCGCCATGCCGGCCGCCGCCAAGATCCTGGCCGACAACAACCTGACGACCGCCGACGCCACCGGCAGCGGCCGTGACGGCCGCGTGACCAAGGGCGATGCCCTGGCCGCCGTCGCCAACAAGGGTGCCGTCGCTCCTGCCGCGCCGGCCCCGCTGCAGCAGCAAGCCGCCAAGCCGGCCCTGCAGCAAGTCGCAGCCCCGGCCCCGGCCAACCTGGGCGACCGTCCGGAAGAGCGCGTGCCGATGAGCCGCCTGCGCGCCCGTATCGCCGAGCGCCTGCTGCAGTCGCAGTCGACCAACGCCATCCTGACCACCTTCAACGAAGTGAACATGGCCCCGGTCATGGAACTGCGCGCCAAGTACAAGGACAAGTTCGAGAAGGAACACGGCGTCAAGCTGGGCTTCATGTCCTTCTTCGTCAAGGCCGCCGTTGCCGCACTGAAGAAGTACCCGATCCTGAACGCCTCGGTCGACGGCAACGACATCATCTATCACGGCTACTTCGACATCGGTATCGCCGTCGGTTCGCCGCGTGGCCTGGTGGTGCCGATCCTGCGCAACGCCGACCAGATGTCGATCGCCGAAATCGAGAAGAAGATCGGTGAATTCGGCCAGAAGGCCAAGGAAGGCAAGCTGACCCTGGAAGACCTGACCGGCGGTACCTTCTCGATCTCGAACGGCGGCACCTTCGGTTCGATGCTGTCGACCCCGATCATCAACCCGCCGCAGTCGGCGATCCTGGGCGTGCACGCGACCAAGGACCGCGCCGTGGTCGAAAACGGCCAGATCGTGATCCGTCCGATGAACTACCTGGCAATGTCCTACGACCACCGCATCATCGACGGCCGCGAAGCCGTGCTGGGCCTGGTCGCCATGAAAGACGCGCTGGAAGATCCGGCTCGCCTGCTGCTGGACCTGTAATTTACTCTCCTCGGGAAGGGGGCCTGCCATGATTGCCGATGAACTCAAGCGTTTGCATGAACTGCACCAGGCCGGCGCCCTGACCGACGCCGAATTCGAACAGGCCAAGGCGAAGATCCTGTCCTCGTCGAACGTGAACCTGAACAAGGGCGCGTCGACGGGGGCGAGCGGGAGCTTCGCGTCCGAACTCAATGGCCTGCGCCGCTCGCGCAGCGACCGCTGGATCAGCGGCGTGTGCGGCGGCCTGGCCAAAGTGTCGGACGTCGATGCGTGGGTGTGGCGGCTGGTGTTTACGCTGTTCACCCTCACATTCGGATTCGGGGCGGTGATTTACCTGCTGCTGTGGATCTTCGTACCGGAAGAATAATTTAAGAGATAAACAATGAGCGAAAAACAATTTGACGTCGTCGTGATCGGCGGCGGTCCCGGCGGCTATGTGGCTGCCATCCGCGCTGCCCAGCTGGGCTTCAAGGTAGCCTGCATCGACGAGGCGAAGAATGCCAAGGGCGGTCCGGCCCTGGGCGGCACCTGCACCAACGTCGGCTGCATCCCGTCGAAGGCGCTGCTGCAATCGTCGGAACACTTCGAGCACGCCGGCCACGGCTTCGCCGAGCACGGCGTGAAGGTCTCGGGCCTGGAGCTGGACCTGGCTCAGATGCTGAAGCGTAAGGATGGCGTGGTCAAGGCCAACAACGACGGCATCGTCTACCTGTTCAAGAAGAACAAGGTCACCTTCTTCCACGGCCGCGGCACCCTGGCCGGCAAGGCTGGCGAGGGCTTCACCATCAACGTCGCCGGCGCTGCCGCCGAGACCATCACCGCCAAGAACGTGATCGTCGCCACCGGCTCGAACCCGCGCGAACTGCCGGGCCTGCCGTTCGACGAACAGCTGGTCCTGTCGAACACCGGCGCACTGGCGATCGATGCCGTCCCGGGTCAACTGGGCGTGATCGGCGCCGGCGTCATCGGCCTGGAAATGGGCTCGGTGTGGCGCCGCCTGGGCGCCAAGGTCACCGTGCTGGAAGGCCTGCCGGCCTTCCTGGGCGCGGTCGACCAGCAGATCGCCAAGGAAGCGCAGAAGGCCTTCGTCAAGCAGGGCCTGGACATCCACCTCGGCGTCAAGATCGGTAACATCACCAAGGGCGACAACAAGGTCACCGTGGAATACGCCGACGCGGCAGGCAGCACGCAGACCGCCACCTTCGACCGCCTGATCGTCTCGATCGGCCGCGTGCCGAACACCATCGGCCTGGGCTTCGAGTCGGTCGGCCTGCAGCTCGACGAGCGCGGCTTCATCGCCGTCGACGACGAGTGCCGCACCGCCGTGCCGGGCATCTGGGCAGTCGGCGACGTCGTGCGCGGCCCGATGCTGGCGCACAAGGCGGAAGAAGAGGGCGTCGCGGTTGCCGAGCGCATCGCCGGCCAGCACGGCCACGTCAACTTCAACACGATTCCTTGGGTGATCTACACCTCGCCGGAAATCGCGTGGGTCGGCCGCACCGAAGAGCAGCTGAAGAAGGACGGCGTCGCCTACAAGGCCGGCACCTTCCCGTTCATGGCCAACGGCCGTGCGCGCGCGCTGGGCGACACCACCGGCATGGTCAAGGTCATCGCCGATGCGACGACCGACGAGATCCTGGGCGTGCACATCGTGGGCCCGGTCGCTTCCGAGCTGATCTCGGAAGCCGTGGTGGCGATGGAGTTCAAGGCCTCGGCCGAAGACATCGCACGCATCTGCCACGCGCACCCGACCCTGTCCGAAGCCACCAAGGAAGCCGCGCTCGCCGTCGACAAGCGTTCGCTGAACTTCTAAGCAACACACGGACCGTGGGCACGGGGTGCCCACCCTACGAGTCGCGATAACCGTAGGGTGGGCACACCGTGCCCACGATCCGTTCATACACAGCCATTCCATGAACGTCCAAGAGTATTACCAGCACGCCCTCAACGAGCGCGGCTTCAAGTCCGACGCGGCCCAGCAGCGCGCGGTAGACCGCCTGCAGCAGGCGTACGACGACTGGGTCCATTACAAGGCCCAGCGGTCGTCCGCTTTCAAGCGCCTGATCAACCGTCCCGACGTCCCGCGCGGCGTCTACATGTGGGGTGGCGTCGGGCGCGGCAAGTCCTTCCTGATGGACAGCTTCTATTCGGTGGTGCCGGTGGTGCGCAAGACGCGCCTGCACTTCCACGAATTCATGCGCGCCGTGCATCGCCAGCTCGACGAGCTGAAAGGCGTGGAAGACCCGCTGATCGAAGTCGCCAATCGCATCGCCAAGAAATACCGCCTGATCTGCTTCGACGAATTCCACGTCAACGACGTCGCCGACGCGATGATCATGTACAACCTGCTCTCGAAGCTGTTCGAGAACGGCGTGTCCTTCGTGATGACCTCGAACTACGATCCGGACAAGCTGTACCCGGACGGCCTGCACCGCGACCGCATGCTGCCGACCATCGCGCTGCTGAAGGACCGGCTGGACGTGATGAACGTCGACGCCGGCATCGACTACCGCCACCGCGCGCTGGAGCAGGTGGAAGCCTATTACACGCCGCTCAACGCCGCCAGCGACCACATGCTGCGGGACACCTGGGCCAAGGTCGCCGACACCGCCGACGAAGATCCGGTCATGCGCATCGAACAGCGCGAGATCCGGGCGCTGCGGCGTGCGGGCGGCGCGATCTGGTTCGACTTCGCGACCCTGTGCAACGGTCCGCGCTCGCAGAACGACTACCTGGAGCTGGCCAGCCGTTTCCACACGGTGATCCTGTCCGGGGTGCCGCGCATGTCGGCGTCGATGTCCTCGGCGGCGCGCCGCTTCACCTGGCTGATCGACGTGTTCTACGACCACAAGGTCAAGCTGATCATGTCGGCCGAGGTCGCGCCGGAACTGCTGTACACGGAAGGATCGATGTCGAACGAGTTCCATCGCACCGTGTCGCGTATCATTGAGATGCAATCGCGCGAGTACATGCAGGCCGAGCGCCGCGGCGCCGCCGACGCGCTGGCTTAACAAGGACAAGAACAAGACGATGAAGACCGATACGATCCTGCACCGAGCTCTCCCTGCCGCGCTGCTGGCCATGCTGCTGGCGGGCTGCGCCAGCGGCGGCCCGGCGCCGCGCGAAGTGCCGCCGCCGCCCGTGACGTCAAGCGCCCAGGCCGACCAGCAATTGGCCGCGGTGGCGCGCGAACGCGCCGGCATCGAAGCGCGCTTCGCCGAGCGCGAACGCGTCTGCTACGACAAGTTCTTCGTCACCAGCTGCCTAGACGAAGCCAAGGAGCGCCGCCGCAGCGCCCTGGCGGCGCAGCGCGCGATCGAGATCCAGGCCGAGCGCTTCAAGCGCCAGGCCGTGGTCGACGAGCGCGACCGCAAGCTGGCCGAGGCCGACAAGAAATACCGCGAGGAAGAAGCGCGCCTGGCCGCCCAGCCGCCGGCGCCGGCACGCGAAGTGCAGGACGTGCAGGCGCCGCGCCCGGCCACCGCGCCGCAGCGCGTGGCCGCGCGCAATGCGCGCCTGAAGGAAGCCCAGACCAAGGACGCCGCCGAGGCGCCGCAGCGCGCCAAGAACGTGCGCGACTTCGAGCGCCGCAAGGCCGAATCGGAAGAGCGCCAGCGCGACGTCGCCCGCAAGAAGGCCGAGCGTGCCGCGAAGGCGGCCAAGAAGGCCGAGGAAGAGGCGGCGCGGGCGGCGAAGGCGGCTCAGCCCGCCGCGACACAGTAAGGATAGGGTGGGCACACCGTGCCCACGTTGCGATCAAACAGCGCGTTTCAGCTTCTGGACGGTGTAGTTGCCCGCATCCTGCGGCGGCGGCACCAGCTTCAGAATCGCCATCGTGCAGTTCCCGCCCTTGCCCTGCGAGCGTTCGGCAGCCTTGTTGATCAGCATTTCGGAGGCCTGGCGCGGCGTCGAGCGCGCGGTGGCGGCGCCCAGTTCGGCATCGGTGAAGAAGTGCCACAAACCGTCCGAGGCCAGCAGGAACACGTCGCCCGCGGCCAGGCCGCCGTGGTGGCCGATGGCGACCCAAGGTTCCTTGCGGCCATTGCCCAGCACATTCACCAGCAGCTTCGATTTGCGGTGGTTCTTGGCCGCGTCCGGCGGCAGGCGGTCGCTCGAGATCAGGTGCTCGACGTAGCCGGCATCGCTGGTGCGCGCCAGGCATGCGCCGTTCTGGAAATGGTAGAGGCGCGAGTCGCCCACATGCGCCCAGACCGCCTCGCCATGCGGACTCAGCACCAGGCCGACGAAGCTGGCATGCGATTCGGCGCTGGTGGTCACGGCATTCATCTTGATGACCATGTGCGTCTCCTGCACGATGTCGCGCAGCAGTTGCTCGAGGCGTTCGATGCCGGGGCCGTCGGCGGGCTTGAACAGGTCGAACACCTGCTTGGCCGTGTGCAGCACCTGTTCGGAGGCAGCCGCGCCGGCGATGCCGTCGGACAGGACCGCCAGCACGTAGCCGGGCGCGCGGGCGCCCGTCATCAAGGCGACCCGGTCGTTCTGTTGCGGGCGGTTGCCGAGGTGCTGCGCGGTTCCCGCTTCTAACTTGTATGAACTCATAAACGTGGCTTTCCGATACCGGGTTGCCGATCTTTGTTGGCGGCAACGTCGGCGTAGATTAAACTATGCACTGGTTTGCACCACAGTTGCAAGCCGTAACGAAGATTCAGTCCTCCCACCCTCAGCTTCAGCTTCTTAAGTTCGGAATTGCCTATCATGATCGACGTTCAGGAGATCCACCGCCGTATTGTCGAACTCGACGTGGAACATCGCGACCTCGACGCAGTCATCGACATGCTCACCCGCGACGGCCATTCCGACCAGTTACAGCTGCGACGTCTGAAGAAGCGCAAGCTGCAGCTGAAGGACCACATCACTTTGCTGAAAATGCAGTTGGTGCCGGACGTGCCGGCGTAAGCTGTCAGTCTTTCACCGACAAGAATTCCCGATTTTGACCGACCACCTGCCCCTGACCGGCCTTGCCGGCGAGCCTATTCCTGCCAACATTGCCGATGCGGCTGAAGTCACCTCGCAAGAGGGCGGCGATCTTGCTGCGCCCGGTAAATACGACGCCGAGATCGACCGCATCTTCGGCGCCGGCGGCCCGCTTGCGCCCGCCGTCGGCAGCTTCAAGCCGCGCCAGTCCCAGACCGAGATGGCCAAGGCCATCGCCGACGCCATCGGCAAGCAGGCCACGCTCATCGCCGAGGCCGGTACGGGCACCGGCAAGACCTTCGCCTACCTGGTGCCGGCGCTGCTGTGGGGCGGCAAGACCATCATCTCGACCGGCACCAAGAACCTGCAGGACCAGCTGTTCTCGCGCGACATCCCGAACGTGCGCCAGGCCCTGCGCGCGCCGGTCTCCGTGGCACTGCTGAAGGGCCGCGCCAACTACGTCTGCCATTACAACCTGGAGCGCACGCTGCAGAACGGGCGCCTGACCTCGCGCGACGACGTCGGCCACCTGCGCGAGATCTCGCGTTTCATCAAGATGAGCAACTCGGGCGACAAGGCCGAGCTGGCCAAGGTGCCGGAGACGGCCTCGGTGTGGAACCTGGTGACCTCGACGCGCGAGAACTGCGTCGGCCAGGAATGCCAGTACTACCAGGACTGCTTCGTGATGAAGGCGCGCCGCGAAGCCCAGCAGGCCGACGTGGTCGTGGTCAACCACCACCTGTTCTTCGCCGACGTTGCGCTGAAAGAGGGCGGCATGGCCGAACTGCTGCCGTCCGCCAACACGATCGTCTTCGACGAGGCGCACCAGCTGCCGGAAGTGGCGACCCTGTTCTTCGGCACCACGGTCTCGACCTCGCAGGTGCTGGAACTGTGCCGCGACGTGCTGGCCGAGGGTCTCGCGCACGCGCGCGGCGGTCCGGACTGGGCCAAGGTCGTGATGGTGGTCGAGAAGGCCGCGCGCGACTTGCGCCTGACCTTCCCGGAAGGCGGCACCCGTCTGTCGCTGCCGCAGATTCCGCCGAGCTCGGACTTCTTCCCGGCGCTCGAAAAGCTGAAGGAAGAGCTGGAAGGCATGGTCGACGTGCTGGAAGCGAACGCCGAACGCGCCGAGACCCTGGAACAGGTTCGCGTGCGCGCGGTGGAACTGCTGGAAAGCTTCAAGGACTGGAAGCAGGCCCCGGTCAAGAAGGACCCGAAGGAAAAGGATTACAGCCAGTTCGCCGGCGCCGATGCCGTGCTGTGGGTCGAGGCCTTCTCGTCCTCGCTGCAGCTGCACAAGACGCCGCTGTCGATCGCGCCGATCTTCGCCGGCCAGCGCGCCGGTACGCCGCGCAGCTGGATCTTCACCTCGGCGACGCTGGCGGTGAAGAGCGACTTCAAGCACTTCACTTCGCAGATGGGCATGACCGGCGAGCCGGCGCGCACCTGGCCCAGCCCCTTCAACTACCAGGAGCAGGGCATCCTGTACGTGCCGACCGGTCTGCCGGAGCCGAACACGATGGGCTACACGGATGCGGTGGTCGACATGGCGCTGCCCGTGATCGAAGCCGCCGGCGGCCGCACCTTCTTCCTGTGCACGACGATCCGCGCCGTGAACCGCGTGGCCGAGCGCCTGCGCGAGGAGTTCGCGGCGCGCGGCCTGGCGTTCCCGCTGTTCGTGCAGGGCGAGCGCGGACGCACCGAGCTGCTGGATTCCTTCCGCAATGCCGGCAACGCCGTCTTGGTCGGCAGCCAGAGCTTCTGGGAAGGCGTCGACGTGCGCGGCGAGGCACTGTCCCTGGTCATCATCGACAAGCTGCCTTTCGCCCCGCCGGACGATCCGGTGCTGGCGGCGCGCATCGAAGTGATGGAAAAGAAGGGCATGAACGGCTTCGTGCACCACACGCTGCCGGAAGCCATCATCAACCTGAAGCAGGGCGCCGGCCGCCTGATCCGCGACGTCGACGACCGCGGCGTGCTGATGCTGTGCGACCCGCGCGTGATCAGCAAGCCCTACGGCCGCCGCATCTGGCAAAGCCTGCCGCCGTTCCGGCGTACGCGGGTGCAGGCGGATGTGATCGACTTCTACAAGCAGAAGCCGGCGCAGTCAGAATAGCGACCCTGTTTCCGGCACCACCACCTTCTTCGCACGCGGCGCCTGCGGTGCCGCCCACGCCTTCATCTGCTCGGCCGGGTAATGCCGCAGGAATTCCCTCGCATAATCCGGATGGCGGCAGCTCAGCCAGGCATCCACATCCTCGGGCGGCAGCACGACCAGCGCGCGCTTCTCGTCGCCCGGCTTGTGAAAGCGCTTCATCAGCGGGTGCTCGTCGGCGTTGATGGTGATCTGGGTGAAAGACGTCGCCACCTTGCCATCCTGCTCGCGCCACTCGCGCCACAATCCCGCCACGAAGAACGGCGCGTCGTCCGCCATGCCGATGCCGAAGCGCTCGGCCTTGCCGCTCTCGTAGTTCGGCTCGTAGAAACAGGTCATCGGCACCGCGCACAGCTGGGTACGCAGCCAGGCCGGCGCGAACGAGCGCTTCTCGGCGATCGACTCGGCGCGCGCATTCATCGTATCGAAGACCTTCACGCCGGCCGGGATGTGGCGGCGCGGGACCATGCCGTAGCTGGCCAGGCTCAGCATGCGCTGGTTGTTGGCATCGGTGCGGACGATGGGCGCGAGGTAGTCTTTCCAGGTTTCGGTGGGCCAGTCCCAGTCCTTGTACAGGTCGACCAGGGTGCCGAGGACCATGTCCAGTTGTTCGGGGAGGGGAGGGCGGTAGTTGACGCACATGGCTATGTCGATGCCTTCAATGAGCGGACATGGGCCAGCACTTCGTCGACGCGGCCTTCGTTGACCAGCGCCGCCGGCGCTTTTCCATCGAAAGCGGCCAGCGGCGCTTCCATCCACGCGCTCGCCGCATCGTCATTGCCCAGCACCGCGCGCACCGCGTGCATGACGCTGTAGTAGGTCTGGGCCTTGCGCGACTGCTGCTCGAAGCGGGCGCGCAGCGCGGCCAGGCCGTCCGGGTTCAGTTTTTCCTCGCTCATGCCGCGTCTTCCGGTACGATCACGACCTTGCCCGTGACCTTGCGTTCGGCCATATCGTTCAGCGCTTGCGCGGTTTCATTCAAGGCGTAGCGCCGCGACACCAGCGGCTTCAGTTTGCCTTCCGCCATCCAGCCCAGCATCTGGCGCATCGCCGCCATGTTGGCCTTCGGCTCGCGGCGCACGAAATCGCCCCAGAACACGCCGACCACCGAAGCGCCTTTCAACAGCATCAGGTTCCATGGCAGCTTCGGGATCTCGCCGTTGGCAAAGCCGACCACCAGGTGGCGTCCGCGCCAGGCGATCGAGCGCAGCGCCGGCTCGCTGTAGACGCCGCCGACCGGGTCGTAGATCACGTCGGGACCCTTGCCGTCGGTAGCGGCCTTCAGCGCCTCGCGCAGGTCTTCCTTCGCGTAGTCGATCAGGACGTCGGCGCCGTGCGCCTTGCACACCGCCAGTTTTTCGGGGCTGGAGGCGGCCGCGATCACGCGTGCGCCGAGTGCCTTGCCGATCTCGATCGCCGCCAGGCCGACGCCGCCGGCCGCGCCCAGCACCAGCATGGTCTCGCCGGGCTGCAGCGCGCCGCGGTCGACGATCGCATGGTGCGAAGTGCCGTAGGTCAGGGTGATGGCGGCCGCGATGTCGAAGTCCATCCCGGGCGGCATCGGCATCAGCGCTTCCGCGGGGGCCACGGCCTGTTCGGCGAAGGCGCCGGTGCGGGTGAAGCCGATCACGCGGTCGCCCGGCTTGAAGCCCGCGACGCCGTCGCCGACCGCGCGCACGATGCCGGCGAACTCATTGCCCGGCGTGAAGGGGAGTTCGGGTTTGACCTGGTACTTGCCCTGCACGGTCAGCACGTCCGGGAAGTTGACGCCGGCCGCCTTGACGTCGACCACCACCTGGCCCGCTGCCGGGAACAGGTCCGCCACGTCTTCCACCACCAGGCTGTCCGGTGGGCCCCACGCCTTGCAAACGACCGCTCTCATAAAGTCTCCTTCTGAAAGACAGGATTATGCCCGATAGCGGTTCAGCCCAGCCCGTCGGGCCGCTTGTGCTTCCACAACATGCACGGTGCATGGGTTGGTAGAGTCTGGTGGTCCGCTGCCGGTGGCGGCGATTGACGCTGCCTCGAGGCAGCGGTTTAGGGGGAGCGATGGCGATCCGTTACGGCTGTTTCTTCAGCTATGCCCATGGGCGGCATGAGCTCATGCAGCGCTTCAAGACCACCCTGGCCGATGCCCTGCGCTGCTACCTGGAGCCGTACTTCGACAACGAAGACGAACTGTTCGTCGACGTCGAGCAGCTCGGCGGCGGCGACGACCTCGACCGCAAGATCGCGCGCGCGATGTGCGAGAGCGTCTGCATGATCATGATCTACACGCCGAAGTACGAGGCGCACGCCTACACGCGCCGCGAGTATGCCGCCATGCGCCAGCTGGAAGTCGAGCGCAGCAAATGGTATGCGCTGCCCAGCCACCTGATCATCCCGGTCATCATGACCCAGCACCCGGACCAGCTGCCGCGGCAGATCACCGAGTCCAGCTTCTACGTCGATTTTTCCCGCTTCACGATGGCGACCGCGGACCTGAAATCGAATCCCGATTTCCTGCCCGACATCGACAAGATGGTCAGGCGCATCGTCACCCATTACCAATGCTTGAAAAAATACATGCCGCCGGGGCACGACTGCAACCAATTCGAGCTCCCCGATGTCCCACCCCCATGGCGCGAAATTACGGATACCACCTTCCCGAAAAAATGAGGAGCAATATGGATACCAACCGCATCACCGCTGCGCCGGGGTTTGCCGGCGAGGTGACGACGTTTTACGCGTACGACGGCGCGGGTGCGCGTAGTCGCGCGCTTGTTCATGCCGCATGGCTATTGTCCGGCCGAAATCACGCCAAAACGCCCGTGTTGATGATCGACTGGGACCTCGAAGGTCCCGGCCTCCACCATTATTTTTCCAGCCAGCAGCCGCAAACCGAACGCCCGGGCGTGCTCGAGCTGTTCGAGGCCTGCCGCGAGCGCCTGCACGCGCTCGGACGCGCGCCCGGCGACGAGGTCCGCGAGCTGGCCGATCACATCCTCGACGGACTGGACTGGGACGATTACCTCGAACGCGTCGACGACAGCCGCCCGCTCTACCTGATGCGCGCCGGCCGCTTCGACGACAGCTACGGCGAGCGGGTCGACCGGCTCGACTGGGATGCGCTGTTCTGCGCCTGCCCGGCCCTGTTCCGCAGCTTTGCCGCGCACCTGACGCGGCGCTTCGCCCATGTGCTGGTCGACTGCCGCAGCGGCCGCTCGGCCGCCACCAGCGTCTGCACCGCGCTGCTGCCCGACAAGATGGTCGGCCTGTTCACGCCGGAACCGCGCAGCCTGGACGGCCTCGGCGGCGTGGTGCGGCGCGCGCTCGACTACCGCTGCAGCCACGAGGACGAGCAGCGGCCGTTGCTGGTCTATCCGCTGCCCAGCCCGCCGGACGGCACGGTCGAAGGGCGGCTCGACTGGCGCCACGGCGATGCCGGCCACGGTCGGCCTGGCTACCAGGCGCTGCTCGAAGGGCTGCTTGGCGAATGCTACGGCCTGGCCGGGATCGGCCTCGACAGCTATCTCGACGAAGTCCAGCTGCTGCAGGCCGGCCTGGGCGAAGCCGCCGTGCCCGCGCCGCGCGGCGCCGAACGCGACCGGCTGGGCCCGGTGCGCAGCATCGAGACCCTGCTCGAGTGGATGGAGCCCGGCCATTTTCCGTGGCGGCCGCTGGCCGAGGTGCGCCTGGTGCAGGCGGTCGAGGCGCTGCGCGAACGCGCCGGCGACACGCAAGCCCCGCCGCTGGCGCGCGAGCTGGCGCGCCTGGGCCAGCTCTACCTGGGCCAGCAGGGCGACGAACTGGAAGCCGCGCGCCGGCTCGAGCAGCACGTGATCGCGCTGGAAGAGGGCTTGCACGCGATGGAAGAGGGCAGGCGGACCGTCCGCAGCTGAGCCGGCATCTGCTCCGGCAGCTGAGCGCGACGGGATCCCGGGAAGCTGAACGGCCGCGCAGGGTGTGGCGCAGGTGCGACGGCAGGCTGCGCCGGCGCCGCGTCGGGCAGGGTGGGATGGGGCGCAGATCGTCCCGATGAGCAATAAATGTGCAGCCCTGAGCGTCGATACGGCCGTTGCTTCAGGTAAAATCGCACGCATGCGAATCCTTATCAGTAACGACGACGGCTATCTCGCGCCTGGCATCCAGGCGTTGGCCGACGCGCTTGCCGCGGTCGCCGACATCGTGGTGGTCGCTCCCGACAGCAATCGCTCGGGCGCATCCAACTCGCTGTCGCTGGACCGGCCGCTGTCGGTGTCGAAAGCTGCCAACGGTTTCTATTTCGTCAACGGCACCCCGACCGACTGCGTGCACATCGCGCTGACCGGGATGCTCGACTATCGCCCCGACCTGGTCGTTTCCGGCGTCAACAACGGCCAGAACATGGGCGACGACACCCTGTATTCCGGCACCGTGGCGGCCGCCACCGAGGCCTACCTGTTCGGTATCCCGGCGATCGCCTTTTCCCAGGTGCGCAGCGGCTGGGCCGAGGTCGAGTCGGCCGCGCGCGTGGCCCGCGACATCGTCATGCGCCACTTCGAGACCCTGGAATCGCCCTTCCTGCTGAACGTAAATATTCCGAACCTGCCGTACGAGCAGATGGGCCCGCTGACCGCCACCCGGCTCGGACGCCGCCACCAGGCCGAGCCGGTGATCCGCGGCCAGGATCCGCGCGGCCGCGAGATCTTCTGGATCGGCGCGCCGGGCGCCTGCCGCGACGCCGGGGAGGGTACCGACTTCTACGCCACCAGCCAGGGGCAGGTGTCGATCACGCCGCTGCAGGTGGACCTGACCCACCGCGAACAGCTGAATGCGTTGCGAGGGTGGTTGAAATGAACGAAAAGCGCAGCAACTTCCCCTTGCCGCTGTCGTCCGTGACGGGCGCAGGGACACGAAAGCCAGCTGCGCCGGCGCCGGTCGCGACGCCGCAGACAGCGACCCAGAACGCCCGCACCAGCCAGGCCCAGACCCGGCAGCCGCCGCCTTCCCCGGTTGCACGGGCGGCCGGCAACGGCGGCCCGCAGCAAGCGGTTCCTCCCCAGCAGACCATGCAGCGCTCCGAGCTTGCCGCCACCGAGGCGCCGCGCCGTGCGATGGCCGCCTATGTCGCGCGCCAGGGCGTCAAGGATGGCCAGGTGCTGGCTGCGCTGGAAACCGTGCCGCGCCACATGTTCATCGAACCGGCCCTGTCGAGCCAGGCCTATGCCGACGTCTCGCTGCCGATCGGCCATAATCAGACGATTTCGCAGCCGTACATCGTGGCGCGGATGATCGAATTGCTGCGTGGAAGCGGCCTGCCGCTGCGCCGCATACTCGAGATCGGCACCGGCTGCGGCTACCAGGCGGCGGTGCTGTCCTGTGTGGCCCAGGAGGTATATTCGATCGAGCGCATCAAGCCGCTGCATGAGCTCGCCAAGGCCAACCTGCGACCCTTGCGCATCGCTAACCTGCGTTTGCAATACGGAGATGGTATGCTTGGGCTGCCGCAAGTGGCGCCCTTCGACGGCATCATCCTTGCGGCAGCCGGCCTCGAAGTGCCGCGGGCACTCCTCGAACAGCTGGCCATTGGCGCCCGGCTGGTGGCGCCCGTCGGCGCGCAGGTCCAGCATCTGCAGCGCATCACCCGCACCGGCAAATCGGAATGGACCAGCGAAACGCTGGAAGCCTGCCATTTTGTCCCGCTGCGGCCAGGCATCGTCTGAGAATGCCAGAAAGTTGTAAAAGAATTAGATGAGAATGAAACCAACACCCCGCCTTGCCCTTCTGACCGTCAGTATCGTGCTGAGCGCTTGCAGCACCGAAACCCGCCAGGCGCCCGTGATCGACCGTCCGGCGCCGACCGCCGCCAACAAGAACCCGCGACCGCATCCACCGGCCCCGCCGGCGCCGTCCACCGACGAACCGAAAGCCGATGCGCGCGGCAGCTATACCGTGCGCAAGGGCGATACCCTGCTGAAGATCGCCCTCGACTTCGGCCAGAATTACCGCGACATCGTCGCCTGGAACAACCTCGCCGATCCGGACGACATCAAGGTCGGCCAGGTACTGCGCGTGACGCCGCCTGACCGCGGCGGCAACAACAACGGCCTTGCCGGTACCAATCCGATCACGCTGCCGGGCATCGACAAGCCGGCCGCGCCGCCGAAGAAGACCGCGCCCCGCGGCGACAAGAAGCCTTACACCGAAGGCAACCTGGCGGATGCCAAGGACGACACCCCGGGCGTCAACCCGAAAGCCGTCGAGCGCCCGTCCGGCGGGCTGGCCACCGGCAGCGTGGTCACCGCCAACGACGACGAAAAGCTGAGCTGGATGTGGCCGTCCAACGGCAGGATCATCGCCACTTTCGACGACGGCAAGAGCAAGGGCATCGACATTGCCGGCAGGCTGGGCCAGCAGGTGATGGCGGCCAGTCCCGGAAAGGTGATGTACGCAGGGAGCGGCATCCGCGGATATGGTAATCTCGTGATTGTTAAGCACAGCAACACCCTGCTGTCGGCGTATGCGCACAACCGCGCGATCCTCGTCAAGGAAGGCGAAAGCGTGGCCAAGGGCCAGGCGATCGCCGAGATGGGCGATTCCGATGCCGACACGGTCAAACTGCATTTCGAGATACGCCTGCTGGGCAAGCCGGTCGACCCGTCGAAATACCTGCCCAGCCGCTAGCGAGGACCAATGACGCTGCCGCCCGACCCGCTGGACCAGGACCCGCCGGACAACACGGCGGACGATGTGCCGGAAGAGGCGCTGGGCGACGGCGACTTCGGCGCCGACGGCAGCGAGCGTCCCGAGCTCCTGCCTGACGGTCCGGCGCCGGAAGGCGTCGACGAGCTCAAGAACGTGCTGCAGGCCGAGCTCTCCACCGACACCACCCAGCACTACCTGAACCGGATCGGCGCCAAGCCCCTGCTCACGGCCGAGCAGGAAGTCCATTACGCGACCCTGGCCAAGGCCGGAGATTTTGCCGCCCGGCAAAAAATGATCGAGCACAATTTGCGCCTGGTCGTGTCGATCGCCAAGCACTACATCAACCGCGGCGTGGTCCTGCTCGACCTGATCGAGGAGGGCAACATCGGCCTGATGCGCGCCATCGACAAGTTCGAGCCCGAACGCGGTTTCCGTTTCTCGACCTACGCCACCTGGTGGATCCGCCAGAGCATCGAGCGCGCCATCATGAACCAGGCCCGCACCGTGCGCCTGCCGGTGCACATGGTGCGCGAGCTGAACCAGGTGCTGCGCGCCAAATACCACCTCGAAGCCCAGCACCACGACGGCAAGGAAGCCAGCGCCGAGGACATCGCCAGCCTGGTCGGGCGCCCGGTGGAGGAGGTGCAGGACATCCTGGCGCTGTCCGAGCACGCCGCCTCGCTCGACGCCCCGCTCGACAACGACCCGCAGACCAGCCTGATGGACATGCTGCCGGACGAGGGCGACGTCAGCCCCGACGCCCATGCCGAGCACCACGAGATGACGGTGCTGGTGCGCGACTGGCTGCAGAAGCTGCCGGACAAGCAGCGGGTGGTGGTGATGCGCCGCTTCGGCCTCGACAACGACGATCCGGCCACCCTCGAAACCCTGGCCGAAGAGATGGGCGTGACGCGCGAGCGGGTGCGCCAGATCCAGCAGGAAGCCCTGGTCAAGCTGAAGCGGGCCATGGCGGCCCGTGGCGTCGTGCGCGATTCCTTGCTATGATGTTCGGCTAATCTGCGTCGTTCCCGCGCAGGCGGGAACCCAAGTTTGTTGAGCAGTGCTAACGCTTGCCTCGGCTACGCGCCGCACTTGGATTCCCGCCTTCGGGGGAATGACGTGCTTAAGCAAGCGTCCTGATTCCCTTCTTCGAAACCATGCAAGAAACCTTCATCAACATCAAATCCCTCGACATGGACGCGCGCGGCGTCGGCCACCTGGAAAACGAGGACGGCTCGCCGGGCAAGGTGATCTTCGTCGAAGGCGCGCTGCCGGGCGAGACGGTCAGCTTCGAGACCCTGCGCAAGAAGAAGAACTGGGAATCGGGCCGCATGGTCACGCTGAAAAAGGCCTCGTCGATGCGCGTCGAGCCGAAGTGCGAGCACTTCTGGCATTGCGGCGGCTGCTCGATGCAGCACCTGGAGCCGTCGGCGCAGGTGGCGATGAAGCAGCGCGTGCTCGAAGATAACCTCTGGCACATCGGCAAGACCAAGGCCGAGAACATCATGCGCCCGATGTACGGCCCGACCTGGGGCTACCGCTTCCGTGCGCGCCTGTCGGTGCGCCATGTGGCCAAGAAGGGCGGCATGCTGGTCGGCTTCCACGAGCGCCATTCCAGCTACGTGGCCGACATGACCAACTGCTACATCGTGCCGCCGCACGTCGCGAAGATGCTGGTGCCGCTGCGCGAGCTGATCGGTTCGCTCTCGATCTACAACCAGATGCCGCAGATCGAGATGGCGGTCGGCGAAGAGTCGACCGTGCTGGTGCTGCGCATCATGGCGCCCTTGAGCCCGGCCGACGAGACCCTGGTCAAGGCCTTCGCCGACCAGTGGAACATCGAATGGTGGCTGCAGCCGAAGGGTCCGGATACGGCCTACCCGTACTATCCGAAGAAGAAGGAGCTGTACTACACGCTGCCCGAATTCGGCATCCGCATGCCCTTCAAGCCGACCGATTTCACCCAGGTCAACCACCAGATCAACCGCCTGCTGGTGCACAAGGCGCTGGGCCTGCTGCAGGTCGAGAAAGAAGACCGCGTGGCCGACCTGTTCTGCGGCCTCGGCAACTTCACGCTGCCGCTGGCGACCCAGGCGCGCGAAGTGGTCGGCATCGAGGGCAGCACCGCGCTGACCACGCGCGCACTGGAAAATGCGCGCGCCAACGGCCTGTCCGACAAGACCAGCTTCTCGACGCGCAACCTGTTCGAGATCACCAAGGACGACCTGATCGCACTGGGCAAATTCGACCGCATGCTGGTCGACCCGCCGCGCGACGGCGCGGTGGCGCTGGCGGTGGCGCTGGCCGAGCTGCGCCTCACAAACCCGGAGCTGCTGCCCAAACGCATTGTGTATGTCTCCTGCAGCCCGTCGACGCTGGCGCGCGACGCCGGCATCCTGACGCACCGCGCCGGCTACAAGATGAGCAAGGCGGGCGTGGCCAACATGTTCCCGCACACCTCGCACGTGGAGTCGATCGGCGTGTTCGACCTGCTGGAGGATTTTGTGCCGCGGCAGTTCGAGGTGAGGGAAGTGCAGCAGGGTTCGCAGCCGGAAGCGTAAAACAACGTCGTTCCCGCGCAGGCGGGAACGACGTTCAAGGACCGCGAATGACGCTCAGCGTTTAGCCGTCACCGCCGCCAAGGCCGCCGGCAACTCCTCCGCATCCACCGGCTTCACGAAATACCTGTCGAAGCCCGCCTCCTCGGCATCGACCCGGTCGGCACTCTGCCCATAGCCGGAAATCGCCATCAGCACCGCGCCATCCTGGCCCGGCAGCCTGCGCAGGCGCCGCGCCAGTTCCACGCCGCTCATGCCCGGCAGCCCGATATCCAGCAGGAACACGTCGAAGCGCTCGGCGGCGGCGCGCGCCAGCGCCTTGAACGGATCGTGTACCACCGTCACCGCATGACCGCCGGCTTCCAGCAGCAGGCCGAGGGTCATGGCGGCGTCCTCGTTGTCGTCCACCAGCATCAGCCGCAAGCCCTGTGCTGCTTCGGCGCTTGAAGACGAAGGAGCGCGCACTGCGTCCGCCAGTCCCATGGAAGCCTGCAGGCGCGGCAGGCGCACCGTGAATTCGGTGCCCATGTTGCGGCCTTCGCTGCTTGCGGTCACCATCCCGCCATGCAGCTCGACCAGGCTCTTCACCAAGGCCAGGCCCAGGCCCAGGCCGCCCTGCGAGCGGTCGGGCGTGCGCTCGGCCTGCGAGAACAGGTCGAACACGGTCGGCAGCAGGTCGGCCGGAATGCCGATGCCGTTGTCCTTCACGCTCACCAGCACGTGGTCGGGCGTGGCGCCCATCCACACGTGCAGCCTGCCGTTTTCGGGCGTGTACTTGGCGGCGTTGTTGAGCAGGTTGGCCAGCACCTGCACCAGGCGCTTGTAGTCGCCGTGGACGACGGCCGGACCGATCTCGGGCGCCAGCTGCAGCGTCAGCTGGTGGCGGCGCGACTCGATCAGCGGGCGCACCTGCTCGACCGCATCGTCGACCACGCGCCGCAGGTCGACCTCGTCGCGTCCCAGCACCACCAAGCCACGGGTCACGCGCGAGACGTCCAGCAGGTCGTCGATCAGGCCGGTCATGTGCGCCACCTGGCGCGCAATGATGGCGCTGGTACGCTCGATCCGCGCGCCGTCCGGCTGGCCCATGTTGAGCAGCTGGGCGGCAGCGCTGATCGGCGCCAGCGGATTGCGCAGCTCGTGCGCCAGCATCGCCAGGAACTCGTCCTTGCGGCGGTCGGCCAGGCGCAGCGCTTCCTCGGCGCGCACGCGCTCCAGCGCGCTCCAGGAACGCTCGGCCACGTCTTCCATCAGGCGCACGATGTCGGCGCTCCAGACGCGCGGCAGGTTGTCGTGGATGAACATGCAGGTCGTCAGCGCGCCGTTGTGGTGCACCGGCACCACCACCGCCGAGCGGATCTGCAGCGAAGCGTAGGTCGGCCAGGTGTCCGGACCGCCGGTGCGCGGATCGCGCTGGACGTCGCTCGCCACCCAGCTCGTGCCCTCGATCAGCGCGCTGAAGTTGGCGGTGCCGAACAGGGCGGCCGGGAAGGTGCCGACCAGGTCGGGGACGATGCCGTCGGTATAGTTCGAGTGGAAGGTGACCAGCTGGCGGTCGGCGTCGTAGTCGCCGTACAGCACGCGGCTGGCCTGCAGGAAGCGGCCCAGCATGCCGCTGGTCTGGACGAAGATGTCGGCCGGGTCGTCGAGGCGGCGCAGCATGTCGGCCAGCTCGAGCCGGAATTCGTTCATGTCCAGCAGTGTGGTCTGGCGCGCCACGGCGTTGCGCAGGGCCTGCTCGGCCGACATGCGGTCCAGCGCTTCCCAGCTGCGCTCGGCGATGTCGGCGGCCAGCTTGCATTCTTCCTCGTCCCAGCCGCGCGCACTTCTGGCGTAGCCGACCAGGGCGGCCTGCAGCTGGCCGCGGCGCAGGCGCGGCAGCGCCAGGATCGCGCGTACGCCCGCGGCCGCGTAGCGTTCGCCATGCTCGGGCAGGCGCGCGTCCTGGGTGGTGTCGCGGATCGCCAGCGGCGCCCCGGTGCGCAGCAGGGACAGCGCGGCCGGGCCGAAATCCTTGATGCGGGCGCGCCGTCCGGCCAGCGCGGCCGCGCCTTCGCGTGCCCAGTCGTGCACGACTTCGAAGCCGGCCCCGGTGCCGTCGCCTTCGACGTAGCAGGCATGGTCGAGCTCGAGGTGCCTGCCGAGCATCGCGCAGGCTGCCTCGACGATGTCGGACGGGTGGTGCAGGCGGCGCAGGCTGTCCACTACCTGCAGCTGCACCGCATGGCGGCGCTCGAGCTGCACGCGCGGCGTGGTTTCGCTGATTACGCACAGCACGCCGCGCACCGCGCCGCCCTCGTCGCGCACCGGCGAGTAGGCCAGCGTGAACCAGCCGTGGTAGGGCTTGCCGGCGCGGCGGATCGTGCGCGGCACGTCTTCGCCGTAGGTGGAGTGGCCGCCGAGCGCGCGGTCGACCAGCGGTTTCATGCCCGGCCACTGGTCGGCCCAGACCTCGGTGATGGGTGCGCCGAGCGTGGAAGGGTGGCGGCCGTCGAGCAGGGAAATGTAGGCCGCGTTGTAGAGCATGATCAGCCTGGGGCCCCAGGCGATGTACATCGGAAATTCCGATTCGAGGATCATGCTGACTGCGCTGCGCAGTGCGGGATCCCATTGGTCGGGCGAACCGAGGGGCGAAGCCGACCAGTCGTGGAGGTGGTACCCGGCGCGCACGGCGCCGGAGGTGTCGAGGAGATGAAAGTCGCGCGTTGCCGCTTCCATGCTGACCGCCTTCGGAGTCCGAAAGTGGTCATTCTATGCGCAAATGTATAAGCTGGATCGCGGTCGAGAAAAAATAGATTTTCCTGAGGAAAAGGGCCGTTTCTTTCCAAAACAGCCCTGTTCCCCGTCGGAATTGATCAGAAATGCGCGCGGACGCCGAACACCAGGTTGCGTCCCGGCAGCGGCGAGATGTCCTTCAACAGCGAGGTCGACAGGCGGATATCCCGGTTCAGCAGGTTCTTCGCCAGCAGGAACCAGGTCAGGTCCGTCGATGCCAGTTTCTGCGTGTACGAGAAGTTGGCGTCGACCAGGTTGTAGCCCGGCGTCGGCGTGGCTTCGAAAGCCGCGAGGCGGTCCTGGCCGCGCGCATGGGTCCAGGACAAACCGGCGCGGTAGTCCGCCTGGCGGTAGCCGATGCTGGCGCCGATGCGGTCGGCCGGCTGCAGCGGCAGGTTCTCGCCGATGTCGAGCTTGCCGCGCGAGCCGTCGGCGAACAGGCGGCCGTTCCAGCCCATCCCGGTCTGGTTCCAGGTCAGCTCCGCTTCCACGCCCTGGATGTGGGCCGAGGCCTGCTGGAACAGGCGCTGGCGGAAATCGCCCCCAGCGTTGCCGTCCTCGTCCAGGGTCGAATCGGTGATGTGGCCGTAGATGAAGTCGGCCACGTTGTTGCGGAACAGGTTGGCCTTCCAGCGCAGCATGCCGGTGTCCTTCTGCAGCGACAGCTCGATGTTGCGCGAGATTTCCTTCTTCAGGTTGGCGTCGCCGACGTCGAAGGTCAGGGTGGCGTCGTGCGGGCCGCCCGAATACAGCTCGTCGGTGGACGGGGCGCGCTGGGCATAGGACAGGGTGGCGCCGGCGCTGTAGCCTTTCGTGAACGGCCACAGGGCGCCGACCGAACCCGAGCCCAGGTTGAAGCTGCGCTCGACGTTGCCGACCGGCTCGCGGCGCACGTTCTCGTAGCGCAGGCCGGCGTTCAAGGCGACCGGCCCGAGCTTGGTTTCCTCGACCAGGAAGGCGGCCTGGGAGGTCGAGTGCGTGACCGGCACGGTGTCCGGTCCGCCCGCCGCCGAGAGGGCCGAGAAGTGGGTGTTTTCGGTCTGCACGCCGAAGGTGCCGTGCAGGCCGATGCTGCCGAGGCTGAGCGGCTTGTGCGTCAGTTCCAGGCGCGACTCGAAGGAGCGGTTGCTGAAAATGACCTCCGGCGCCAGATCCTCGCCCAGCTCGGCATGGCGGTAGTCGGTGAAACCGGCCTTGAAGCGCGCGGTCTCGAAGCCTTTGAGGGGATCGTGCACCAGGCTGTCGAGGTCGTAGCGGTTCTGGCGCTGGTCGATGCGCGAGCCTTCGTCGCTGGGGATGCCGTAATTGTTCGACAAATGGTTGGCGGACACGCCCACATAACCCCAGTCGCGGATATAGGAGGCGCCGGCGCCAATGCTGCGCTCGCTGGTGTCGCTGTCCGGCAGGCGGCCGCCGGCGGATGCCGGGTCGTTCAGCACGCGGCTGCCGGGGATCTTGTAGTCGGCGGTGTCGCGCCAGTTGCCGTCGATGTGCATGCCGACGTGGCCCACCGCGCCGTCCAGCGAGCCGGAAACGTTGCGGCCATTGTCGACCGTGCTGTAACGGGTTTCAAGCTGGCCGGTGAGCTTGTCTTCGAGCGCGGTCGGGATGCGTTCGTTGACCACGTTGACCAGACCGCCGATGGCGCCGGAACCGTAGAGCAGGGCGGCCGGGCCGCGCAGGATCTCGATCTGGCGCGCCACCGCGCCTTCGGAAGCGACCGCGTGGTCGTTCGACAGGCCGGACACGTCGGAGGTCGCCATGCCGTTTTCCAGCATCTTGACGCGCGAGCCTTCCATGCCGCGGATGATGGGGCGCGAGGCGCCGGCGCCGAAGGCCGAGGCGGACACGCCCAGCTCGTTCTGCAGGGTCTCGCCGAGCGAGCTGCCGACCTTGTCGCGCAGTTCGTCGCCGGCCAGCACCTTGGCCGGGGTCAGGATCTGGTCGCCTTCGCCATTCCTCAGCGGGTTGGCGGTCACGACCACCTGCTGGACCTTGCCGTTGTTGAGGATTTGATCATCCGCAGCGGTGGGATCGGCAAAAGCAGGGGCGTAGGCGAGCAGGATCGCGCTGGCGAGCAGCGTCGGTTGAATCTTTTTCATTTTTAGAACCTCAGGCGAATCGATAACGGTCCACGCTGCCGGGCAAAGGCGCGGCAGCACGGAAAAACAAAGGAAGGCGTTATCAGGCCAGAGGCGGGCCGCGCTGCTGGAAGGGGCAGTCCGCCAGCAGGCAAATGCCGGGCGTGGCCGCGAGGCTGGGGACAGCGTACGCGAGCTCGGCGGGGATGAATTGCCGGACCGTGGCCGGCAGGGCGAACGCGACCTGGGCGCTGGCGGCGCACTGGCCGCACTGCTCGTGCAGGCCGGGCTTGGATGGCTTGGCGCCACTGTCACTACCGTCGACCTGCTGGGTCAGCGATTCCCGGACGTCGGTCCAGTGCGAGTAGGCGTGGCCCAGCGACAGCTGCTGCGAAACGAGCAGCAGCAGCGACAGTAATACATGGACCAGGCTACGTGACATTCAGCTATTGTACATAAAAAAGCCGGCCATCAGGCCGGCTTTGGGGCGTTACAAGGACGTTTTAGTCACGGGAGCCGAAGCCGATGCCGAGCAGTCGCAGCAGGGCGGTGAACACGTTGTACAGGTCCAGGTAGATCGACAGGGTGGCGCTGATGTAGTTGGTCTCGCCGCCGTTGATCACGCGCTGCACGTCATAGATCATCCAGGCCGAGAAGATACCCATCGCCATCACCAGGGTCACCAGCTGCAGCGCGCTCAGCTGCAGGAAGATGTTGGCGATCGAGGCCAGGATCAGCACGATGGTGCCGGCGAACAGCCAGCTGCCCATGCCCGAGAAGTCGCGCTTGGAGACGGTGGCGATGGTCGCCATGGCCGCGAAGATCACCGCGGTGCCGCCGACCGCGCCCATGATCAGTGCGCCGCCGTTGGCGAAGCCCAGGGTGTAGCGCAGCAGCGGCGTCAGCATCAAGCCCATGAAGAAGGTAAAGCCCAGCAGCACCGGCACGCCGGCCGCCGAGTTCTTGGTCTTCTCGATCGCGAAGATGAAGCCGAAGGCGACCGCCAGGAACAGCAGGGCGCCAAGGCCGCCGCCCATGATGGGCATGTGGGTGGTCAGGCCGACGTAGGCGCCGAACACGGTCGGGATCATCGACAGCGCAAGCAGCCAGTAGGTATTGCGCAGCACGCGATGGCGGACGGCGCTGCCGGCCGAGACGTCATAGGTTTTCTGCAGATTGGGGATCATGTTACCTCCGGTTGGTGAACTTCCATCGTAGTCCAATATGGGGACGGCTACCGCCCATCAAAGGCCCGCCCGGCTCTGGTTAAGGCTAGGTTAAGCCGGCGGGAATGGACGAGTATTTATCATCGCCACTGTATCACTTGCGGCATCGGCCTCGCAATATGGGATGGTGTCCGGATGTATGGTAAAATCGAAGGTTGATTGAGTTCCGAGGTTCTCGCGAATTTCTTTATCTAAACCTTTATTTTTATTGGAGTTTCCATGGCAATCGAACGCACCCTGTCGATCATCAAGCCCGACGCAGTTGCAAAAAACGTGATCGGCCAAATCTATAGCCGCTTCGAAGGCGCTGGCCTGAAGATCGTCGCTGCGCGCATGACCCAGCTGTCGCAAGCCGAAGCCGAAGGCTTCTACGCCGTGCACGCTGCGCGTCCGTTCTTCAAGGACCTGGTCAACTTCATGATCTCGGGCCCGGTCATGATCCAGGTGCTGGAAGGCGAAAACGCGATTGCCGCTCACCGCGACCTGATGGGCGCAACCGATCCGAAGAAGGCCGAGAAGGGCACCATCCGCGCCGACTTCGCCGACTCGATCGACGCCAACGCCGTGCACGGTTCGGACGCTGCCGAAACCGCCGCTGTGGAAATCGCTTACTACTTCCCGGCACTGAACGTCTACTCGCGTTAATTGACTTTGCTGCAAGCGAAGTCATCCCCGCGAAGGCGGGGAGCCAAGTTGTTTGTAAGCTGATGAAAGTTTTTCACGCTTAGCCGGTCTGCTGCGTTAAGCTGCAACCTGCCGCAATATCCCGCTCGCCCATGCTCTCGGAGCCCGGCGGGCGGAACTTATTTTAAAGATACAGGATTCAAAACATGGCAACTCTCACCAACCTGCTGGACTTCGATCCCGCGCAGCTCGTCGCTTACTGCGCCGAGTTGGGGGAGAAGCCATTCCGCGCCAAGCAGCTGCAGCGCTGGATTCACCAGTTCGGCGTCGCGAATTTCGACGACATGACCGACCTCGCCAAGTCGCTGCGCGAGAAGCTGAAGACCCGCGCGACAGTCACCGCGCCGGCCATCATCAGCGACCACACCTCCAGCGACGGCACCCGCAAATGGCTGGTCGACGTCGGCAACGGCAACGCGGTCGAAACCGTGTTCATCCCGGAAGAGACGCGCGGCACGCTGTGCATCAGCACCCAGGCCGGCTGCGCCGTCAACTGCCGCTTCTGCTCGACCGGCAAGCAGGGCTTCAACCGCAACCTCACCGTGGCCGAGATCATCGGCCAGCTGTGGATGGCCGAGTTCGAGCTGCGCAAGACCAAGGGCATCGAAGGCGGCCCGAAAGGCGAACGCCAGATCACCAACGTGGTCATGATGGGCATGGGCGAGCCGCTGCTGAACTTCGATCCGACCGTCACCGCGCTCAAGCTGATGCTTGACGATAACGCCTACGGCCTGTCGCGCCGCCGCGTGACCGTCTCGACCTCGGGCGTGGTGCCGAATATGGACAAGCTGAGCCAAGAAGTCCCGGTGGCGCTGGCCGTCTCGCTGCACGGCTCGAACGATCCGCTGCGCGACATGCTGGTCCCGCTGAACAAGAAATACCCGCTGCGCGAGCTGATGGCCGCCTGCAAGCGCTACCTGGAATTCGCGCCGCGCGACTTCATCACCTTCGAATACTGCATGCTCGACGGCGTCAACGACACCGACGAGCACGCGCGCCAGCTGATCGCCCTGGTCAACGACCCGGTGGTCGGCGTGTCGTGCAAGTTCAACCTGATCCCGTTCAATCCCTTCCCGGAGTCGGGCCTGGTGCGCTCGAAGAACCCGCGCATCAAGGCCTTCGCCCAGATCCTGATGGATGCCGGCATCGTCACCACCGTGCGCAAGACGCGCGGCGACGACATCGACGCGGCCTGCGGCCAGCTGGCCGGCGAAGTCAAGGACCGTACCCGCGTCAACGAGCGGATGAGCAAGATGGCCGAGTACCAGCAGAAGTTCGGCCCGAACTTCGGCAAGATCGTGGAGATCCCTTCTTGAAGCCGGTCCTGGCCGCAAGCGCTGCCTTGCTGTTCGTAGCGACCCAACTGTCCGGCTGCGCCGGCGCGGGCGATTCGCCGCGCGAACTCAAGACCGCTTCCGACCAGACCGCTTCCGAGAAGCGCGCCCAGATCCGCCTGCAGCTGGCGGTCGGCTACTACCAGGACGCCAAGTATGAGATCGCACTGGACGAGGTCAAGAAGGCGATCGCCGCCGCGCCGGACTACGCCGACGCCTACGGCTTCCGCGCCCTGATCTACACGGCGATGGGCGAGAACGCCCTGGCCGACGAAAACTACCGCCACGCGCTGCGCCTGGCGCCGCGCAATCCGGACATCGCCAACAACTACGGCCTGTTCCTGTGCGAGGCCGGCGGCAAGCCTGCCGAGGCCATGAAATATTTCGAGACGGCGCTGAGCAGCCGTTCCTACGCTTCGCCGGCCAAGGCCCTGACCAATGCCGGCAACTGCAGCCTGAAGCAGAAGAATACCGACGCGGCCGAGCGCTATCTGCTCGAAGCGCTGCGTTACGACCCCGAGCTGCCGGCCATCCAGGCCGGTCTGGCGCGGGTCTATTTCGAGCGGCGCGATTACACCCGCGCCGGGTTTTTCATCAACCGCCTGACGGAGGCAGCGAAACTCGAGTCGCTGTCGGCCGACGTGTTGTGGCTGGCCCTGCGGGTCAAGCACATGCTGGGCGACCGGGCCACGGAAGCCACCCTCGCGGCCCAGCTGCGCAAGCGCTTCCCCGGCTCGCCCGAATACGCGGCGTTCGAGCGCGGTGCATTTAACGAGTGAGACGACGACGATGAGTTCCGAGCGTGCAGAAGAGCCGACGACGCCCGACAACCGGGGTGGACATCCAGGCCAGATACTGGCAGCCCAGCGCGAAGCGATGGGCTGGACCGTGGAGCAGGTGGCCGACCAGCTGAAACTGGCCGTGCGCCAGGTGGTGGCGCTGGAGGCGGGCGATTACGCTTCCTTGCCGAGCCCCGCCGTGACGCGCGGTTTCGTGCGTGCCTACGCCAAGCTGGTGCGGGTCGATCCGGCGCCGCTGGTGGCGCAGATCGCCATCGACACCCCGGGCCAGGCCGAAGTGAATAACGCGGCGCTGCGCCGCCCGACCCCGGCCTCGTTCTCGCAGGCGAAATTCCCCTCGCACGGCAAGCGCTCCGCGCTGCCGCTGGGCTGGATCGCCGCCGCCGTGGCCGTGATTGCCGTCGGCGCCGGCGCCTGGCATTTCGGCCTGATCCCGGGCAGCCAGCATGCCGCCGATACGGCCACCGCTGCCGGCCCGGCAGCCTCGGCGCCGGCCGCAGCGGAGACCCACGGCAGCGCCACCGAGACCCTGCAGAACCCGTCGGTGCCGCTGATTTCGGTGCCGGGCCAGTCCAGCGCCCCGGCCGATGCCGCCGCAGGCGCTGCTGCTGCGCCTGCTGCTGCCCCCGCTGCCGCACAGGGCGCGGTGGTCAATGCCCCGGCGACCACCGCCACTGGCGCACCGCCGGCCGCGGGTTCGACCGCGCAGCTGAGCACGCCGCCGGCGAACCCGGTGCAGACCCAATCGCCGGCCCAGGCCGCCGCCGCTCCCGCTACTGCAAGCGCCGGCACCCTGGTGTTCACCGTGCGCGAAGATGCCTGGATCGAGGTCAAACCGTCCAAGGGCGGCACGGCGATGATCAAGCGCCTGGTCAAGGCCGGCAGCACCGAGACCATCAACGTCGACCAGCCGGTGCGCGTCATCGTCGGCAACCCGGGCGCCGTTTCGGCCAGCCTGCGCGGCGCCCCGGTGGCGCTGCCGACGGTGCCGGGCAAGACCTACGCCCTGGTCAATTTGCAATAAGTAAGCTGCAATAAACACTGAACCAAACCGCAACATGACAGACATGAATACGATGAACTCGCCGATCCCGTCCGGCCCGCTGGCGCGCCGTGCCAGCCGCCGCGTGCTGATCCAGAACGGCGAGCGCAAGGTCTGGGTGGGCGGCGACGCCCCCGTCGTCGTGCAGTCGATGACGAACACCGATACCGCCGACGCGATCGGCACCGCGATCCAGGTGAAGGAACTGGCGCGCGCCGGTTCCGAGGTCGTGCGCATTACGGTCGACACCCCGGCCGCGGCCGCCGCCGTGCCGGCCATCCGCGAGCAGCTCGACAGGATGGAAGTGGACGTGCCGCTGGTCGGCGACTTCCATTACAACGGCCACCTGCTGCTGCGCGACTATCCGGAATGCGCCGCCGCGCTGTCGAAGTACCGCATCAACCCGGGCAACGTGGGGCAGGGCGCCAAGCGCGACACCCAGTTCGCCCAGATGATCGAGATCGCGATCAGGCACGACAAGCCGGTGCGCATCGGCGTCAACTGGGGCAGCCTGGACCAGTCGCTGCTGGCCCGCATCATGGACGAGAACGCGGCGCGCGCCCAGCCATGGACTGCGCAAGCCGTGATGTACGAAGCCCTGATCACCTCGGCGATCGAGAACGCCGTGCGCGCCGAAGAGATCGGCCTGGCGCGCGACAAGATCATCCTGTCGTGCAAGGTCTCGGGCGTGCAGGACCTGATCGCCGTCTACCGCGAACTCGGCAAGCGCTGCGACTACCCGCTGCACCTGGGCCTGACCGAAGCCGGCATGGGCAGCAAGGGCATCGTCGCCTCGACCGCGGCCCTGTCCGTGCTGCTGCAGGAAGGCATCGGCGACACCATCCGCATCTCGCTGACCCCGGAACCGGGCGGCGACCGCACCAAAGAAGTCGTGGTCGGCCAGGAAATCCTGCAGACCATGGGCCTGCGCAAGTTCACCCCGATGGTGATCGCCTGCCCGGGCTGCGGCCGCACCACCTCGACCGTGTTCCAGGAACTGGCGGACAACATCCAGACCTTCCTGCGCGAGTCGATGCCGGAGTGGAAGAAGACCCACCCGGGTGTGGAAGCGATGAACGTGGCCGTGATGGGCTGCATCGTCAACGGTCCGGGCGAGTCGAAGCACGCCAACATCGGCATCTCGCTGCCGGGCACCGGCGAATCGCCGGCGGCCCCGGTCTTTGTGGATGGCCAAAAGGTCGCTACACTGCGGGGCGAGCGGATCGTGGATGAGTTCAAGACGATCGTGCTGAATTACGTGCAGAAGAACTACGGTCGCGAGACCACGAACGTGTAAACGTCGTCCCCGCGAAGGCGGGGATCCAAGTTGGATGCGTTACGTTAGCTCATGCAAACTTGGGTCCCCGCCTGCGCGGGGACGACGGCGGTACGGCCAGCGGCCACAAGGAAAGTTAGAAAATGTCCGACAAAAAAGAGAAATTCACCGCCATCAAAGGCATGAACGACATCCTCCCGGCCGACGCGCCGCTGTGGGAGCTGTTCGAAAACACCGCGGAGTCGGTCCTGAAGAGCTACGGCTACCAGAAGATCGTCACCCCGATCGTCGAGGAAACCGGCCTGTTCGCGCGCGCCATCGGCGCCGTAACCGACATCGTCGAGAAGGAAATGTATTCCTTCGAAGACTCGATGAACGGCGACCAGCTGACCCTGCGCCCGGAAGGCACGGCCGGCGTGGTGCGCGCCGTGGTCGAGCACAACATGGCCTACGACGGTCCGAAGCGCCTGTGGTACAAGGGCCCGATGTTCCGCCACGAGCGCCCGCAGCGCGGCCGCTACCGCCAGTTCTTCCAGTTCGGCGCCGAAGCGATCGGCTTTGCCGGCCCGGACATCGACGCCGAGCTGATCATGCTGTGCCGCCGCCTGTGGGACGACCTGGGCCTGGACAACATCCGCCTCGAGCTGAACTCGATCGGTAACGCGGAAGAGCGCCAGCGCCACCGCGCCGACCTGATTGCCTACTTCGAAGCCAACGCCAGCGTGCTCGACGCCGAAGCCCAGCGCCGCCTGCATGCCAACCCGCTGCGCATCCTCGACACCAAGAATCCGGCGATGCAGGAGATGGTGAACAAGGCGCCGCAGTTGCTGAGCTACCTGGGCGGCGAATCGCTGGCCCACTTCGAGGGCCTGAAGAAGATCCTCGACGCCAACAACGTCCAGTACACCGTCAACCCGCGCCTGGTGCGCGGCCTGGATTACTACAACCGCACCGTGTTCGAGTGGGTCACCGACGAGCTGGGCGCGCAGGGCACCGTCTGCGCCGGCGGCCGCTACGACCCGCTGATCGAGACCTTCGGCGGCAAGCCGACCCCGGGCATCGGTTTCGCGATGGGCATCGAGCGCCTGATCGAGCTGATGAAGAGCCAGGGCGAGCCGGCCGCGCCGAGCCAGTGCGACGTCTACATGGTCCACCAGGGCGAAGAAGCCCAGATGAAAGCCTTCATCCTGGCCGAGCGCATCCGCGATGCCGGCCTGGACGTGGTGCTGCACTGCGCGACCCCGCAAGGCGCCGGCAGCTTCAAGAGCCAGATGAAGAAAGCCGACGGTTCCGGCGCCGCGTTCGCCGTGATCATCGGCGAGGACGAGGTCAAGAACGACGTCGTCGCCGTCAAATCGCTGCGCGGCGCGGAGGGCAGCGCCCAGCAGAGCAGCGTCGCCTTCGACGAGGCGGTCGACTACATCGTCGACCAGGTCATTGGCAACGGCAGCGGTGGCGGCGACTGCGGCCCGGATTGCGACGAGCACCATCATCACCACTAATCCTTCACAACTAGAATAGAAAAGACGTCCATGGCATACGATCTCGAAGAACAGGAACAGATAGCCAATTTCAAAGCTTTCTGGGCACGTTTCGGCAACCTGATCAGCTGGGTGCTGATCATCGCGCTGGGCAGCTACGCCGGCTACAACTTCTGGAATTCGCACAAGCGCACCAAGGCGACTGAAGCGGCGGCGCTGTACGACCAGCTGGCCGAGTCCGCACAGGCGAACGGTGGAGCTGACAGCAGTGCCAAGGTCCAGCGCATGGCCGCCGACCTCGAAAGCAAGTTCGAAGGCACCGCCTACGCCCAGATGGCTGCCCTGGTCGCCGCCAAGACCGCCTTCGACGCCAACGACCTGAAGACCGCCAAGGCCCAGCTGCAGTGGGTAGTCGATCACGGCAACGACGAGTACAAGTCGATCGCGCGCCTGCGCCTGTCCGGCGTGCTGCTCGACGAGAAAGCCTACGACCAGGCGCTGGCGCTGCTGAACGGCGACATCCTGCCGCAGTTCGCCGCCGAAGTGCAGGACCGCAAGGGCGACGTGCTGGTCGCGCAGAACAAGCTGGCCGAAGCCCGCACCGCCTACGAGGCCGCGCTGGCCAAGATGGAAAAGCGCAACCCGGGCCGCCAGATCGTGCAGATCAAGCTGGAAGCGATCGGCGGCACGGTGCCGGCTGAAGCGAAGGCTGCTGCGTAAAGATGTACCGTCATTCCCGCGCAGGCGGGAATCCATGCTGAGTGTCCGAAGCCTGCTCAGTATGGGTTCCCGCCTTCGCGGGAACGACGTTTGTATGGAACGACGTCTGTATACACAAAGAATAAGGCAAGAAGAACATGCGTATTACCCGGAAGCTCGTTGGTGTCGGTGTCCTCGCCCTGATGACGGGCTGCTCGACGATTAGTTCGCTGAACCCGTTCGCATCCAAGCCGAAAGGCAACCTGCCGGCGCCGCTGGTCGACCTCAAAGGGTCGATGGCCGTCCGCACCGCCTGGAAGCTGGAAGTCGGCAAATCCCGCAACTATCGCTTCACCCCCGCGCTGGCCGGCAATACCGTGATCGTGGCCGGCGGTGACGGCACCCTGGTGCGCGCCGAAGCCGCCAGCGGCCGCCAGATCTGGCGCGTCAAGGCCGGCATGGACCTGACCGCCGGCGTCGGCACCGACGGCAACCTGATCGTGGTCGGCGGCGAAAAGGGCCAGCTGCTGGCCTTCGACATGGACGGCAAGCAGCTCTGGAAGACCCAGCTGTCGAGCGAGATCCTGTCCTCGCCGGTGGTGGGGCAGGGCGTGGTGGTGGCGCGCAGCGTCGACAACCGCATCGTCGGCGTCGATGCCGCGACCGGCCAGAAGAAATGGACCGTACAGCGCGCCGCGCCGCCGCTGACCCTGCGCCTGGCGCCGGGCATGGTCGTGCACGACAAGGATGTCATCATCGCCCAGCCGGGCGGCAAGCTGCTGTCGCTGATCCTGGCGACCGGCGCGCCGCGCTGGGAAGTCGAAGTCGGCGTCGCCCGCGGCGCCACCGAACTGGAACGCGTGACCGACATCGGCGGCTACCCGGTGGTCTTCGAAGGCGACGTCTGCGCGGTGTCCTACCAGGGCCGCGCCGGCTGCTGGGACGTGCTGACCGGCAGCCCGCGCTGGACCCGCGACCTCTCGTCGCAGGTCGGTGTGGCGGTCGACCAGCGCTTCGTCTTCGGCACCGACGACAAGGGCGCCGTCTACGCCTTCAACCGCGACGGCGGCACCAGCGCGTGGAAGAACGACAAGCTGGCCTTCCGCGGCGTCTCGACCCCGGTCTCGTATGGCCGTACGGTCGCGGTCGGCGACTATCAGGGCTACGTGCACTTCCTGTCGCGTGAGGACGGCGCCTTCCTGGCCCGCGCCGCCACCGACGGCAGTGCGATCGATTCGACGCCGCTGGTCGCGGGTTCGAATCTGATTTTTCAAACACAAAACGGAACCGTGACAGCGATCGCGGTGGAATAAGATACTTACATGAAGCCGGTAATTGCACTCGTAGGACGCCCGAACGTCGGGAAGTCCACACTATTCAACCGCATGACCCGCTCGCGCGACGCGCTGGTGGCGGACTTGCCTGGCCTGACGCGCGACCGTCACTACGGCGAAGGCCGCATGGGCGAACGTCCCTTCCTGGTGATCGACACCGGCGGCTTCGAACCGGTCGCCAAGGAAGGCATCATGCACGAGATGGCGCTGCAGACGAAGCAGGCCGTCGCGGAAGCCGACATCGTGATGTTCATCGTCGACGGCCGCCAGGGCCTGACGCCGCACGACAAGACCATCACCGACTTCCTGCGCAAGTCCGGCCGCAAGGTCATGCTGGTCGTGAACAAGAGCGAGGGCATGAAGTACACCAGCGTCACCGCCGAGTTCTATGAGCTCGGCATGGGCGACCCCTACGTGATCTCGGCCGCGCACGGCGACGGCGTGCTCGACCTCGTCAACGAAGCGATCGACGAAGCCGCGACCATGCGTCCGCAGGAAGAAGCGGAATTCGACCCGGCCGACTACGGCGTCAAGATCGCGCTGGTGGGCCGCCCGAACGTCGGCAAGTCCACGCTGATCAACACCCTGGTCGGCGAGCAGCGCGTGATCGCCTTCGACATGCCGGGCACCACCCGCGACTCGATCGAAGTGCCCTTCGAGAAGGGCGGCAAGCACTACACCCTGATCGACACCGCCGGCATCCGCCGCCGCGGCAAGGTGTTCGAAGCGGTCGAGAAGTTCTCGGTCGTCAAAACCCTGCAGTCGATCTCGGAAGCCAACGTGGTCGTGCTGATGCTCGACGCCCAGGCCGACATCGCCGAGTCCGATGCCCACATCGCCGGCTTCATCCTGGAATCCGGGCGCGCACTGGTGGTCGCCGTCAACAAGTGGGACGGCCTGACTTCCGACCAGCGCGACCAGGTCAAGAACGACATCGACCGCAAGCTCGACTTCCTGGGCTTCGCCGAGACCAAGTTCATCTCGGCGCTGAAGGGCACCGGCATCAACCACCTGATGAAGTCCATCGACACGGCCTATGCCGCGGCCACCGCCAAGCTGTCGACCCCGCGCCTGACCCGCGCGCTGCAGGAAGCGATCGAAAAGCAGGAACCGAAGCGCAAGGGCAGCACCCGTCCGAAGATGCGCTACGCCCACCAGGGCGGCCAGAACCCGCCGATCATCGTCATCCACGGCAATGCACTGGATGGCATCACGGAACCGTACAAGCGCTACCTGGAAAAGCATTTCCGCGACACTTTCGACCTGATCGGCACGCCGCTCCGGATCGAACTTCGCAGCGGTAAGAACCCGTTTGCAAAAGACCAGTCTTAAGCCCGGTTTAACCTTAGCGGTACGACAGAAAACGGTAAAACAGGTTACAGTAGCCGCGGGACATCATTCACAAAATGAGAATGTTGACCCAGGCACTTGAAAACCGGCGTAGCGCCACAATTTTTATACGACAACAACATACGGAGCTGTTATGAGCAATAAAGGGCAACTGTTACAAGACCCATTCCTGAACGCATTGCGTAAGGAGCACGTCCCCGTTTCCATCTACCTGGTCAACGGGATCAAGCTCCAGGGACACATCGAGTCCTTCGACCAGTACGTGGTTCTGCTCCGTAATACCGTCACCCAGATGGTCTACAAGCACGCCATTTCCACCGTCGTTCCCGCACGCGCCGTCAACCTGAACCTCGAACAGGACGCCGAGTAAGGCCGATGGCAGACGTCTCCGGCAACACCATGCGCGCTGCATTGGTCGGCATCGACTTCGGGACTGGCGATTTCACGGCCAGTCTCGAAGAACTGGCACTGCTCGCGCGTTCCGCCGGGGCGGAGCCGATCACCACGATCACGGCAAAACGCAATAGTCCCGATCCCGCGCATTTCGTCGGCAGCGGCAAGGCCGACGAGATCGGCCAGGCTTGCCTGGCCGAGCGGATCGAGATCGTCATCTTCAACCATGCGCTGTCGCCGGCCCAGCAGCGTAACCTGGAAAAGCGCCTGAACGTCCGGGTGCTGGACCGCACCAGCCTGATCCTCGACATCTTCGCCCAGCGCGCCCAGAGCCACGAGGGCAAGCTGCAGGTCGAGCTGGCCCAGCTGCAGCACCTGGCCACGCGCCTGATCCGCGGTTGGACCCACCTGGAACGCCAGAAGGGCGGTATCGGCCTGCGCGGCCCGGGTGAGACCCAGCTCGAGACCGACCGCCGCCTGATCGGCGAGCGCGTCAAGATGCTGCGCACGCGCCTGGCCAAGCTGCGCAAGCAGCACGAGACCCAGCGCCGCTCGCGCGGCCGCAACCAGACTTTCTCGGTGTCGCTGGTCGGCTATACCAACGCCGGCAAGTCGACCCTATTCAACACCCTGACCAAGGCCGGGGTGTACGTCGCGAACCAGCTGTTCGCGACCCTGGACACCACCAGCCGCCGCCTCTACCTGGGCGAGGAAACCGGCAACGTGGTGATTTCCGATACGGTCGGTTTCGTGCGCGAACTGCCGCACCAGCTGGTGGCCGCTTTCCGCGCCACGCTGGAAGAAACCATCCATGCCGACCTGCTGCTGCACGTGGTCGACGGCTCCTCCCCGGTACGGATGGAGCAGATCGAGCAGGTCAACGAGGTGCTGCGCGAGATCGGCGCAGACCACATCCCGCAGATTCTTGTCTGGAACAAGATCGATGCGGCCGGGCTGGAGCCCGGGGTGGAACGTGATGAATATGATAAAATCAGCCGCGTTTTTATCAGCGCCCACAGTGGGGCAGGGCTGGATCTGCTGCGCGACGCCATCGTCGAAGCGGCCCGGACCACGCCGGCCGAAGCTGCCGAGCCTGTCGTCGCGCTGACGGACGCCGACCATATTCCAAACGCCACCCACGTGGGTCCTCACTAGCCAGCCTATGTCACTGCACGATCCCCGCTGGGGACACAATCCGAAATCCGGCGACAAGCCGAAAGCCCAGCAGGGCAAGGGGCCCGGCAATGACGGCCCACCCGACCTCGACCAGCTCTGGCGCGACTTCAACCAGCGCCTGAACCGCCTGTTCGGCAAGCGCGGCGACGGCGGCGGCTATCGCCCCGATGCCCGCGGCGTCGGCGTCACCGCGTCGGTGGTCGGTGCGATCCTCCTCCTGATCTGGCTCGCCAGCGGCGCCTTCATCGTGCCGGAAGGCCAGGTCGGCCTGGTCAGTACCTTCGGCCAGCTCTCCCATAAAACCGGCGCCGGCTTCAACTGGCGCTGGCCGGCCCCGTTCCAGTCGCACGAGATGGTCAACGTGGCCCAGATCCAGACCGTGGAACTCGGCTACCGCGCCAACGTGCGCAACAAGCAGGCCAACGAAGCGCTGATGCTGACTGCGGACGAGAACATCGTCGACGTCCAGCTGTCGGTGCAGTACAAGGTGGTCGATCCTGTGGCCTGGGTCTTCAATAACCGCGATACGGTCGAGACCGTGCGCGACGCCGCCGAAACCGCCGCCCGCGAACTGGTCGGCCGCAGCAAAATGGATGCGCTGCTGTCCGGCGACCGCGACAAGCTGGCCGCTGAAGCCCAGCGCATGGTCCAGCAGATGCTCGCGCGCTACAGGATGGGCGCCGAGGTCACCGGCGTGACCGTGCAGTCGCTGACTGCGCCGGAGCAGGTGGCCGCCGCCTTCGAGGAAACCGTCAAGGCCCAGGAAGACCGGACCCGCGTGCGCGCCGAAGCGCAGGCCTATGCCGACGACGTGATCCCCGAAGCCAAGGGCCGCGCCGCGCGCATGAAGCAGGATGCCGAAGCCTACCGCGCCACCACCGTCAACACGGCCGAAGGCAATGCCGCCCGCTTCAACCAGGTCGTGGCCGAGTACGCGAAAGCGCCTGCCGTCACCCGCGACCGCATGTACATCGACACCATGCAGCAGATCTTCTCCAGTACCAGCAAGGTCATGATCGACGCCAAGGCCGCCGCCACGATCAACCTGCCGCTCGACCAGATGCTGACCCGTTCGGTCGCCAACGAGGCGGCGATGGGCAGCCGTTCCGGCCCGGTCATGCCGCAGCAGCCGCAAGCCGCGCCCGGCCAGCAGCCGGTGCCGAACGTAGGCACCGTCACCGTGAACGGCAACGCGCCGCAGCAGCAAGCCCAGGCCCAGCCGCAGTCACAGGCCCAAGCCCAGCCGCAACAACAGCAGGCCCAGCCCGCGCCGGCGCAGGAAACGCGTGCGCCGGAATCGGTGCGCAAGATCGATCCGCGCAGCCGCGAATCCTCGCGTGAAAGGGAGACCCGCTGATGAGCCGCCTGATATCGATTGCGATCGGGGCGGCCATCGTCCTGACCCTGCTGGCCTCGAGCGTGTTCGTGGTCGACCAGCACCGCTATGCCGTGGTCTATGCCCTCGGCGAACTGCGCGAAGTGATCAGGGAGCCGGGCCTGCACGTCAAGCTGCCGGCGCCGTTCCAGAACGTGGTCTACCTCGACAAGCGCCTGCAGACCCTCGACACCGCCGACGGCGAACGCTTCCTGACGCTCGAGAAGAAAGACCTGCTGGTCGACGCCTTCGTCAAATGGCGCATCGCCGATCCGCGCCAGTACCTGACCGCGACCGGCGCCGGCAACGGCCCGAACAGTGCCGAACGCGGCGCCGAGCGCGTGGCCCAGGCCGTGCAGGTGGCCATGAACGCCGAGATCGGCACGCGCAAGGTCGCCGACATCGTGTCCGGCCAGCGCGAGCAGCTGGACGCCGCACTGCGCGAACGCATCGCCACGGCAGGCCGCCAGATGGGCGTCGAGATCGTCGACGTGCGCCTCAAGCGCGTGGACTTCACGGCCCAGGTGAACAATGCCGTGATCGAGCGCATGAAGGCCGACCGCATCCGCGCCGCCAACGAGACCCGCTCGACCGGCCAGGCCGAAGCCGAGGAAATCCGCGCCGACGCCGAACGCCAGCGAGCCGTGATCCTGGCCGAAGCCCTGCGCGACGCCGAGACCATCAAGGGCGAGGGCGATGCCAAGGCCACGCAGATCTATGCCCAGTCCTTCGGCAAGAACCCGGAGTTCTACCGCTTCTACCGTTCGCTCGAAGCCTACCGCGCCACCTTCAAGAGCCGCAGCGACGTGCTGGTGCTGGATTCGAACTCGGAGTTCTTCAAGTATTTCAAGGGTCCGGGCGCGGGCAAATAATGATCGCCGCAGGGTGGGCGCTCCGTGCCCACCAAGCAACGTTAACATTCGTTCCAGTCATCTTCTACGCCAATCCCGACCGGTTTTCGGTTAAAATCGTCGATTCGGCGCAGAATACGCGTGCAAAGCCGCGCATTCTGTTGACCATTCTTTAACAACTCCCATTCGCTTTGCCCATGCCTACCTGGCTACTGCCCGAGAATATCGCCGACGTCTTGCCGTCCGAAGCGCGCAAGATCGAGGAACTGCGCCGCCTGATGCTCGACACCTTCCGCACCTACGGATATGAGCTGGTGATGCCGCCGATGCTCGAGTACGTCGAATCGCTGCTGGCCGGCGCAGGTCAGGACACCGACTCCAAGACCTTCAAGCTGGTCGACTCGATGACCGGCCGCCTGCTCGGCCTGCGCGCCGACATGACCACCCAGGTCGCCCGCATCGACGCGCACCTGCTGAACCGCGACACCGTCACCCGCCTGTGCTATGCCGGCACCGTGCTGCATACCCGCCCGTCCGGCCTGCACGCCACCCGCGAACAGCTGCAGATCGGCGCCGAGATCTACGGCCACGCCGGCCTCGAAGCGGATGCCGAGATCCAGGAACTGGCGCTGGCATCCCTGGCGCTGGCCGGCTTCGAACAGCCGCGCCTGGACCTGTCGCACGCCGGCGTGCTGCGCGCGATCCTCGCCGAAGACCGCCTCGCCGCGCGCGACGAACAGCTGCTGCACGGCCTGCTGAAGGCCAAGGACATGCCGGGCCTCGACGAAGCCTCCCGCGATTACGCGAGCGCGACCCGCGCCGCCCTGATGGCGCTGCCGAACCTGTATGGCGACGTCGAGGTGCTGGCGGCTGCCCGCGAACTGCTGCCGGCGCTGCCGGGCATCACGCGCGCCCTGGCGGAACTGGCTGCGCTGGCCGGCGCCATCGGCGGCCGCGCCCAGATCGCGATCGACCTGGCCGACCTGCGCGGCTACCAGTACGAGAGCGGCGCCATGTTCGCGCTCTACGTGCCGGGCCTGCCGAATGCCGTCGCCCGCGGCGGCCGTTACGACCACGTCGGCGAAGCCTTCGGACGCGCGCGTCCAGCCACCGGCTTCTCGCTCGACCTGCGCGAGCTGGCGCGGCTGCTGCCGACTGCCAGCCGCAAACACGCCATTCGTGCGCCGTGGGGCAATGCGCCCGAACTGCGCGAAAAAATCGCTGAGCTGCGCAATAGCGGTGAAGTCGTGATCCAGTCCATGCCGGGTCACGAGAACGTACAGGACGAGTTCGAGTGCGACCGCGTGCTCGTCCTCGAACAAGGAAATTGGATTCTCAAAAACTTAGGTTAAGTGATGTCAAATACTGCTAAGAACGTCGTTGTCATCGGCACCCAATGGGGCGATGAGGGCAAGGGTAAGATCGTCGACTGGCTCACCGACCACGCCGCCGGCGTGGTGCGTTTCCAGGGCGGCCACAACGCCGGCCACACGCTGGTGATCAATGGCCAGAAGACGGCACTCCAACTGATCCCGTCGGGCATCATGCGCGAAGGCGTGGCCTGCTACATCGGCAACGGCGTGGTGGTGTCGGTGCCGGACGTAATGCGCGAGATCGACAAGCTGGAAGCTGCCGGCCTCGAAGTCGCTTCCCGCCTGAAGATCTCGGAAGCCTGCCCGGTCATCCTGCCGTACCACGTCGCCATCGACGTCGCCCGCGAAGCCAAGCGCGGCGTGAACAAGATCGGCACCACCGGCAAGGGCATCGGCCCGGCCTACGAAGACAAGGTCGCCCGCCGCGCCATCCGCATCGCGGACATGCTGAACGAGACCCGCTTCGCCGAGAAGCTGCGCGAGAACCTGGACTACCACAACTTCGTGCTGACCGGCTACCTGGGTGGCCAGGCCGTCGACTTCCAGAAGACCTTCGACGACGCGATGGCCCTGGTGCCGCGCCTGCGTCCGATGGTCGGCGACGTTTCGTCCGCCCTGTACGCCGCGCACAAGGCCGGCGGCAGCCTGCTGTTCGAAGGCGCACAAGGCTCGCTGCTGGACGTCGACCACGGCACCTATCCGTTCGTGACCTCGTCGAACTGCGTGGCCGGCAACGCCGCCGCCGGTTCGGGCGTGGGCCCGGGCATGCTGCACTACATCATGGGCATCACCAAGGCCTACACGACCCGCGTGGGTTCGGGCCCGTTCCCGTCCGAACTGCCGACCGACGCCGGCGTCGGCGAGCACCTGTCGCGCGTGGGCCACGAGTTCGGCACCGTGACCGGCCGTGCGCGCCGCTGCGGCTGGTTCGACGCCGCGCTGCTGCGCCGCTCGGTCCAGATCAACGGCGTGTCGGGCATGTGCCTGACCAAGCTGGACGTCCTGGACGGCATCGAGTCCCTGAAGCTGTGCACCGGCTACAAGATCGACGGCCGTGACGTCGACATCTTCCCGGTCGGCGCGGAAGAAGCGGCCGCCTGCGTGCCGGTCTACGAAGAGATGGCGGGTTGGACCGAAAGCACCGTGGGCGCCAAGACCATGGAAGAGCTGCCGGCGAATGCCCGCGCTTACATCAAGCGCATCGAAGAACTGGTCGGTGTCCCGGTCGACATGGTGTCGACCGGCCCGGACCGCGTGGAAACCATCGTGCTGCGTCACCCGTTTGCCGCATAAGAAAAATAGGAAAAGCCTGAAATGAATACTCCTGCATCGACCGACAAGGATCTGTGGGTCTCCTGGGACGAGTACAACCGCCTGGTCGAGCGCCTGGCGCTCCAAGTCTACGAATCGAACTGGAAGTTCGACATGGTGCTGTGCCTGGCGCGCGGCGGCGTGCGTCCGGGTGACGTGATCTCGCGCATCTTCGACGTGCCGCTGGCGATCCTGTCGACCAGCTCCTACCGCGAAGAAGCCGGCACCAAGCAGGGCAACCTGGACATCGCCAAGTACATGACGATGACCAAGGGCCCGCTGGCCGGCCGCATCCTGCTGGTCGACGACCTGGCCGATTCCGGCGTGACGCTGATGAAGGTGAGCGACCACCTGAAGGCGAACTACCCGGACGTCACGGAAGTGCGCTCGGCAGTCCTGTGGGTCAAGGGCACCTCGGCCTACAAGCCGGACTACCACCTGGAAGACCTGCCGCACAACCCGTGGATCCACCAGCCGTTCGAAGACTACGACGGCCTGCGTCCGCACCAGCTGTCGGCTTGGATGAAGAAGTTCGAGAAGAACTAAGCAGCTTTGCCGTTCCTGCGCAGGCGGGAACCCAAGTTCAAAAATCGGGGCCTGCGCCCCGATTTTTTTTGCCCGGCTTGAGTATTTGCTATCATAACCGCCTGCAATCAAATCCCACCCGGAGCCTCCCGTGCAAGACCTCATGTTGAATGCGAAAAGCGCCATTCACACGCTCCTTTCCGAAGTCGACTGGCCGCACTCGCCCATCGGCGACCCCGCCGGCTGGCCCAGCCCCCTGCGTACCGTGCTGGAGCTGATGCTCAACTCGAACACGGCCATGTTCCTGGTGTGGGGAGCGGAGCGCACCTTCGTGTACAACGATGCCTACCTGCCGGTACTGGGCGCCAAGCATCCGCGTGCGCTGGCGCGGCCGATGGAAGAGAGCTGGGGCGAGGTCTGGAACGAAGTCGCACCTTTGCTGGACCGGGCCTTCGCGGGCGAATCGCTGCACTTCACGCGCCATCCCTTCAGCATCATGCGCCATGGCGGCATGGAGCAGGCCTGGTTCGATTTCTCCTATAACCCGGTCTACCTCGACAAGGGCAAGGTCGGCGGCGCACTGTGCGTGCTGACCGAGGTGACCCAGCAGGTACGCGCCGAGGGCGCCCTGCAGCAGCAGGCGGACCAGTTGCGCCAGCTGTTCCAGAACGCGCCCGGCTTCATGGCCCTGCTGGGCGGCCCGCAGCACCGCTTCGAACTCGCCAATACGACTTATCGCCAGCTGATCGGCGGCCGCGACCCGGTCGGCAAAACGATCCGCGAGGTGCTGCCCGAGCTGGAAAACCAGGGTTTCTATGAGCTGCTCGACCAGGTGTACGCCAGCGCCGAGCCTTACGTCGGGCGGCGCGCGGCGGTGCAACTGCAGCAGGCGGCCGGCGCGGAGATGGAAGTGCGCTGGGTCGATTTCGTCTACCAGCCGGTGTTCGACCACGCGGGGGCCGTGAGCGGCATCTTCGTGCAGGGTAATGACGTCACCGACCACGTCGAATCCGAGCAGCGCTGCCAGGAAGCAGCGGCGATGGCGGAACGCCAGCGCGACCGATTGAACGCGCTGCTGGAAACGGTCCCCACCGGCATCCTGATCGCCGAGGCCAGCGGCAAGCTGGTGGGCGGCAACCGCGCGATGGACCGCATCTGGGGCGCCGATTACCCGATGTCCCGGAACTGGCAGGAGTACGCCGTCTACAAGGGCTGGTGGGCCGACGGCTCGGCACGGCAAGGCATGCCGGTCGCAGCCGGCGAGTGGCCGATGTCGCGCGCCCTGCGTGGCGAGGAAGAGGTCAGCGCCACCATCGAGATCGAACCTTTCGACCAGCCCGGCACGCGCCGCACCGTCGTGATCTGCGCCGCGCCACTGCGGGATGCGGCGGGAGCGATCGACGGCGCGCTGGTGGCCCATTTCGACATCAGCGAGCAGGTACGTACCGAGGCCGCGCTGCGCGAGAGCGAGATCAAGTTCCGCGCAATCGCGAACGCGATTCCCCACCTGGTCTGGTCCTGCCTGCCGGATGGCACGCATGACTTCTTCAACGATCGCTGGTACGAGTACACAGGCCTCCCCGCCGGTGCGGCCGATTCGGAGCGGTGGCCGGAGATCGTGCACGAGGACGACCGCGCGCGCTCGGGCCAGCTCTGGCGGCATGCGCTGGCAACGAGAGAACCTTATGAAATCGAATACCGGCTGCGCTACGATCCGACCGGCGAATACCGCTGGTGCCTGACAAGGGCGGTGCCGGTCAGTGATGCCGACGGCCGGCTGCTGCACTGGCTCGGCACCGTCACCGACGTGCACGAGCAGCGCCTGGCGACCGACGAGCTGCGCCGCGCCAGCGCCAAGAAGGACGAGTTCCTGGCGATGCTGGCGCACGAGCTGCGCAATCCGCTGGCGCCGATCAAGGCCGCGGCGCACCTGCTGAAGCTGGGCAGCGGCGACAATCCGCGCCTGGGCCAGGCCGCCGCCATCATCGACCGCCAGGTGCGCCACATGACCGAACTGGTGGACGACCTGCTCGACGTGTCGCGCGTCACCCGCGGCCTGGTCGAGATCGACAAGCGGCCGATCGACATGAAGTCGGTGGTGAGCAGCGCGGTCGAGCAGGTCAAGCCGCTGATCGAAGCGCGCGCGCATGCGCTGCACGTGCACGTCGGCGCCGAACACGCATCGGTATGCGGCGACCATACGCGCCTGGTGCAGGTGCTGGTCAACCTGCTGACGAACGCCGCCAAGTACACGCCGCAGGGCGGCCGCATCGACGTCGCCGTGCGCGCGGAAGGCGACAATGTGCGGGTCTCGGTGGGCGACAACGGCAGCGGCATCGAGCCATCGCTGCTGCCCTACGTATTCGACATCTTCACCCAGGGCGTGCGCACGCCGGACCGTTCGCAGGGCGGGCTCGGCATCGGCCTGGCGCTGGTGAAAAGCCTGGTGCAGCTGCATGACGGCGACGTCAAGGCGGCCAGCGACGGCGCCGGCAAGGGCAGCGTCTTCGAACTCACGCTGCCCTTGCTGGTGCAGGGCAAGAGCAGCGAGCTCGATGCCGGCGGCCAGCAGGCGTCCGGCGCAGCAGGCACCGCGGCCGCCAAGCGCATTCTGGTGGTGGACGACAACGTCGACGCCGCGACCAGCCTGAGCGAACTTCTCGGACTGCTCGGCCACGAGGTCATCGTGCGCTTCGACGGCAAGTCGGCGCTGGCGGACGCCGCGGCCTTCGGCCCCGAAGTGCTGGTGCTGGACATCGGTCTGCCCGACATGGACGGCTACGAACTGGCGCGCCGCCTGCGCAGCGAAGCGGCCACCGCGCAGGCGCGCTACCTGGCGCTGACCGGCTACGGCCAGGCGCACGACCGCACCTTGGCCCGCGCCGCCGGCTTCGACCACCACTTCGTCAAGCCGGTCGACATCGTGGCGCTGCAGGCCGTGCTGGACGCGGACGAATGACGCTCCCATCCTTCATATAGAATCGCTTCATGACCCAAAGCTTCTTCCAGACCTTCATCCTGCTGCTGCTCGTCACCGATCCCTTCGGCAACGTGCCCCTGTTCGTCACCGCGCTGAAGGACGTGCCGCCGGTGCGCCGCCCGCGCATCGTGCTGCGCGAGTGCGCGATCGCGTTCCTGTTACTCCTCATTTTCATGTTCTTCGGCCGCCACTTCCTGGCGGCGCTGCAGCTCACCGATATTTCGCTGCGCATCGGCGGCAGCGTGATCCTCCTGATCATCGCGATCCGCATGATCTTCCCGCATCCGGACGGCGTCCTGGGCCGCAGCAATGGCGGCGAGCCCTTCATCGTGCCGCTGGCGATTCCGGCGCTGGCCGGACCGTCGGCGCTGGCCACCGTGCTGCTGTTCACCTCGAACAATGTGGAAGAGGTGATGGTCCACGTGGCCGCGCTGGCCGCCGTCGGCGTGGTCTGGCTGGCCGTGTTCCTGGCCGCCGAGCGGCTGCAGAAGGCGCTCGGCGAGCAGGTCATGACCGCCTTCGAGCGCCTGATGGGCCTGATCCTGACGGCGATGTCGGTCGAGATGCTGCTGGGCGGTATTCGCTCCTTCGTCAAGACCCTGCACCAGTGAGCGCCTAACAAAACCTCCATGGCCGCGTTGCACCATCTCGCCGTACTAGCGTACTGTCTTCGATGGCGCGTCGGTAGGCCGCATCCCTTGCCCTGAAGGCTTTGTTAGACGCTCTAAATTTCAACCATCACGAAAGAACGACATGAAGAAGCTGCTTACCGTCTGCGCCCTCGGCGCTGCATTGTCCTTTACGCTGGCCGGCTGCAAGCGCGGCGAACAGTCGACCACCAACGCCGGCGCCAACCCGGCCGCAGCGCCGGGCGCGGCCCCGGCCGACGCCACCCCGGTCGCCTTGCAGAAGATCGATACCGTACAAGGCACCGGCAAGGAAGCGGTGCCCGGCATGACCGCCGTCGTCCACTACACCGGCTGGCTGTATTCGCCGAACGCGCAGCTGCAGCACGGCGCGCAGTTCGACTCGTCGGCCGGACGCGAACCCTTCAGCTTCCAGCTCGGTTCGGGCATGGTGATCCCGGGCTGGGACCAGGGCGTGCAGGGCATGAAGGTGGGCGGCAAGCGCACGCTGATCGTGCCGGCTGCGCTGGGCTATGGCGAGCGCGGCGCCGGTCCGATCCCGCCGAATGCGAACCTGATCTTCGATATCGAGCTGCTGGACGTGCGCTGATTTCGGCTTCGCTCTGTTGGCGAGCGTACCAAACGTCGCCATCTCCTGTGATAAATTGGTAAATAATCAATACATCCCGGGAGCGCGAAGTCCATGAACAATGCAAAGGCGGTCAAGGTCCCGACCGGCATCCCCGAACTCGATGCGGTCCTGCATGGCGGGCTGCTGCAGGGCCGCATCCACCTGATCGAAGGCAGGCCGGGAACCGGAAAAACCACGCTCGGGCTGCGCTATCTGATGGAAGCCCTGAAGATGGGCGAGTCCTGCCTGTACCTGAGCTTGTCGGAATCGCTGGACGAGCTGCAGGAAGCGGCCGACAACCACGGCTGGTCCCTGGATGGCATCGACTTCGTGGAAATGATTCCCGTGCCCGGCGATGGCGCGGACGAGCAGACGATCCTGCTGCCGACCGAGAAGGAACTGTCGAGCTTGATCGAACAGATCGCCGAACAGGTCGAACGCAGTGCCGCCACGCGCATCGTGATCGATTCGATGGTAGAGATCCGCCTGCTGGCCTACGACAGCAGCCACTACCGGCGCCAGATCATCGCCCTGCGCCAGCGCCTGACCAGGAAGGGCGTAACCGTCCTGCTGCTGGACGACCTGACTTCCGATGGCCGCGAGTTCGAACTGCAAAGCGCGGTGCACGGCGTGATCACGCTGGAGCAGATCGAACATGCCTTCGGCGCGGCGCGCAGGCGCCTGCGCGTGGTCAAGCTGCGCGGCGGGAATTTCCAGAGCGGCTGGCACGACTACAGCATCCGCACCGGCGAAATCCTGGTCTTCCCCAGCCTGATCGCGCAGGAACATCACCGCCCGGCCGACGGACTGGAGCTGTACAGCGGCATCGAAAGCTTCGACGCCCTGTTATGCGGCCCTTTGACTGCCGGCAGCTCGACCATGGTGCTCGGCCCTTCGGGCGTCGGCAAGACCACGGTGGCCCTGCAGTACGCGCTGTCCGCCGTCAAGAACGGCCATCACGTCGCCTATTTCAACTTCGACGAATCCGAAACCACGCTCCGCTCGCGCCTGGTGGCAAGCATGGGCGAGGACAGCGACGTGACCGACACCGGGCCCGGCGCCAAGGAGAACGACGAGTCCCGCCGCTTCCACCTGCGGCGCGTGAATCCGTCACGGATCTCGCCCGGGGAATTCATCTGGAACGTGCGGCGCCTGGTCGAGGATCTCAATGTCAGGCTGGTGATCATCGACAGCATCAACTCCTACCTGGACGTCATCCGCGAGGAAAAATCGCTGCTGCGCCAGATGCACGAGCTGTTCTCCTATCTCAGCAACATGAACGTGATGGCGATCATCGTCGGCGCACATTCGGCGCGGCTCGACACCTCGAAGGAGCCGGACGCGCTGAGCCTGATCACCGACAACATCATCTCCCTGCGCTACTACGAGCAGGACAACGTGGTCTGCAAGGCCATCTGCGTGCTCAAGAAGCGCCAGGGCCGCCACGAACACGATATCCGCGAGCTGACCCTGACCGATGACGGCATCCGCGTCGGCGCGCGGGTCAAGGCCAGGGACGAACAGCTGGGAGCAGCGTCGATTGGGCAATGACTGCACGCCTGCCGTCGTGGTGTTCGCGCCGGTGCAGCGCGATGCAGCCACGCTCGGCAGCTTGATCGAAGACGATGCGATGCCTGTGCATTGCTGCGCCGACGCGGACGCGTTTTATGCCGCACTCGGCGGCACGCCCCTGTTCGCCGTGATGACCGAAGAAGCCGTGGCGCGCTGCTCGCTGGACAACCTGGGCGGGATTTTGCGCACGCAGGCACCGTGGTCCAACATGCCCTTGCTGGTGCTGGCCGATGCGGAGCCGCGGCGGATCGACAGCAACCGCTTCGCGCATCTGTCCGAGATCGGCAATGTCACACTGCTGACGCGGCCCGTCGCACGGCTTGCTCTACTGATGGCGCTGCGCTCGGCACGGCGCGCGCGCCTGCTCCAGTTCGCGGTGCGCGACCAGCTGCGCGAACTGGCGGCGCATGCGGACGTTCTCGAAGCGACGGTGGCGGAGCGCACCCGCGAACTGCAGGCCGAGGTCGCGGAGCGGCGCCGCGTGGAGCAGAACCTGGCCGAAGCGCGGCGCCTGGAATCGCTGGGCCAGCTGACGGGCGGGATCGCCCACGATTTCAACAATATCCTGCAGGTGGTGACCGGCAGCGAAACCCTGTTGCGCTTGCTGCTGGGCACCGATCCCGATCCGAAAATGCTGCGTGCGCTGCAAAGCATACGCCGGGCCGCCGACCAGGGCGCATCGCTGACGCAGCAGCTGCTGGCCTATGCCCGCCGGCAGCCGCTGGCAAATATCGTGCTCGACCTGCGCAAGCACTTGCACACCGTGTCCGAGATGATCCTGCACATGCTGGGCGCCGACGTCCAGGTGCGGCTGCAGATCGCGCCGTCCCTGTGGCCGGTGCTGATCGACCCTTCGCAACTCGACGCCGCGCTGCTGAACATCGCGGGTAATGCGCGCGACGCGATGCCGCAGGAAGGCAGGCTGGTGCTCGCCGCCCGCAACCGGGTGCTGCCCGACGCGGCGCTGCCGGAAGCCGGGCAACTCGCGGGCGAGTTCGTCGAGGTCTGCGTGACCGATAACGGCCATGGCATGTCGGCCGAGACCGCACAAAACGCCTTCGAACCCTTCTTCACGACGAAGCCATTCGGCAAGGGCACCGGGCTCGGTCTGTCGCAGGTTTACGGTTTCGCCATCCAGAGCAAGGGCCTGGCCTTCATCCGGCGCGAAGACACCGGCACCACGGTCGGCATCCTGCTGCCGCGTTGCGCATCCGCGCCCCAGGCAGAGACCGACCGGAAAAGGCTGCCGGCGCGGGAAGTGGAGGGGATGCGCGTCCTGTGTGTCGAAGACGATCCGGACGTTGCCGAAGTGACGGCAATGATGCTGCAGTCGCTCGGCGCCGACGTGACGCTGGCCGACAGTGCGGATGCGGCGGTGCGCCTCGATCTGACGCACATCGACGTCGTCCTGTCGGATGTCATGATGCCCGGGGAACTGGACGGCATTGGACTGGCGCGCTGGCTGGCGGCGCAGCATCCGCGCCTGCCCGTCGTGCTGACCAGCGGTTATGTGCTCGATCCCGAGCGCCTGCAGGGCCTGAAGGTCCAGTTCGTGCGCAAGCCCTGCGCGATCGGCGCGCTGGCCGATACCCTGGTCAAGGCGGTCAAGCAGGCAGCCAAGGCCTGACGGCCGCCGGCTTACATCGTCGGGATGTAGTTGCTGTGCCAGCGGTGCCCGCCCTGGTGCCGCGAGCAGGGCGTCATGCGCATGCCGGTCTGCACCGCTTCCAGGCAGCGCGTGGCGCCGGTCTCGCGGTTGGTCAGGCGCATCAGGCGCGGCACGTCGCTCAGGCGTTCGACATACCACTGCTGGTTCTCGGCCTGGCTGCAGGTTTCCATCGCCAGCAGCTTCTTCGGGTCGTCCGGATGCACGGCGAGGCAGATGGTCTCGCCGTCCGCCACCGTATGGAATTTGTCGTAGCCCGGCAGGTCGCCGCGGGTGACGAACCACTGCTGGGACGGGCTCTTGTCGCAGGCCAGCATGGCGACGCCGGGACCGGCGGTGCCGAGGCAGCGTCCGCGTCCGTCGAGTTCGTTCTGCAGGTAACTGAGTTCGGGCGCGGCGAATGCCGGGCTGGCCGCAAAGTGGAAGAGGGCGAGGGCGGCGGCGGCCATCAGGCGGGTTTGCATGCGACTCCTTTTTTTTCTGGTGGGCTTGCTCCGACATTAGCATGAAGGCGGGGCAGTTGTCGCTTGTGCAAATGCTGAGCCTGGGCAATACTCATGGGCACTACTTCCCAACCAGCGGAGCCTGTCCCGATGACTTTCCTTCGTTCCACCGCCGTAATCGCCCTCGGGCTGGCCCTCGTTTGCGGTCCGGCCGCTGCCGCCACGACGCCGCGGCCCTTGCAGAAAACCGATACCGTCGTCGGCAAGGGCAAGCCAGCTGCCGCCGGCTCGACCGTGACCGTGCACTACACCGGCTGGCTGTATTCGCCGAAGGCGCCGCAGCAGCACGGCGCGCAGTTCGACAGCTCCAACGGCGGCGAACCCTTCACCTTCACCCTCGGCGCCGGCAAGGTCATTCCGGGCTGGGACCAGGGCCTGGTCGGCATGAAAGCGGGCGGCAAGCGCACGCTGATCGTGCCGGCTGCGTTGGGTTATGGCGAACGCGGCGCCGGTCCGATTCCGCCGAACGCCAACCTGATCTTCGATGTCACCCTGCTGGAAGTGAAGTAAGCCGGGCAGTGTATCGGCGGTGCGTATTTACTGTCAGAAAAATTTACACTGAACACTGTCTTAGGTGACTCGATTCTGTAAGTCATTAATTTAACGCATCTTTTTCCTGTTGGCATGCTTCCTGCATAAGGAAGGGCTGCACGCCATGAGCGCTGCATATAACAAGCCGTGACTACAAGGATAAAAATGCGTAACCGGAATTTGTCGTTCAAGAAGCTGTTTGCCCTGACCATCGCCGCCGGCGCGTTTGCCGGCATCAGCAACGCTGCACACGCCGACATCATCGGCATCGGCGCTGCCTACACGACCCCGACCATCACCGCGGGCGCACTGCCGGACACCCCGGCCGCGCACGTCGATCCGAACGTGTCGACCTCGAAATTCTCGGGCGTGGTCAGCATCCAGATCAGCTACGGCAGTGAAAATTACATCTGCTCCGGCGCCCTGGTGGGCAAGCGCCAGGTCGTGTCGGCCGGCCACTGCGTCGACCAGTACGGCGACGGCAAGGTCATCGACCTGAAGAACCCGGCCAACAAGGTACTGGTGGCCTTCAACAGCAACGGCACCTTCAACGCAGTCATCGCGGCATCGAACGTGTCGATGAACCCGGACTACCAAGGTTTCAACAACTGCCCGAACGGCAGCAAGGGCTGCGTGCAGGACGACATCTCGGTCATCACCCTGGCCAAGGATGCGCCGGACAGCGCCAAGATCTACAAGATCGCGACCACCGAACTGAGCGAAGGCTCGCACATCATCATGGCCGGCTACGGCACCTCGGGCGACGGCGTGAACGGCCATTACGTCACCCCGACCTTCGACACCAAGCGCGTCGGCGAAAACGTCACCGACTACTTCCTGACCGACGACGAAGGCAAGAAGGGCAACAAGGCCGAAGTCTATTACGCCGACTTCGACGGCAACGGCAAGGACACCTTCTGCGACTACTTCGGCATCTGCACCGTGGCCCTGCCGAACGGCGTGGAAGCCGGCATCGGCGGCGGCGATTCGGGCGGCCCGTCCTTCATCGAGCAGTATGGTGAACTGATGGTCGTTGCGAACAACACCTTCGAGACCCGCCTGTTCGCCGACGACGTCGCCGGCACCTTCGGCACCCTGTTCGGCGGCATCATCCTGAGCAGCTATGTCGACTACCTGAACGAAGCGACCGGCGGCCAGGCCACCTTCGTGCCGGAGCCGGGTAGCCTGGCGCTGCTGGCCCTGGGCGGCGCCATGCTGGGCGGCCTGCGCCGTCGCCGCAAGCAGTAAGCCATTCCCGCATATGCCGGTCTTCGGACCGGCATGCACGGCGGCCTTCGGGCCGCTTTTTTTTTTCGTCGAGAAATCTTACATTTTATTATGTAAATATATTTACTCAGGTTAATAAGGTGTTGATTCCATAGTGAATTTTATTTCTGGCACGCTTCATGCTTAATACGTCGGAGCGTACGTTAGCGCACACAACATAAGATTCTTCACCAAAGGATAAGAAATGCTGACACGAAACACGATGTACAAAAAACTGTTCGGCACTGCTGCCTTCGTCTTCACTGCACTGGCCGCTACCCAGGCGCAGGCTGCCGTCGTCGGCACGAGCGGCTCGCTGAAGCCGGTCATCGTCGCCGGCGCACTGCCGGACACGCCCGAGGCCCACATCGATCCGAACACCGCATCGTCGCCGTTCTCGGGTGTCGTCAGCATCAACATTCGCTATTACAACGCTGCCGGCGAGCGCGAGTCGTACATCTGCTCGGGCGCCCTGGTGGGCAAGCGCCAAGTCGTCTCGGCCGGCCACTGCGTCGACACCAACGGCAACGGCGCCGTCGTCGACATCAACAAGCCGGGCCAGGACGTGCGCGTCATCTTCAACAACAACGGCAGCCAGTACGAGCTGATCACCGCCACCAAGGTGTCGATGAATCCGGATTACCAGGGCTTCGGCAACTGCCCGGCCGGCGTCAACTCGTTCTGCGTGAACGACGACATCTCGGTCATCACCCTGGGCCGTGACGCCCCGGCCAGCGCCAAGATCTACAAGATCGGGACCGCGCCGATCGCCGAAGGCACCCACATCATCATGGCCGGCTACGGCACCTCGGGCGACGGCACCAACGGCTATTACATCAGCCCCGACTTCTTCGTGAAGCGCACCGGCGAGAACTATGTCGACCTGTTCGACCTGGACGACGAGCAGGGCTTCGCAGCCGGCAAACCGGAGGTGTACTACGCCGACTTCGACGGCGCCGGCAAGGACCTGTTCTGCGAGCAGTTCGGCGTCTGCACCCCGCAACTGGCGAACGACAAGGAAGCCAGCATCGGCGGCGGCGATTCGGGCGGTCCGTCCTTCATCATGCAGAACGGCGAACTGGTGCTGGTGGCGAACAACACCTTCAGCGGCACCTGGAACGCAGATGACGTCGACGGCACCTTCGGCACCTACTTCGGCGGCATCGTGCTCGGCAGCTATGTCGACTACCTGAATCGTGCAACCGATGGTCAGGCTACCTTCGTCCCGGAACCGGGCAGCCTGGCGCTGCTGGCCATGGGCGGTGCGCTGCTGGGCGGCCTGCGTCGTCGTCGCAAGCAGTAAGCGGTAAGCGGCTCTTCAGAGCGGCGTAAAGAGCGGCCTGCGGGCCGCTTTTGCGCTTTCTGGTATCTCATCTTAAGTGGCTGTTTGTCGATTATATTTACAATGCGAAACGCCGCTATTCCCATGTTATTGAATTAGAAGAAGATTTTTCCTTGGCATGCTTATTGCTGAGTAAGCCTCGCTGTCCAATTCACAACATGGGGGAAATAACATGAATAAAATTCTTCGCGCCGCTCTGGTGGCGGCACTCGGCCTGGCCGCGCTTGCGCCAGCCCAGGCAGGCCTTTACACCTCGACCTACGGCACCCAGCTGTCGGGGCCCAGCGATTGCGACGATTGCTATGCCGGGCCGATCGCCTTCACGGGCACCGACCAGTCGATCAATTTCTTCGGCCATAGCTATTCGGCCGTGTACGTCGGCTCCAACGGCTACGTCACTTTCGGTTCCGGTCAAAGCAGCTATTCAACCCAGCCGCTGGACACCCAGACCGTCGCGCCGATGATCGCCGCCTTCTATACCGACCTCGACTCGCGCGGCGACAGCGCCTCCAACGTCTACGTCAACACCGATACCGCGGGAGAGATCGTCGTCACCTGGGAGAACATGGGACACTTTTCCCAGAACTACGGCGTGCGCAGCACCTTCCAGATCCTGCTGCGTTCGGACCAGTTCGTGGCCCCAGGCGGGCTGAGCCAGATCGGCATCTACTACGGCGACGTGACCGATGATCGCCAGGTCTCGGCCGGCTTCGGCGATGGCCTGGCCGCCAAGAACGAAGGCGAGGTCGCGTTTGCTTCTTTCGTGGAAGGGTCCAGCCTGAGCAACAGCGCACCGCACCTGTATGCCTTGAACGGCGGCACGCCAGTGGACGTGCCTGAGCCGACCAGCCTCGGCCTGCTGGCCCTGGGCGGCGCGGCGCTGGCGGGCATGCGCCGCCGCCGCAAGCAGTAAGCGGTTGGTGATGCGTAAAGAGCGGCCTGCGGGCCGCTTTTTTCGTTTAAAAGCGGGCTCTGCCATGGTTTGATGCTTGCCAAGCTCTGCGGTTCGGCGCGGCCTGACAATTCCTCCTTTGATTTCGAGACGTTCTCACGGGAGGGACAAATGGCTGTCGACGCATACCTGCAAATCGAAGGCATCAAAGGCGAATCCGCTGACGACAAACACAAAGACTGGATCGAAGTGTCGAACGTCGCGTGGAGCGTTCACCAGCCTCGGGCATCGGTCGTATCGACTGCGGGCGGTCATACCACGGGCCGGGCCAGCTTATCCGATATGTCCTTCCGGAAGCTGGCCGACCTGTCTTCCCCAGTTTTGCAACAGCACTGTGCAATGGGGAAGACCATCCCCAAAGCCAGGTTCGAATTCATGCGGGCCGACGGTGACGGCAAGCCGATCTGCTATTACGCGGTCGAACTGGAAAACGTGATGATCTCCGGCGTGAACCCCACAAGCGGGGAGGGCGGCATCATCAACGAACACGTGTTCCTGGCGTTCTCGAAAATGAGGTGGAAGTACACGAAACAGGGCATCCGTGGCGGCACCGATGGCAACAGCTCCGGTGGCTGGGATTGCGCCGCCCACAAGTGCGTTTGAGAAGGTGGCGACATGGGCGCCATCGATGATCTTCCAAAGCGCAACGTCATTTACCAAGGCACGCATCAGGGCCTCGGGTACGATGCACTCGTCGACAAATACAATGGACTATTCCTCGCCGGCCAGGGCGAATTCCTGGGCAGGAATCACGAATGTGCTGCGCTGCCCCAGGCGCTGACCGACGTCGGCTACACCGGCCGCTGGGCGCCGGGTCCGAGGGTAATCGATCTCGATTTCCTTGTGCCCGGCACTGTCATTGCCAACTTCAAAAATGTCAACGGCCGGCAGATATTCCCGAACCAGAGCGGTTGGCATGTTGGCCTGTTCGACCGGTTCTGGCGCGGTGCAAGACTGGTGAATGGTTTGCCGTGCGAGTTTTCGATGTTCGATCAGTTTCATGCAAAGCCAGCCGGCCTTCGCGGGGTCGCCATACTGACGCCGGCGTGGAAGAAGGCGAATCCTGTGTATGGCACGCCATCCAACGACGCTTCCGAATTCTTTGTCGTGGTGGTGCCATGAAAATATCTCTGTTGGGCTGTCTGCTTCTGAGCGCTGTAGCGCAAGCACAGGAGATTGCTTGCCCCAAGTTTTATCCGTCAGAAGACTTTGTTTTTGCCGACGCTTCGTATCAGCACGGTGGCAAAGGCGTGCTCAAGAAACAGGAGCTTTCCGGAGCGAGCTGGATGGGAGGCGACTTCAATGACACGTTTGGCGAAATGACTGGCGGGATCAAGAAAGTCAAAGGTGGCATGGAGACTTCGGTGCCGACCTTCGCCAAGTGGTTCGTCTGCTGGTACGGCGGTGGACGCGCAGTGGCATGGTGGCAGGAATTGAAACCCGAACGCGTCAAGGCGGGAAACTGCAGGATCCAGCTGCGGGATAAGACCGGCCGCGATCCGATGGATGCCAGACTGGTATGCAAGTGAGAAATAAAAAAGGCTGAACCCGAATTGGATTCAGCCTTGATCAAGTAAACACCTGGCGCTTACTTACCCAGTATCGACACCACATTATCCGCCCCAGGCGCCCCGAACGCCTGCTGCTTCAGCACATGCAGCTGATCGCGCACTTGGGCCGCCTTCTCGAACTCGAGGTTCTTGGCGTGATCCACCATGAGCTTCTCGAGGCGCTTGATCTCTTTCGAAATCTGCTTCTCGGACATGCCCTCGATCTTTGCGGTCTCTTCGGCCTGCGACATGTTCTTGGCGGCGGCTGCGCTGTAGACGCCGTCGATCATGTCCTTGATCTTCTTGTTCACACCCTTCGGCACGATGCCGTTGGCTTCGTTGAAGGCGATCTGCTTGGCGCGCCGGCGTTCGGTCTCGTCGATGGCTTTCTTCATCGAGTCCGTGATGTTGTCGGCGTACAGGATCGCGACACCGTTCAGGTTACGCGCCGCGCGGCCGATGGTCTGGATCAGCGAACGTTCCGAACGCAGGAAGCCTTCCTTGTCGGCGTCCAGCACGGCCACCAGCGACACCTCAGGCAGGTCCAGGCCCTCGCGCAGCAAGTTGATGCCGACCACCACGTCGAAGGTGCCCAGGCGCAGGTCGCGCAGGATCTCGACGCGCTCGACGGTATCGATGTCGCTGTGCAGGTAGCGCACCTTGATGCCGTGGTCGCCCAGGTACTCCGTCAGCTGCTCGGCCATGCGCTTGGTCAGCGTGGTCACCAGCACGCGCTCGTCCTTGGCGATGCGGTCGTTGATCTCGCCCATCAGGTCGTCGACCTGCGAGCGGGCAGGGCGCACGATCACCTGCGGGTCGACCAGGCCGGTCGGACGGACCACCTGCTCGACCACGTTGTCGGCCTTCTCTTTTTCGTAATCGGCAGGCGTCGCCGAGACGAAAATACACTGCCGCATCTTGCTCTCGAATTCCTGGAACTTCAGCGGCCGGTTGTCCAGCGCCGACGGCAGGCGGAAGCCGTAGTCGACCAGGTTCACCTTGCGCGAACGGTCGCCGTTGTACATCGCGTTGAGCTGGCCGACCATCACGTGCGACTCGTCCATGAACATCAGCGCGTCCTTCGGCAGGTAGTCGATCAGCGTCGGCGGCGGCGAGCCCGGCATCGAGCCGGACAGGTGGCGCGAATAGTTCTCGATACCCTTCGTGAAGCCGACTTCGGCCAGCATCTCGATGTCGAAGCGGGTGCGCTGCTCGAGGCGCTGCTCTTCCAGCAGCTTGCCCTGCTGGCGGAATTCTTCGAGGCGGTCGCGCAGCTCGGCCTTGATCGATTCCACCGCTTTCAGCACGGTAGCGCGGCCGGTCACGTAGTGCGAACCGGGATAGACCGTGAAGCGCGGGATCTTCTGGCGCACCTTGCCGGTCAGCGGGTCGAACAGCTGCAGCGATTCGATCTCGTCGTCGAACATCTCGACGCGGATCGCGAGTTCCGCGTGCTCCGCCGGAAAGATGTCGATGGTGTCGCCGCGCACGCGGAAGGAGCCGCGCGCGAAGTCCATCTCGTTGCGCGTGTACTGCATCTGGATCAGGCGTGCGATCACGTCGCGCTGCGCCACTTTGTCCTTGGCGCGCAGCGTCAGCACCATCTTGTGGTACTCGTCCGGATTACCGATACCGTAGATGGCCGAGACGGTGGCGACGATGATGACGTCGCGGCGCTCCATCAGCGACTTCGTGCAGGACAGGCGCATCTGCTCGATGTGCTCGTTGATCGACGAGTCCTTTTCGATGAACAGGTCGCGCTGCGGCACGTAGGCTTCCGGCTGGTAGTAGTCGTAGTAGGAGACGAAGTACTCGACCGCGTTCTGCGGGAAGAACTCGCGGAACTCCGCGTACAGCTGGGCCGCCAGCGTCTTGTTCGGCGCGAACACGATCGCCGGCCGGCCGGCCTTGGCGATCACGTTGGCCATCGTGTAGGTTTTACCGGAACCCGTCACGCCCAGCAGCGTCTGGTACATCAGGCCGTCGTCGATGCCGTCGACCAGTCCCTGGATCGCGGTCGGCTGGTCGCCGGCGGGCGGGAAGGGCTGGTGCAGCTTGAACGGCGAGTTCGGGTAGGTAATGACGGTAGGTGAAGGTGTATCAACGACCGATAGTTCTGCCATGGGTTCAGACCTTTGCTAGAATGGGAATCCGCCTGCGGCACTGCAACATCCAAGCCGCATTTATCACAACCGCTGCGAACCCAGCCGACAAACATAAAGTTTATCACGATGAATTCCACAGCCCCTGCAAGCATCTTCGGCGCCATCGCCATGGCCCCGCGTGACCCTATCCTGGGCATTACCGAAGCCTTCAATGCAGATACCAACCCGGCCAAGATCAACCTGGGTGTGGGCGTCTACTACGATGACAACGGAAAAGTGCCCCTGCTGGAATGTGTACGCAAGGCGGAAGCGATGCTGATGGAACAACCTGCGCCGCGTACCTATCTGCCGATCGAAGGCCTGGGTACGTATGACAAGGCTGTGCAAGAACTCGTATTTGGGGCCGACAGCCCGGTAATTCAAGAGAAACGTGCAGTCACCGTGCAGGCTCTCGGCGGCACCGGCGCGCTGAAGATCGGCGCCGATTTCCTCAAGCGTTTCTCGCCGGGCTCGGACGTCTACATCAGCGACCCGAGCTGGGAAAACCACCGCGCGCTGTTCGAGACCGCCGGCTTCACCGTCAACAATTACGCCTACTACGACGCGTCGACCCACGGCGTGAACTTCGAGGGCATGCTGGCCGACCTGCGCAACATGCCGGAAGGCGCGATCGTCGTGCTGCACGCCTGCTGCCACAACCCGACCGGCGCCGACCTGACCGCCGACCAGTGGGGCCAAGTCATCGCTGCCGTGCAGCAAAATGGCCTGATTCCCTTCCTCGACATGGCCTACCAGGGCTTTGGCTCGGGCATCGCGGAAGATGGCGCCGTGGTCCGCCGTTTCGTCGAGGCCGGCGGCCCGCTGCTGGTGTCGAATTCGTTCTCGAAGTCCTTCTCGCTGTACGGCGAACGCGTCGGCGCGCTGTCGGTGGTGCTGTCGTCCGCCGAAGAAGCGGCGCGCGTGCTGTCGCAACTGAAGCGCGTGGTGCGCACCAACTACTCGAACCCGCCCGTGCACGGCGGCAAGGTCGTCGCCACTGTGCTGTCGACCCCGGAGCTGCGCCAGCTGTGGGAGGAGGAGCTGGCCGGCATGCGCGTGCGCATCAAGGAAATGCGCGAACAGCTGGTGGCCAAGCTGGCCGAGAAAGCCCCGGGCCGCGACTTCGGTTTCGTGCGCCAGCAGGTCGGCATGTTCTCGTATTCGGGCCTGACCAAGGAGCAGGTCGGCAAGCTGCGCGAAGAATCGATCTACGCCGTGGACACCGGCCGCATCTGCGTCGCAGCGATGAATTCGAAGAACATCGATCGCGTCGTTGACGCCATCGCAAAAGTTCTCTAAACTCTTGGCTCTTCCGATTCAGCAATGCGTGCTGGGTCGGAAGTGTTGATCCCTGATAGCTCAGTCGGTAGAGCGACGGACTGTTAATCCGCAGGTCCCTGGTTCGAGTCCAGGTCGGGGAGCCAAAGTTTCAAGCCTCGGCGAGGCATGCACAGTTGGTAAGTTGCACTGTGCAAGTCGCGGTGGGGAAGCTATAATAGCAACATCAATTCCCTGATAGCTCAGTCGGTAGAGCGACGGACTGTTAATCCGCAGGTCCCTGGTTCGAGTCCAGGTCGGGGAGCCAGAATTCATGAAAAGGCCGCTTGCACAACAAGCGGCCTTTTTCATTTGGCGATGCCGCTTGTGCCAACTGCTCATTTGATCTAATATTTCTGCTCAAAGGAGCAAATCATGACGACGATGGCGGCGCAGCAATTTCACCCGGAGTCAGACGACGGCGACAAAAGCCGCTGGCTCAACTTCCGCGAGCTTTTTCGCACCACCCCTGTCGATCGCATCGACCTCATCCGCAGCGGCGTGAACGCCGCCGACTTCAAGAACTTCGTCAGCCGCCTCGATATCCAGCAAGAAAAAGTCTTCACGATGCTGGACATCGCCACCGCCACCGTCAACCGCAAGGCCAGCCGCAACGAATCGCTGTCGCGCGAAGACAGCGAAAAAGTCGTGGGCATGGCCAAACTCATCGGCCAGGTCGAGGCCATGCTCGAGGAATCCGGCGATCCCGAGCTGATGCACGACTTCGACGCCGCGCGCTGGCTCACCCACTGGATGGAAGAGCCGGTGCCCGCACTGGGCGGCGCCACGCCCGCCGACTACATGGACACCATCGAAGGCCAGGAAATGATCTCGCGCCTGATCGCGACGATGCAGACCGGAGCCTACGCTTGATCAGCGTCTGGCGCATCGCCACCGATGCGCCCGGCTACACCGCAGACGACCTGACCGGCACCGGCGCCAAGCTCTCCGGCGGCCGCTGGAACCGCCCCGGCAACGCCATGCTCTACTGCGCCAGCAATATCTCGCTGGCCGTCCTCGAAACCTTCGTCCACCTGAAAGCCGGCAGCCTGCCGCTGAACCGCTACCTGGTGGAGTTCGCCATTCCCGACGATGTGTGGGGCCGGGCGATCTCGCTGCTGCCGCCCGCCGTCGGCTGGGACGCGATCCCGACCGGCAAGACCAGCCTCGATGAAGGCGACCGCTGGCTCAAGGCGAATACCAGCGCGCTGCTGATCGTGCCGTCCGTGATCGTGAGCGAGGAGCGGAATGTGCTCATCAATCCGCTACATCCGGACACCGCGCGGATCGCGGCGCACAAGCTCAGGAAGTGGACTTACGATCCCAGGCTGATGGGCCCGGGACCGCGCTAATCGGGCTTACTTCGCGCTGACTTCGCCCTTATTTGCCCGCCACCGGCTTGACCTTGCTTGCCGCCTCCAGCGCCCGCTGGCGCGCCGTATCGACGTCCGGCGCCGTCGCCAGCGCCACGCCCATGCGGCGGCGCGCGAAGGATTCCGGCTTGCCGAACAGGCGGATATCCGAGCCCGGCACGCGCAGCGCCTCGGCTACGCCTTCGAAGGCGATGCCGGCCTGCTCCAGCTGGCCGTAGATCACGGCGGAAGCGCCCGCCGAGCGCAGCTCCGGATTCACCGGCAGGCCGAGGATGGCCTTCGCGTGAAGCTCGAATTCGCTCTGCACCTGGGTCGCCATGGTCACCATGCCGGTATCGTGCGGGCGCGGGCTCACTTCCGAGAACCACACCATGTCGCCCTTCACGAACAGCTCGACGCCGAACACGCCGCGGCCGCCGAGGGCTGCCGTGACCTTGCTGGCGATCTCCCGCGCGCTCTCGAGTGCGCGCGGGCTCATGACCTGCGGCTGCCAGGATTCGACGTAATCGCCATGCACCTGCTTGTGGCCGATCGGCTCGCAGAACCCGGTGACGATCTCGCCGTCCGCGCCGCTGGAGCGCACGGTCAGCAGCGTGATCTCGTAATCGAAGTCGATGAAGCCTTCGACGATCACGCGGCCGGCATTCGCGCGCGCGCCGCTGGCCGCGTAGTTCCAGGCGTTCTCGACCTCAAGCGCGCTGTCCAGCTTCGACTGGCCCTTGCCCGAGGACGACATCACCGGCTTCACCACGTTCGGAAAGCCGATCTCGGCGCAGGCGGCCTTCAGCTCATCGAGGCTGCTGGCGAAACGGTAGGGCGAGGTCGCGAGGCCCAGTTCTTCGGCGGCGAGGCGGCGGATGCCTTCGCGGTTCATGGTCAGCTGGGCCGCGCGCGCGGTCGGGATGCAGGTGATGGTGCCTGCCGCTTCCAGTTCGGCCAGCTTGTCGGTGGCAATCGCCTCGATCTCCGGCACGACCAGGTCGGGCTGCTCGCGTTCGATCAGCGCGGCCAGCGCATCGCCGTCGGTCATGTCGATCACGTGGGCGCGATGCGCCACCTGATGGCCCGGCGCATCCGCGTAACGGTCGACGGCGATCACTTCGATGCCCAGGCGCTGCAGCGAAATGATCACTTCCTTGCCGAGTTCGCCGGAGCCGAGCAGCATGACGCGGGTAGAAGAAGGGGAGAGCGGCGTGCCGAGGATGGGTGCGTTGGTCATTGCGATATCGGTAGGGTGGGGGAAGTGCGCACTATAGCAAAATAAAAAACCTTGCCGGATTCTATCCAGCGGTTATAATGCGAGCCTCAATTCCCTGATAGCTCAGTCGGTAGAGCGACGGACTGTTAATCCGCAGGTCCCTGGTTCGAGTCCAGGTCGGGGAGCCAGAATATAAAAAGGCCGCTTCATCGAAGCGGCCTTTTGCATTTCCAGACCATGATGACGATCTCCCCAGACGACGCCGCACGCATCGCCGACCACGCTTTCGAAGCCGACCGCGAAGGCTGGCTGCACCCGGCACAGCAGGCGCTGATCCACGAACGCCGATGGCTGCGCATGCTGGCGCCAGGTTCCGCCGGCGGCGATGAGCTGCCGCTGCCGGACGTCGTGCGCCTGGAAGAGGCCATCGCCCGCATCGACGGCAGCATGGGCTGGACCGTAACCCTGTGCGCCGGCGCCGGCTGGTTCGCCGGCTTCCTGGCGCCGCGCCTGGCGCGCGAGATCCTGGCCGCGCCCAATGTCTGCCTGGCCGGCAGCGGCGCCCCGACCGGTCATGCCGACCTTGACGGCGAGGGCTGGCGCATCAGCGGCCTGTGGGACTATGCCAGCGGCGCGCCGATGGCCACCCATTTCACCTTCAATGCTCTATTACGCGAGAACGGCCAGCCGCTGCTGGACGCTGCAGGCCAGCCGCGCATCCAGGCTTTCGTGGTGCCGGCGGCGCTGGTCGAGATGGTGCCGCGCTGGCGCAGCATCGGCCTGCGCGCCACCGCCTCGCACGCCTACCGCGTCAGTGCGCAATGGATGCACGCGGATCACGGCTTCGAGATCGATCCGGCGCGCGCCGTCGAACAGGGTCCGCTCTACCGGTTTCCTTTTCTGCCGTTTGCCTTCGTCACGCTGGCGGCGAACGTGGCCGGCATGGCTGCACATTTCGTGGAACTGGCGCAGGCGTGCATCGCGCACCGCCGCAATCGCTTCAGTGGGCAGGACGAACCGCTGATCGAGGTGCCGGCCGTGCGTGCGCTGCTGGATCGTACGCATGCCTGTCTCGACGACGTACGCGAACGCTTTTATGCGCGGCTGGACGCGACTTGGGCGCAAGTGGCGGAGGGCGCGCCGGTCAGCGAAAAAGAAGCCGCGCAGATGCAGGCGCTGGCGATGGAGTGGGTGAATGCCTCGCGCCGCGCGGTCGACCAGCTGTTCCCTTATTGCGGCCTGTATGCCATGCGCGAGGACAGCGCCATCAACCGCGTCTGGCGCGACTTTCATACGGCTTCCCAGCACGCTTTGCTGATACCGTTCGCGGACACTGGTCAAATCGCAACTCAGCCGTTATAATTCGAGCCTCAATTCCCTGATAGCTCAGTCGGTAGAGCGACGGACTGTTAATCCGCAGGTCCCTGGTTCGAGTCCAGGTCGGGGAGCCAGAATACAGAAAAGGCCACTTCATCGAAGTGGCCTTTTTGCATTGGGCGCTCATGGGCGCTAATGGGGCGGTGCTCACCCATCCTGCATGATCCGGATTCGCTTCACGGCTGAGCACGCCACTCCGGGCGGAAATGAATATACTCAACATGTCCCGCCACGATTGGGAGTGAGTAATGAACAGACGCCGCGACTATAAAACTGCCCTGCTGATCGACGCCATGATCTACGCCGCATCTGATGAAGTCCGCATGCACGCTGCCGGCGAACTTGTGGAGCGACCGCTCCCGCATGATTTCGCGATGCGAATCTTCCTGAAGCCCGGTCAGCGTCGCCACAATCCGCCAACGCAGCCACCAGTATTTTCGGCGTAATAGGGTATTGCTGAACGTGTCGAATGCGCAGGCTAATGTATCCGCAACCGACCGAAGCAGAGTTTCATGTGTTCGGTTCGTGTTCTCCAAACCTTGCAATCAGCGACCTGCAGGCGTCGGTCCCGATAGTGGAGGCCCAGCGTTCAGCCTCTCCGATTTCTGGTTGAAGCCGGGCCAAAGCACCTTGATCCCAGTGCTCTCGAACTGCATCGAGCGGTAATGCATCGGTTTCCGAGTCGATAGCAACGAAAATCAGAAAATCGGCGTCGTCGGCTGGCGTATCGGTCTCATGACGCAAAGCGGCCAGTCGTCGTGAACCGATCAGAAAGCTCACCTGTTCGTCGAGCATTGCCTGTGCCGTTGAGGCGATCTGGCGGCGCACCGACCGGGCATATTCCTCATGCGTAGCATATTGGGTCAACTCAAATCCCATCTTTGTTGAAGTTAGCCACACAGTGTATCGGCAACTGTTCAGGTCGAACATCTGCTTCTGGCCGGTTGCGGACCTGCAGCTCCTTCTGCTTCCAACCCTGAGCAGATGTTCGTTACGATAGGTCGGCCAAAGCTGCTGCAAGCTCACCGTCGTAGATTTCACTGTCGTCGTCATAGCCAGCCTCGACCCTGCGTTCCGCTTCTGGAACCGCAATCGAGAGGCCTACTCGCTGACGAATAAAGGTCGCAAGCACAAGGTTTGTCACCCGGTGTATTGGAACTGCCCAATTTTCACGGCACCGCTGGATCAAATTCGAATCGAATTTCCGCTCTGCCCAAAGCCCTTCAATATCGGCAACAGAACGTTGTTCCATTCATGACATCCCTTTGCATGTATGTCCGCTCTTGGAAGAAAGCGGTTTCTGCTGCATAACTGCAACCGACCCAAAGCAGACTACCTTCACGTTACTGTGGTTTCCAATCGTATTGAACAGGAATCCATGCGTCGACTGGCTTTCCGTTAGCTACAGGAGGGTTAAAACTACATTTGGAGATCGCAACGAGTGCGGCATCGTCGAGAGCCGGATATCCCGACGATTTTATCATCAGGGATTCCTTTACTTTGCCATCTGCACCGACCAGAAAACGCAGCGTTACCATCCCCTGATGATTCTCTTTAGCTTCCTGGTCCGGATAGGCTGGACGAGCACAACTGTCGAACCTAATCATGCCAGGAGCATTGGCTGAAGGCCTGACTGGCACCAGCTTGTTGGGATCCTGAGCACTCGCCCAACTCGATGCACTTAAAACTGCCACGGCGGCGACAGATGGGAGCACCTTCCAAAGGCTGGCCTGCAATGCAAACTTATCGGCGTTCATAGCTGTCAACTGGCTGTTCCTCGGCTTTTAAGGACGTCTTCGCAGCATCCTTATCCCGAAGTTGCACCAGCAGCGTTCCATTCAGCGTCGTGCCGTTCAGACCCATGTAAGACGTATGGCCTGAATCCTGTAGCCGAACGACGCGCGTGCCCTTGTAGATCATCGGGGTCAATCCGATTTGACGCTGCTTCCCATCGGACATCGTGATGGTTTGTGTGTAGCTGCCAGAGAACTCCTGCGTTATGAATCTACCAGGCGTGAGCTTCTGTTTAACCTCAAAAATGGCAACCTCGAATGACTTGTTCGACAAGTCTTCCGGGGCGGCATTCGAAGCAGCTGTCGCGGCTGGCAGATTGGATACGCCGAGCCCGACTGCGAATCCAGCGAGCACGCCTAACAGGGTTTTGAAGCGCATGACTTTCATGGGACAGCTCCTATCATGGTGTAGTGAGTTCTGAACAAGCAGGGCAGGCAAGCCATATTGGCAAATAGTACAAAACAAACATCGAGCAATGTACTCGCTTTGTCACCGATTTCATCTTGTATGGCTCTCAACTGGGACATTTTGTCTCGATGGTTGGAGGATGCTTTTAAGTAGAATGCCCAGAACGTGCAGCAACACCATCCTTGCACGCTATCGCCTGGAAATACTCAAATCATGGATTGGATCCCTGCAGTCTTCGTTACCTTCAAGGCCATCGTGCTGGCTACGGGCATGTTCTTTGCCGTCAAATGGCATTACGACCAGGAGATGAAGAAGGGGAAGGACAAGCGCGAGGTGCTGCGCACGGGCGGCAAGCTGGTTGCAGTCTTCGTGCTGGCGCTCGTGGCCGTGGGGCTCGTCACCTACTTGCTTATTAGGATACTCGGGATGTAAGCGCAACGAAGCGATGACGTGCCCTTCTCATGATGGCAAATGCTTGATGCGGTAGACGACAGGAACGATCTCGCCACAAAAGAAATGCTCATCCAGCTACTCTCGTACGACGGTGCCAGCAGGGTAAGTGATGCACAAAGCAGGCCGGGCAGCCACGCCAGTTCGACGTCACCGAAGGCACAAAAAGCGACGAAGACGCTGCCCCCGCCTTGTGCGCTGCCTACCCATATGTTTTGCGGTTCTGTTTTCAATAAGTCGAAGTCGGCCGAGCCCGAGTCATCTCGGCTGAATCTGTGCCAATCTCAATGAATGTCAGGATTTTTTTTACTGCGGTTTCCAGTTCGTCCTGGTCACAAAAATACGCCGTAAGCGTTCCGGCGACGATGTACGAGGAGCAGTTGAATCCATCTTCGATATCGTTAAACCAGATTGCCCTGGTCCCAATGATGGCGACAACCCAAAAGCCTCCTCCTTCTGTGCCATGCGTCTCTTCGCTCCATTTTTCAGGAGGAATCTTAATAGCTTCCCATAGTCGACGGATTGGGGGATCCATCCGGTCTTCGGCAGCGAGGATTTTGTCCCATAACCCGGCTTCTGAAATCGGTTCCCAATCCATCATTTCTCCAATGTCGGCGCCGGCCGATAGCAGCCGTGACGAATCGCTCAGTGTAGGCCGCCGTTGCTCTTCAAGCAAGTAACGGGTTTGTCGGTGCGCCGGGCCATGGCTGGAAATTGCTCCTCCCCAGCAGACCTCGCCCAACCCTCCTATAATCGGTCTTTTGTCGCAGGCCGAGCATGAATTCCCCAGTAAATACAAGTACTTACGAGCAATCCGCGCCACCCGTGGACGGCCTGCAAGGCAGCCAGCTCATCTGGGCCGTGATCGTCCTGTCGCTGGGTGTCGGCATGTCTGCGCTCGATACCGCCATCGCCAACACCGCGCTGCCGGCCATGGCCCAGCAGCTGCATGCCAGCCCGGCGGATTCGGTCTGGATCGTCAATGCCTACCAGCTGGCGATGGTCGCGACCCTGCTGCCGATCGCGGCGCTGGGCGAGACCGTCGGCTACAAGCGCGTCTACATTGCGGGCATGGCGATCTTCACGGCGGCTTCGCTGGGCTGCGCGCTGGCGTGGTCGCTGCCGATGCTGATCGTGGCGCGCTTGTTCCAGGGGCTGGGTGCGGCGGCGCTGATGGGGGTGAACTCGGCGCTGATCCGCGCGGTCTATCCGTCCCGCCTGCACGGGCGCGGCTTCGGCAACAATGCGCTGGTGGTGGCGATCGGCTTCGCGCTGGGGCCGAGCCTGGCCTCGATCATCCTCGCGACCTCGTCCTGGGAGTGGCTGTTCGGGATTAATGTGCTTCCCGGCGTCCTCGGGTACTTCCTGGCGCGCAGGGCGCTGCCGGAAACCGGGCGCGCCAGCCACAAGGTCGACGGCGTGGCCGGCCTATACAACGTGGCCGCCTTCGGCATGGCCGTGCTGGCGCTGGGCGATGCGGCGCACCGCGTCGGCATGCGCACGCTGCTGCCCGAGACCCTGCTTGCGCTGCTGTTCTTCTTCCTGCTATTGCGCCGCCAGAAGGGGCACCCGGCGCCGCTGCTGCCGGTGGACCTGTTCCGTTTGCCGCTGTTTTCGCTGTCCACGCTCACCTCGATCTGCACCTTCGCGGCGCAGGCGCTGGCCTTCGTGGCGCTGCCGTTCTATTTCGAGAGCCAGCTGGGCCGTTCGGCGGTGGAGACCGGCTTCCTGCTGACGCCCTGGCCGGTGATGGTCGGTGTCATGGCGCCGGTTGCGGGGCGCCTCAGCGACCGCTATTCGCCCGGCCTGCTGGGCGGCGTCGGCCTGGCGATCCTGGCGGCCGGCCTGGCCCTGCTGCTGGGGATGTCCAACAATCCGTCGGCTTTCGAGATCGGCTGGCGCATGGCCGTGTGCGGCGTCGGTTTCGGCTTCTTCCAGGCGCCCAACGTGAAGGCGATCATGAGCAGTGCGCCGCCCTCGCGCAGCGGCAGCGCCAGCGGCATGGTGGCGACCGCCCGCCTGATCGGGCAGTCGACCGGCGCGGCGCTGGTCGCCTTCTGCCTGACGATGTTCCACCTGCGCGGGACCTGGTACGCGATCGCCATCGCCGCGGCCTTTGCGGCGGCGGCCAGCATCGCCAGCTTCTCGCGGCTGGTGGTGGCCAGAACCGCTGCCTGATCTTCAGGCGCGCGAGAAGAAGGGCAAAGTATCGAGGTCCAGCACCGGGTAGCTGGTGCGCGCGGCGCCTTCGCCGACGGTGATCATGCGCACGCGCGCGCCGCCCGCAGCCTGGAAGGCCAGCAGCTCGCCCGTGTTGGCGCTCAGGAGTTCGACCACGTCGTGCACGCGCAGCGCCGCATGGCGCTCGGCATACCGCACCACCAGCACCCGCTGGGGTCCCTGCCGCTCCGGGGCATCTTCTACAACTTCCCTCAGGTCGAGCAGCGGCAGGCTGCGCCCGCGCCAGGCGAATGTCGGCATCGCGTCCGTCTCCCCATCCTGCGTTTCGGGCAGCGGCAGGATCGCTTCCAGCGCCACCATCGGAATCGCCCAGCGCCGGCCGGCGTCGAACACCACGTGGGCCGGGGCCCGCTTTGCAGCCTTGCCGGACGCGCCTGCAAACTGCTCCTGCCGCGACAAACCCGGCGCCGCGTGCGTGCGCAGCAGGGCGTCGGCATCGATCTGCAGCACGCGCTGTTGCTCCGCTTCGTCGCCGAGCAGGGCGATGGTAAGCACCAGCGGATGATCGACACCGGCCTCGCCAGCCGCGGCGGCACTGCCGGCGGGTAGCGGCCGCACTGCCACCACTTCGTCTATGGGCAGCGCCACCAGCAAGTCGTCCTGCGCCACGATCGCCACCAGCGGCGCGGGGCCGCTCTCGAGGCCGAGCATCGCGCCCAGGTCGACCAGCGGCACATGCCGGCCGCGCCACTGGATCATCCCCAGCAGTTCGCGGCCCGCGCCCAGCAGCGGCTGCGCTTCCGGCCGGCCCAGCACTTGCGCCACCAGTGCGGCCGGCAGCGCCAGCACCGCCGCGCCGATGCGCACCAGGGCCTGAACGGGCGCCGGCGCCGCTGCAGCAGTCTCTGTTCGAACAGCTTCGCCATCGGCGGACGCGGTCCAGGCCTGCACCCGCTCCATCAAGCGCAGCGGGTCCAGCACGCTGAGCAGGCTGCCGTCGCCGCTTGGGGCCACGCTGTGGAAGAAGTCGTCTTCCACGTCTCCATGATGGACGCGCTGCAGCTGCGATTCGCGCGCACGCACCAGGCCGCGTACGGCATCGATCGCGAGCCCGATGCGCCGGCCTTGCGCGCCCAGCACCAGAATCTGGGAAGCCGCAGCGCTTGCCGGCTCGCCCATCCACTTGCGCAAGTCGACCACCGGTATCGCCTGCGCGCCGTCGCTGAACACGCCGTCGATCGCGCCATGGCTGCGCGGCAGCCGCGCCAGCGCGGACGGGCGGGCGAGGGCGCGCACCACGTGGCGGGTGTCGATGGCGATCGCCAGGTCGCCCAGCGCTACCTGGGCGTACGCCAGCAGCGGATCGGCGCCGGCGTCGCGCGCGTGTTCCATCATGCCGCCGGACGCTGCTCGAAGGTGGCGCTCAGCTGGGCCAGCAAGTCGGCCACGTCGCGGCTGGCGTCGGCCTGCTCGCTGGTGGCGCCGTGGATCTGCACGATGGAGCCGGAGGTCGTGCCGACCGAACGCTCGATGCGATCGAAGGCGTGCTTGACCTGGTCGGACAGCAGGCTGCCTTCGTTGACGCGGTTGATGGTCTCGTTGATCAGCTTGCCGATCTCGCGTGCCGCACGGGCCGACTTCTCGGCCAGCTTGCGCACCTCGTCGGCCACCACCGAGAAGCCGAGGCCGTGCTCGCCGGCGCGCGCGGCTTCGATCGCGGCGTTGAAGGCCAGCAGGTTGGTCTGGCTGGCGATGTCGCTGATGGTGTCGATGATGTCGTGCACGTCGCGCGAGGACTTCTGGATTTCGAGGATGGCGTCGCGCGAGCGGTCGAGCAGCTCGTTGCCGTCCCTGGCTTCCTGCTGGGTTTGCACCGCGAGGTCGCGCGAACGCTCCGAGTTGCCGGCGATGCTTTCGATCGAGCGGGTCAGCTCGCCCAGCACCTGGGTGATGTCGGCGACCTTGTCCTTGACCATCTGCTCGCGCTGCACCTGCTCGGTGATGTCGGTGGCGAACTTGACCACCTTGAAGGGCTTGCCGTTGACGTCCAGGATCGGGTTGTAGGTCGCCTGCAGCCAGATCTCGGCGCCATGCTTGCCGCGGCGGCGGAAGCGCGCGCTCTTGAATTTACCTTCGGCGAGGTCGGCCCAGAAGTTGCGGTACTCGGCGGTCTTGGCTAGGTCCGCCGTGCAGAACATGCTGTGGTGCTGGCCGACGATTTCGTCCAGCGTGTAGCCGACCGTGCGCAGGAAGTTGCTGTTGGCGCTCATGATATTGCCGCGCAGGTCGAATTCGATCACGGCCTGCGAGCGCGACAGCGCATCGAGCTTGCCGCTGATTTCGGAGCTGAGCAGCTTGGCCGGCGTGACGTCGGTGGCGAACTTGACGATCTTCAGCAGGCGTCCGTCGTGGTCGAAGATCGGGTTGTAGGAGGCCTGGATCCAGACGTCGCGCCCCTTCTTGTCGACGCGGCGGTATTCGCCGGCGTTGAATTCGCCGCGCGACAGGTGCTCCCAGAAGGCCAGGTACTCGGGCGTGCGCGTATAGGCCGGGTCGCAGAACATGCGGTGGTGCTGGCCCAGCACTTCGTCGGCCGCGTAGCCGAAGGTGTGCAGGAAATTGTCGTTGGCGCGCAGCACGCGGCCGTGCAGGTCGAATTCGATCACCGCCTGGGCGCGCTCGACGGCCGCGATCTTGCCTTCGTGGTCGCTGGTGGTCAGCTTGTGCTGGGTGATGTCGGTGGCGAACTTCACCACCTTCAGCGTGTTGCCGCAACCGTCCAGCACCGGGTTGTAGCTGGCGTGGATCCAGACTTCGCGGCCGTTCTTGTCGAAGCGCTTGAACACGCCGGCATGCGGCTCGCCTTTGCCCAGCTGGGTCCAGAATGCGGCGTAGTCGGCCGAGCGGGCATAGTCCGGCTCGCAGAACATGCGGTGGTGGCGCCCGCGCACGTCGTCCAGCGTGTAGCCGAAGGTCGACAGGAAGTTCTCGTTGGCGTGCAGCACGGTGCCATCGAGCTTGAACTCGATGACGGCCTGCAGCCGGTCGATCGCCTTCAGCTTGGCTTCGTAGTCGGCGTTGCGCAGCTTGTTGGCGGTGACGTCGGTGGCGAACTTGACGATGCGCGTGATGCGGCCTTCGTCATCCAGCACCGGGTTGTACGACGCCTGCAGCCAGACCCGGCGCCCATCCTTGCCGACGCGGCTGAACTCGCCCTGCTCGATGCTGCCCTCTGCCAGGCGCGCCCAGAAATCGCGGTATTCGCTGCTGGCCGCGTAGCCGGGCTCGCAGAACATGCGGTGGTGGCGGCCGACGATCTCGTCGAGGGCATAGCCACTGGTCTGCAGGAACAGCGCATTGGCGTGCAGGATCGTGCCGTCGGTCGCGAACTCGATGATGGCCTGGATGCGGTGAATGGCTTCCAGCAGCGCAGACTCGGCGCGCGACATGGAAATGGCGGACGTCATCTCTGCGGGATGGGCGATGTGGTTCATGTGCTTGGCTTGGCCCGGCGGGCGAAAAGGTTGGATGGCGGACAGCGCGCATGCTGCATGCGGGGGCGGGGCATGGCAGGCAAGCGCGGAAACTGCTGTATGTTGCCTTAAGTAAAAAAATATTGTACATGAGGCATGCGCGATGCCGCGCGCACGATTCTCACCAATTGTATCCGTTCAACAACACGCAGCCCGACCCGCCCACCCGGCGGGCCGGCGCGAACCCTGCTAGGATTCTGTCTCGTTACAGGAAAGGCTCCTCATGACCCAGGTATTCAAGATCGCCGCCATCCCCGGCGACGGCATCGGCAAGGAAGTCCTCCCAGAGGGGCTGAAAGTACTGGCGGCCGCCGGCGAACGTTTCGGCCTCGAACTCGAGATCACACAGTTCGACTGGGCCAGCTGCGACTACTACCTGCAGACCGGCGACATGATGCCGCCCGACTGGAAGGAACAGCTGACCGGCATGGACGCGATCTATTTCGGCGCGGTCGGCTGGCCGGCCACCGTGCCGGATCACGTCTCGCTGTGGGGTTCGCTGCTGAAGTTCCGCCGCGAGTTCGACCAGTACATCAACCTGCGCCCGGTGCGCCTGTTCGAGGGCGTGCCCTGTCCGCTGGCGGGCCGGAAGCCCGGCGACATCGACTTCTTCGTGGTGCGGGAAAATACCGAGGGCGAGTACACCAACCTGGGCGGCATCATGTTCCCGGGCACCGAGCGCGAAATGGTGATCCAGGAATCGGTGTTCACCCGTCATGGCGCCGACCGCGTGCTGCGCTACGCCTTCGAGCTGGCCAAGGCACGCCAGCGCAAGCACCTGACCGTGGCCACCAAGTCGAACGGCATCGCGATCAGCATGCCCTGGTGGGACGGCCGCGCCGACGCCATGCACGCCGAGTACCCGGAAGTCACGGTCGACAAGCAGCACATCGACATCCTCACCGCGCGCTTCGTGCTGCAGCCGAACCGCTTCGACGTGGTAGTCGCTTCCAACCTGTTCGGCGACATCCTGTCCGACCTCGGCCCGGCCTGCACCGGCACCATCGGCCTGGCGCCGTCGGGCAACCTGAACCCGGACCGCAAGTTCCCTTCGCTGTTCGAGCCGGTGCACGGCTCGGCGCCGGACATCGCCGGGCAGGGCATCGCCAACCCGATCGCCATGATCTGGTCGGGCGCGATGATGCTGGCCTTCCTGGCGGCCGGCGCCAACGTGCCGCGCTGCTACGGCGAGGCCCACGACGCCATCCTGGCCGCGATCGAAGAAGTGCTGCGCAGCGGTCCGCGCACGCGCGACCTGGGCGGCGAGGCGAACACGGCGCAAGTCGGCGATGCCATCGCGGCCCTCGTCCGTGGATAAGCCAGGACTTTAAATGGCGGCGCGCGCCTCGATATATGGAAGATGGCGCGCCGTTCCCGCATCCCCGACTATCCCGAGCTTCCTGCGGCTCCCGCCGCGGACGCGCCTTGCCCCCTGTGCGGCCGTCCGCTCGGCAGCGAAAACGTCGACCGCCACCATCTGGTCCCGAAGTCGCTGAAGGGCAGGGAGCAGTTCCCCATCCACAAAGTCTGCCACCGCAAGATTCACGCGACGTTTTCGGAAAAGGAACTGCTGCGCGCGTATCACACCTGGCAGGCCCTGCAGGGCCACGAGGACATCCGTTCCTTCATCGAATGGGTGGCGAAGAAACCGCCGAGTTTTTACACTCGGACATTCACCTCGAATAAAAAGAAGGGGCGCTGAAGCCGCGTATTTACAAGCTTTTCGGCGACGATCACGCATATTCGTCAAAAAATCCGGCGTTCGCCATACAAAATGATGCCTTGTGATTATTCTTGGGTGTAAAATTAAGTCTTCCAATTTTGCAATTCGCGTCGCTCTCTTTTTCTTCTACCGCAGTTGCAATGACCCAAGACGATTCCGCCCGCTGTTCAGTCCTCCTCATCGACGACGAATCCTTTTCCGAAGACATCATCACCCACGGCCTGAAAGCCTGTGCGCCGCATACGCTGCGCTATGCCAGCCAGCCGGCGATGGCGGTCGAACTCGCGCGGGAGATCGGCGCCACGGTGGTGCTGGTCGACTTGCGCATGCCGGAGATCGACGGGCTGGAAGTCACGCGCCGCCTGCGCGCCGACAAGGATACCGAGCATATCCCCGTCATCGTGCTGTCGTCCGAGGATGACCCGGACGTCAAGGCCAAGGCCTTCGCCGTCGGCGCCAACGACTACCTGGTGAAGTGGCCGGATCCGCGCGAGCTGGTGGCGCGCGTGCGCTACCACAGCGATGCCTTCATCGCGCGGCGCCAGCGCGACGACGCCTTCGTTTCGCTGCGCCTGAGCCAGGAGCAGCTCGCGGCCAGCCAGTCGGCCCTGTTCCAGGCCCAGAAGATGGAAGCGATCGGCCAGCTCACCGGCGGCGTGGCGCACGACTTCAACAACGTCCTGCAGATCATCGGCGGCAACCTGCAGCTGCTCAAACTGGTCGGCAACGTGAACGACGCCGGGCGCGCCCGCATCGACGTCGCGCTGTCCGGCGTCGAGCGCGGCGCCAAGCTGGCCTCGCACCTGCTGGCCTTCGCGCGCCGCCAGCCGCTGCAGTCGGTGGTCATCAACCCCGGCCACCTGCTGCGCGAGATGGACGACATGATGCGCCGCGTGCTCGGTCCGCGCGCCCGCGTCGTCACCGAGATCGAGCATCGCCTGGGCAGCACCCTGGTCGATCCGAACCAGCTCAACAACGTCCTGCTGAACCTGGCCATCAATGCGCGCGACGCCATGGCCGGCAGCGGCACGCTGACGATCCGCGCCGCCAACGTCGGGCCGGACAGCGCCGGTTCGTCGCACTTGCTGCCGCCCTCGCTGCCGGCCGGGCGCTACGTGCTGCTCGAAGTCGCCGATACCGGCAGCGGCATGCCGCCGGAAGTGCTGGAACGCGCCTTCGAACCCTTCTTCACCACCAAGCCGACCGGGCAGGGCACGGGCCTGGGCCTGTCGATGGCCTACGGTTTCGTGAAGCAGTCGGGCGGCGAGATCGTCCTCAAAAGCGAAGCCGGCAAGGGCACCAGCGTGCGCATCTACCTGCCGCGCAGCGAAGCCGAACCGGACGTGGTCGAGGACATCGCCGCCGCGCCGCTGCTGGGCGGACCGGAGACCATTTTGGTGGTCGAGGACGAGGAAGACGTGCGCAATGCCACCTGCGGCATCCTGTCGGCGCTGGGCTACCGGGTACTGGAGGCGCCGGATGCGGCCGCCGCCAAGGCCATCGTCGAAAGCGGCGAGCAGATCGACCTGGTGTTCAGCGACGTCATCATGCCGGGGCCGGTCAGCAGCCTGCAGCTGGGAGAAGTCGTACGCGAACGGCTGCCGCACGCGCAGATGCTGTATACCTCGGGTTATGCAGAAGGCGTGCTGGCGCACGAGGGGAAGATGGAAGCGAACGTCAATCTGCTGCAGAAACCCTACCACCCGGATGCGCTCAGTGCGCGCATCCGTCACTTGCTGCGCCGTCGTCCGGCGTAAAACTTACTTGTTCGGCCGGACGTATTTCTGCGAACCCGGCGGCGGTTCGTTCAGCACGGCCCAGAAGATGCCCAGGTCGGCGATCGCGCGCACGAACTCCGTGAAGTCCACCGGCTTGACCACGTAGGCGTTCACGCCCAGTTCGTAGCTGCGCACCAGGTCCTGTTCCTCCTTCGACGAGGTCAGCATCACCACCGGAATCGGCCGCAGGCCCTCGGTGGTGCGGATCTCCTTCAGCACTTCGAGGCCGTCGACTTTCGGCAGTTTCAGATCGAGCAGCACCACGGCCGGGTTGCCGGCCGGGCGCTGGGCATAGTCGCCGCGGCGGTGCAGATAGTCCAGCGCCTCGGCGCCGTCGCGCACGACGATCACCTGGTTGGCGAGCTGGCTCTTCGACAGCGCAATCAGCGTCAGTTCCAGGTCGTTCGGATTGTCTTCGACGAGCAGGATGGGCTTGAGCATGTTTTCTTTCGGGGTCGGATCAGTTATTCGATTCATGTTTGGGGAGTGCAAAGAAGAAGGTCGCGCCTTCGCCCTGCACCGACTCGGCCCAGACCCTGCCATTGTGCCGCTCGACGATGCGGCGGACGTTGGCCAGGCCGATGCCGGTTCCCTGGAAATCTTCCATACGGTGCAGGCGCTGGAATACGCCGAACAGCTTGTGTACGTAATCCATGTTGAAGCCGGCGCCATTGTCGGCTACATGGAAGATGGTTTCGTGTGGCGTGTCCTCGAAGCCGACGCGGATCACGGCCGGGTCCTGCTTGCCGGTGAACTTCACGGCATTCGACAGCAGGTTGAACATCGCCAGGTGCAGGAAGGTCGGGTCCGCGACCACGGTCGGCAGCTCGCCAATGTGCCACTCGATGTTGCGGCCGCGCGTTTCCAGCACCAGCTTGTCGATGCAGGCGGCCACCAGGTCGTTCATGTCGACGCTGGTCGGACGCAGCGAAGCGCGGCCCATCTGCGAGAACGACAGCAGGTCGTCAACCAGCTTGCCGGCCATGCGCGCCGCGTCCTTGATGTTCTTCAGGAAGCGCTGGCGCTGCTCGCCGTTCTCGCTGCCGGCCGATTCGATCAGCAGGTCCGCAAAGCCGACGATGTGGCGCAGCGGCGCGCGCAGGTCGTGCGACACCGAATACGAGAAGGCTTCGAGCTCCTTGTTGGAGCGCGTCAGTTCTTCGGCCAGTTCGGCCATCTGCTCGGCGCGCTCGAGCACGATGCCCAGCAGCGCGGTGCGGAATTCCAGCGCCAGTTCGATCTCGCCGCTGTGCCAGGGCACGCTGGTGCCGTGGATGGTTTCGCGCCAGGCGGCAAAGCTGGTGCGCGGCGAAAGCTGCATCGGCAGGCCGGCGGCGGCGGCCTGCACCAGCTTGTCATGCGGGTTGCCGGCCCATTCGATGGTGTGCACGAACTCGGGGCGGAACCACAGCAGGTAATGCTTGTGGATGCGCGAGATCGGCATCGCCAGCAGGCCGCTGGCATTGCGGATCATCTTCTCGCCGGCCGGCCATTCGGCGGACAGATTGTCGGTGTGGTAGACGTCGCCGTGGTTGCGCAGCGCCAGCCAGTCGACCAGGCCGAGGATGTCCTCTTCATCCGGCGCGTCGCCGAAGGTCAGCACGCGCTCGTCGACCACCACCGCGGCGCCGGTCGCGCGCGCGAAGCGCAGCAGCTCCGGGAAGACGCCGGACAGGTTCTCGACGAAGTTGTTGCCCTGGCTGAGACCAGCCAGGATCGACACCATGATGCGGCGCACCTCGAGGCGGAACTGCAGCTCGCGGGCGTCCTCGCGCGACTCGATGCACAGCGCCAGCAGCTGGGCCAGCTGTTCGCAGGCGGTGCGCTGTTCGAAGGGCACCGGCGACGGATCTTCGTTGTGGCAGGAGATGATGCCCCACAGCTTGCCCTTGACCATCAGCGACACCGACATTGAGGCCAGCGTGTGCATGTTGCGCATGTACTGCAGGTGCACCGGCGAGACGCTGCGCAGCACCGCGAAGGACAGGTCGTTGGCCTTGCCCGTCACCGGGTTCAGGTTCGGCACCAGGGGCGCCGCCGTGTAGTTGGCGTCCTGGATCAGGCGGATCGGCGACAGCGCGTACAGCTGGCGCGCCTGGGCAGGGATGTCCGAGGCCGGGAAATGCTGGCCCATGTAGGAGGCGTAGTCATCCTGCTTGGCTTCTGCCATCACGTGGCCATGGCCGTCGCGGTCGAACTGATAGACCAGCACGCGGCCGAAACCGGTAACCGAGCGCACGTGGTGGCAGGCCAGCTGCGCCAGCGATTCCACGCTTTCGGCGCCATCGACTTTTTTGAGGAAATCACCGATCAAAGAGTACAAATGGCGGAAGTCGGCCGGCGCGGCGCGCTCGGTCGGCTCGAACTCGAGGATCGTGACTTCGTCCCAGCGGTGGGCCAGCACGTCGAAGTGCCGGCCGTTGGCGGCGGTGACCGTCCCCACATAATAAGGACGGGAACCCAGTTTTGTCTCCAGTTCGGGCGCCAGGCGCAGCGCGGCGGCTTCGCCGATCACCTCGGCCAGCGGGCGGCCGATAGCGGACTGGGCGGTGCGGCCGGTCCAGTCGCCGAGGTTGGCGCTGGCCTGCAGCACTGCCATGCCGCTCGACAGGGTCAGAAGGAAGCCGTGCGGCTGGATGCTGCCGGGGGTGCGAATCGGCTCCCGGTCGCAGGCCGACAGGTCGAGTTCAGGTGCGGAAGGGGCCGGATTCATGTGCTGGTAACGGATGGGCGCTCGTAAGTTCAAGTCCACTATTTTACATTGAAAATTTGATGAATCCCCATGAGCCATTTTGCAATGTTTCTGATGCTGCGGCAAAGCAACGCGGCAAATTCATCAAATTGTCAAATCGCTTACGTATGGACCGACACGTTTAGTCCTGGACGTGTATCATTAAATGGATTTGAATCAATGAATTAGGGCCTCTCGATACGAGCATGCAGCCATGAACGAACCTACGCAGCCAAAAAAAGTCATGTCGGATGAGCGGCGCTACCAGTACCTGATCACGGGTATCAACGACTACGCCATCTACATGCTCGACCCGCAGGGGCACGTGAGCAGCTGGAACGCGGGCGCCAACCGCTTCAAGGGTTACGTGGCGCAGGAAATCCTGGGCCAGCATTTCTCCCGTTTCTACACCGACGAAGACCGCGCCTCAGGCCTGCCGACCTATGCCCTGAAGACCGCGCTCGAGCAGGGCAAGTTCGAATCCGAAGGCTGGCGCGTGCGCAAGGACGGCAGCCGCTTCTGGGCGCACGTGGTCATCGATCCGATCTACAACGAGGACGGGATCCTGCTCGGCTACGCCAAGGTGACCCGCGACGTCACCGAGCGCAAGAAGGCCGAGGACAAGCTGCGCGAGAGCGAGCAGCGCTTCCGCCTGCTGGTGCAGGGCGTGACCGACTACGCGATCTACATGCTGTCGCCGGAGGGCACGGTCACCAACTGGAACTCGGGCGCCGAACGCATCAAGGGCTACACCCACGACGAGATCGTCGGCAGCCACTTCTCGCGCTTCTACACCCCCGAAGACCAGGCCGCCGGCGTGCCCAAGCGCGCGCTGTCGACCGCCGGCGAGACCGGGCGCTTCGAAGCCGAAGGCTGGCGCGTGCGCAAGGACGGCACCCGCTTCTGGGCCCACGTCATCATCGACGCCATCCACGACGACGACGGCAAGCTGGTGGGCTTCGCCAAGATCACCCGCGACCTGACCGAGAAGAAGCGCACCGCCGAGGCGCTGGAAGCGGCCAACGCCGCGCTCTACCAGGCGCAGAAGATGGAGTCGATCGGCCAGCTCACCGGCGGCATCGCGCACGACTTCAACAACCTGCTGTCGGTGCTGTCGAGCGGCCTCGAAGTGCTGGCGATGCAGCGGCAGGCGTCCCTGCGCGGCGCCGAGGGCGGCGACAGCCGCACCATCGACAGCATGCGCCGCGCCGTCGACCGCGGCGCACGCCTGACCCAGCAGCTGCTCGCCTTCGCGCGCCAGCAGCCGCTGCAGGCCGAGACCCGCAGCCTGAACCGCATCATCACCGGCTTCGAGCCGGTGCTGCGGCGCGCCGGCAATTCGAATATCGAGTTCGAGATCGACCTCGACCGCAAGGCGCACAGCGCCGTGATCGACAGCGCCCGCTTCGAATCGGCGCTGCTGAACCTGGTGGTGAACGCGCGCGACGCCATGCCGGACGGCGGCCGCATCGTCATCGCCACCCGCAACGTCGTGCTGAACCATCACGAGGCCGGCAGCCTGCCGGCCGGCGAATACGTCAAGGTGACCGTCAGCGACACCGGCACCGGCATGCCGCGCGAGGTGGTGGCGCGCGCCTTCGAGCCCTTCTTCACGACCAAGGAAGTGGGCAAGGGCACCGGCCTGGGCTTGTCCCAGGTGTATGGCTTCATCAAGCAGTCCGACGGCGACGTCGTGATCGAGAGCCGCGAAAGCGAGGGCACCACGATCGCGATCTACCTGCCGGCAGTGGTGGCCGAGGCCCAGGAAGACAAGCGCTCGCACGTCGAACGGGTACTGATCGTCGAGGACGAGCCGGACCTGATGGACGTGGCGGCATCGCTGTTCACCAGCATGGGCTACGACGTGCTGACCGCCTCCAGCGGCCGCGAGGCGATGGACGTGCTGGAGCAGCGCGACGTCGACATCCTGTTCACCGACGTCGTCATGCCGAACGGGATGGACGGCCTGCAGCTGGCCAGCTACACGCGCACCCACTACCCGGACACCAAGATCATGCTGGCCTCGGGCTACCCGCTGCCGGCGCTCAAGCAGCGCCATGGCCAGGACCTGAACGATTTCGCCTTCGTCAACAAGCCTTACCGGCTGTCGGATCTGGCGCGGACGCTGCGCTCGGCAATCTGATGCGTGGGCACGGGGTGCCCACTCCAAGTGACCTGTAGGGTGGGCTCTCCGAGGCCACGATACGTTCACAGGTTAAAAATAATGTCGCAGATGCGGTCGTAAACCGGATCCGCCGACGGCCCGCTGTTCGGCCAATTCAGGATGTCGAAGTGGTCGTAGCCGTCGTAGGTGCCGAGGTAGTTCCAGCTGCCCTTGACGGCGCGGCCGTCGTAGTCGCGCACCGGATGGCCCGCGGGCGCGCGCATGCTCACCGTGTTGACCACGCCGTCGCTGGCGAACCAGCTGCTGTCGATGCGCACCCGGCCCGGCGCCGACTGCGTGTACGAACCCATGCCCGGCTGGCCCAGGGTACCGACGATGGTCTCGCCCGCGAACAGCTTGAAGTAGGGGATCATGTCCTCGCGCGGGTACTGGAACTGGCTGCTCTGGATCGGCGCCAGCACGCGGTCGCTGCCGTTGCAGCACCAGGCGCCCGACACCGTCGCCAGCGCCCCCACCGAAAACCAGTACACCGAAGGCGAGGTCTGCGCCCAGCGGTTGAATTCGCGCGCGCCGTCCGGCGCCAGCTCCCAGTGCGCCAGGCGGTTGTCGAGGATGTCGCGCAGCGGGCTGCGCAGGTTCGGCAGGATGTCGAGCACGGCGTCGCGCAGGGTCGTGCCGTTGTGCGGCGCCGAGATCGTCACCACGCTTTTGACCCAGCCAGGCTTGCCGCCGCGGTAAAGCTCGGCGCCGCCTTCGTCGCCGTCGGGCGAGCCGTGCTCCAGCAGCTGGACCAGCGCGCGGATCGTGGTGCCGCCCTGGCTGTGGCCGATCAGGTGGATCGGGTGCGCCGCGTCCCATTGCGGGTAGAAGGCGAGCGGGTAGCCGTGCGGATTGTCGTTCGGATCGGCGGCCCAGCACTTGCCGGCGGGCCGGCGCGCCTGGCCGGGATAGCCGTAGCGCGCGACGTGGATGGCGCCATAGTCGACGCAGCCGCCCTTGATCTGGGCGTACAGCTCGGCGGCGCGGTCCCAGTTCGAGCTGATGGCGCCGACGCCGGCCGTGTAGACCGCGTGCGGCCCCTTGTAGACCTGCATGCGCGCGGCGATGTTGTTGTAGCCGCCCCAGTACAGGAAGCCGTTGCCGGGATAGGTGTCGGGGCCGAAGCCGAGGAAGCCGTGGACCAGGATGACCGGATCGTTATTGACGGCCCCGGCCGGCGCGGCGTTCAGCAGACAGGCCAGGGCCAGCAGCGCTCGGGTACAGAGGGTGTTGATGGGTGACATGCAGGGCTCCCGTTGAGGGTGGCGGACACTGCATTGTCGAATTGGTATTGGGGCCGGCCTTTGACCGGCCCCAAATCGTACGGATTAGTTCGCTACCGCAGCCGTACTACCCATCTGCGCCGTACCCGCCGCATCGCTGCTAGGCGCCGGCGTATTCGACGCCGTCACCGCGGCCTTCTCGGCCAGGTCCGGGTTCCACACCACGTGCTCGTCGACCGAGTACAGGCGGCACGGCTTGTCGCTCTTGGCCGAGCAGGTGGCCAGGGCGCGGGCGTCCGGGTCTTCGCCTTCCTCGGCCCAGCACCAGGCGCCGCTGCTTGACACCGCGAAGGCGCGCGGCGTCATCTTGGTCAGGTATTCGGCATAGGCCCGCTTGCCGTTTTCGCTCAGGAAGGGCACCGACTCGACGTCGTCGACCTTGGCGAAATTGGTCGGCTGCGGCATCGGCGGCTCGGGCACCTTGTAGACCACCTTGGTCGGCATGCCGACGCGGTCCAGGAACTGCATGGTGTCGGCCAGCCAGACCTTTTCGCCGTCGCGGCTGGCCAGCATGCCGTGCGAATCGCGCTTGAAGGCCGCGTATTCGACCAGCCTGGCCTTGCCGCCGGCCTGCTCGAAAGCGTCGTGCATGCGCGCCACCAGTTCCGGGCCGAACAGCGAATCGTTCTGGCCGTACATCCACAGGCTCGGCAGCTTGTTCTGCGAACCGTATTCGGCAAAGGCCGAGACCAGGGCCGAGCGCCAGCCGCAGCCGTTGCTGTCGTCGCGCAGGCCGCCGGCAAAGTTGATCAGGCCGCGCACGCCCGGCAGTTCCTGGGTGCCCAGCGCCATCGTCGCCAGGCCGCCGTAGGACTGGCCGGCAATCACGACGCGGTCGGCGTCGATCCACTTCTGTTCGCGGGCGTATTCCAGGGTGTCGCGGATGTCTTCGGCCTGGGTGTAGCCGTTGGCCGTCATGTCGCAGCCGTGGTCGCGGTAGCGGCCGGTCGAGTTGGCGAAGCCCTGGCGCATCGGCACCATCACCGCATAGCCGCGGGCCACGAAGGCGTGCGCCATGTGATAGAAGCGGTCGCGCGGCTGCAGGTTCGGGTGACCCGGATCCTTGCCGTGGTTGATGATGATGAGCGGGAACGGACCCGGACCGTTGGGCTGGAACACGGTCGTCTCGAGGCGTGCCTGGTGGTTGCGGCCGGCCGGGATCAGCACGATGTGTTCGTTGATCCGGTAATCGAGTTGCAACTCCTGCTCGACCGAGAAGCCGGGCAGCATCGCCAGGACCACGATCGCGGCGGAGGTAAGTTTGCGAACAGATGCAGGTGCTCTAAACATGGAAGACTCTGAGACAGCGGCCTTACGGATGTGCTCGTAAGAAACCAATTGCTTAGCGGAATAAGTTGATTCTAAGCACGGTAATTTCTGAGAGCAATATCCGTTTAACCAATTCGCGCATTAAATCTTCGCGTGTGGCCACATATGCCAGAACAGGCAGATAATTCGTATGTCCAACGATTGGGTGGCCTATGGATACGCTTGACGAGAAGTTCATGCAGGCTCTGCAGGCAGGCGGCAGGGCCTGGCAAAAGGCGCTGGAACGCCAGCTCAAGAGCTGCGGCCTGACGGCGGCCGGCTGGAGCGCCATCGCCGCGCTGGCGGAGATGCAGCGCGCCGCCGGCGAGGACGCGCGCCCGCCTTCGCAGACCGCGCTGGCCCAGCAGCTGGGCGTGGACGGCGCCACGTTGGTGGCGACCATCGACCGCCTGGCGAATGCGAACCTGATCGAACGGATACCGAGCCGGCAGGACCGCCGCGTGAAGCTCGTTGTGCTCACGCAACAGGGCCGGCAGATCGAGGAAAAGGCGAGGGCGCAGGCCGATGCCTTGCGGCGTGAGGCGCTGGCCCGGCTCGACCCCGGCGGGCTGGCGGTGGCCGCCGAGGTGCTGGAGCAGTTGCAGCAGGTGCTGGAGAGCGCATGAGCGACAAGTACGCACCGCGCGAATGGCACCCCGACGAACGCCCGACCATGCCGGGCGGGCCGTCCTTTCCCGCCCACTCCACGCCGCGCCGCATCGCCTTCTTCCTGATCGGGTCGCTGGTGACCCTGACCGGCGGCCTCGGCAATGCGCTGGTGACGGTCAACCTGGTCAATCTGCAGGGCACGCTGGGCGCCTTTGCCGCCGAGACCAACTGGCTGCCGACCGCCTATGTGATGACCAACGTCTCGATGAACCTGCTGCTGGTGAAGTTCCGCCAGCAGTTCGGGCTGCGCGCCTTCACCGAGTTCTTCCTGGTGCTGTATGCGCTGGTGACCTTCGCCCACCTGTTCGTCAACGACCTCGGCTCGGCGATCGCGGTGCGCGCGGCGCACGGCATGGTCGGCGCCGCGCTGTCGACGCTGGGCCTGTACTACACGCTGCAGGCGTTCAAGAAGGAGTGGCGGCCGCGCGGCATCATCATCTCGACCGGCATCTCGCAGCTGGCGCAGCCGATCGCCTATCTGTTCTCGACGCGGCTGCTGGAAGTGGCCGAATGGCGCGGGCTCTACGTGTTCGAGCTGGGCCTGACCCTGGTGACGCTGGGCGCCGTGCTGTGGCTGAAGCTGCCGCCCGGCGACCGCTTCAAGGCCTTCCGCCCGACCGACTTCGTGACCTTCGCGCTGTTCGCGCCCGGCATGGCCCTGCTGTGCGCGGCCCTGAGCTTCGGCCGCGTGCTGTGGTGGACCCAGGAGCCCTGGGTCGGCGTGGCGCTGGCGGCGTCGATCTTCCTGATCCTGGCGGCGGTCGCCGTCGAGCACAACCGCAAGAACCCTTTGCTCAACCTGCGCTGGCTCACCAACGGCATGATCGCGCGCCTGTTCATCGCCATGGTGCTGGTGCGCGTGGTGCTGTCCGAGCAGAGCGTGGGCGCGGTCGGCTTCCTGCGCATGGTGGGACTGAACAACGACCAGCTGCAGACCCTGTTCCTGGTGGTGCTGGGCGCGACTGTCCTCGGCATCGTGATGTCGGCGCTGACCTTCAATCCGCCGCACCTGATGGCGCCGCAGGTGATCGCCCTCTTGATCATGGCGCTGGGGGCCTGGATCGATTCGCACGCCACCAGCCAGACGCGCCCCGAGGAGATGTACCTCAGCCAGGGCCTGCTGGCCTTCGGCGGCGTGTTCTTCCTCGGCCCCTTGCTGCTCACGCTGCTGGGCACTGTGATCACCAACCCCGCCAACCTGATCACCTTCTCGGTGCTGTTCGGCCTGACCCAGAACCTGGGCGGCCTGCTCGGTTCCGCGCTGCTCGGCACCTGGCAGGTGATGCGCGAAAAATTCCATTCCTCGAATCTGGCCGACCAGCTCAGCAGCCTCGATCCGCTGGTGGCGGCGCGCATCCAGCAGGGCGGGGCGGCCTATGGGCGCATGCTGGCCGACCCGGCCTCGCGCACGCGCCAGGGCATCTCGGTGCTGAGCCAGACGGCCACGCGCGAAGCCAACATCCTGGCCTACAACGACGTGTTCCTGATGATCTCCATCCTCGCGGCGCTGCTGGCGGCGTGGATCTTCGGCCGCGCGTTGTGGCTGAAGTATGTGGCGCCGCCGGCACCCGCGGCGGCGCCCCCGCCTGCGCCTGCCGCGCGGGTGCCCGAAACCCTGACCGATTCGCCGATCGCCGATGCGCGCGGCGAAGCGCCCGAGCCGACCGCCGACGGATCGGTCCGCCCCACATGACGATTTGATTCATACGACACCACCATGGCCGACACCAACACTACCACAGCCCAGGAAAAATCGAACCGCCACGTCATCGTCAGCGGCGCCCTGTTCGCTCTCATCGCGCTGATCGGCGTGCTGATCGTCTTGTATGCGTGGGACCTGCCGCCTTTCCGCAGCACCGTCGAGACCACCGAGAACGCCACCGTGCGCGGGCAGGTGACCATCATCAGTCCGCAGCTGTCCGGCTACATCGTCGAGGTCGACGTGCAGGACTTTCAGAACGTGAAGCAGGGGCAGCTCCTGATGCGCATCGACGACCGCATCTACCAGCAGCGCCTGGAGCAGGCGCGCGCCCAGCTGGCGACCCAGCGCGCGGCGCTCGCCAACTTCGCCCAGAGCCAGAAGAGCGCGTCCGCCACCATCGCCCAGAACGAGGCCGCGGTGGCGAATGCCGGCGCCCAGGCCCAGCGCGCCCAGGCCGACCTGCGCCGGGTCGAGGAGCTGGCGGCCGACGGTTCGCTGTCGGCGCGCGAACGCGATGCCGCACGCGCCGCGCATGCGCAGGCGGTGGCGCAGACCGCGCAGTCGCGCGCCGCGCTGGAGATCGCGCGCCAGAACCTGCGCACCGTGGACGTCAACCGCGCCTCGCTGGAAGCGGCGGTGGCCAACGCCGAAGCCGCCGTCAAGCTGGCCGAGATCGACCTGTCCAACACCCGCATCCTGGCGCCGCGCGACGGCCAGCTGGGGCAGGTGACGGTGCGCCTCGGCGCTTTCGTGAACGCCGGCGCCCAGCTCACGGCGCTGGTGCCGCAGACCATGTGGGTGGTGGCCAACATGAAGGAAACGCAGATGGCCGGCGTGCGCCTGGGCCAGCCCGTCACCTTCACCGTCGATGCGCTGAACCATGCGAAGATGCGCGGCCACGTCGAGCAGATCGCGCCGGCCACCGGCTCCGAGTTCTCGGTCATCACGCCGGACAACGCGACCGGCAACTTCGTCAAGATCGCCCAGCGCATCCCGGTGCGCATCAGCATCGACCCCAACCAGGAGCTGGCGGCGCGCCTGCGGCCGGGCATGTCGGTGGTGACCAGCATCGATACGGCTGCGAAGGGGCAGCAGCGATGAATCGCCTTCTTCGTTGTTCGCTGGCCGCGGGCGCGGCTGCGCTGCTGCTGGCCGGCTGCCGCATCACCGTGCCGGACCGCCCCGCATCCACGCTCGAGGTGCCGGTTGCCTGGCGCGCGCCGCTGCAGGTCGGGCCGAACGCCGCCGTCGAGCAGGGCTGGTGGCGCGCTTTCGGCGACCCGGCCCTGGACGCCCTGGTGACGCAGGCGCTGGCGCGCAACGGCGACCTGCGCACGGCCCGCTCGCGCTTGCAGGAATACCAGGCGCGTGTCCAGGTAGCGCGGGCCGCCCAGGAGCCGAGCCTGTCGGCCAGCCTGGGGCCGACCCGCGCACGCAGCATCGGGCCGCTCGGCACGCCCATCGAATCGACGGCGATCACCGGCAACGTGCAGGCGGCCTACGAGTTCGATCCCTTCGGCCGCCTGGAAGCGGCGACCCAGGCGGCGCGCTTCGACCTGGCGGCCCAGCAGGCCGCAGCGGATGCGGTGGCGCTGTCGGTGGCGGCGAATACCGCGTCTGGCTACCTGAACCTGCGCGGCCTCGATGCCCAGCTGGCGCTGGCCCGCCAGACCCTGGCCTCGCGCGAGCAGTCGCTGGCGCTGGCGCGGCGCCAGTTCGAGGTCGGCTACAGCTCGCGCCTGGAACTGTCCCAGGCCGAGGCCGAGTACCGCAACACGGCCGCCGTCGTGCCCCAGCTGGAGCGCGCCATCACCCAGCAGGAGAACGCGCTGAACCTGCTGGCGGGCGCCAATCCCGGCCCGGTAGCGCGCGGCGCCGAGCTGACGGCGCTGCGCCCGCCCGGCATCGCGCCTGGCCTGCCGTCCGAACTGCTGCGCCGCCGTCCCGACATCGCCCAGGCCGAGCGCAGCATCGCCGCGGCGGACGCCAGCCTGGCCGCGGCGCGCGACCAGATGCTGCCTTCGCTGCGCCTGACCGGTTCCGTCGGCGGCTATGCGCACAACCTGCCCGACCTGCTGGGTTCCGGCACCCTGTTGTGGAGCGTGGGCGGCAGCGTGCTGGCGCCGATCTTCGACGCCGGCCGCCTGCGCGCCCAGGCCGAGATCTCGGCGTCCTTGCGCGACCGTGCGGTGTTCGCCTACGAGACCGTGGTGCGCAATGCCTTCGCCGAGACCGAGAACGGTTTGAGCAGCGTGCAGCGCCTGCGCGAGCAGCTGGCGCAGGCGGAGGCCCGCCGGACCGCCACTGCCGAGGTGCTGCGCATCGCCCACAACCGTTACCGCAACGGCTATTCGTCCTATCTGGAAGAGCTGGACGCCCAGCGCAATTCCTTTAGTGCCGAGACCAGCGTGCTGCAACTGCGCGCGAGCTGGCTGCAGGCGCACGTCGATCTATATCGTGCGCTGGGAGGCGGCTGGAACGTGGCACCTTAAACCAAATGCAAACACTGGAGGCAGCATGATCAATATCGGAGTGATAGTGGGCAGCACCCGCCCCGGACGCAAGGCGCTGGATGTGGCGCGCTGGGTGATGGAGGTGGCGGGCACGCGCGGCGATGCCGCCTTCGAACTGGTCGATATCCAGGCCTTCAATCTGCCGCTGCTCGACGAGCCGGTGCCGCCCTCGATGGGCCAGTACTCGCAGCCGCACACGAAGGCCTGGGCCGCGAAGATCGCCGAGTTCGATGGCTTCGTGTTCGTGACGCCGGAGTACAACCACGCGACTTCGGGCGCGCTGAAGAACGCGATCGATTTCCTTTATAAAGAGTGGAACCACAAGGCGGCCGGCTTCGTCGGCTACGGCAGCGCCGGCGGTTCGCGGGCGATCGAAAACCTGCGCCTGGTGATGGGCGAGCTGATGGTAGCCGACGTGCGGGCCCAGGTCATGCTGTCGCTGTTCACGGACTTCGAGAATTTCACGACCTTCAACCCGGCCGAGCACCACGAGCGCGCGGTCGAGACCATGCTGGACCAGGTGGTGCAGTGGGCCGGCGCCCTGAAGCCGCTGCGCAAGGACGATCCGAAGGTAGAGGTGCCCGACAACATGCCGCCGCGTGGGGAGCGGGTGGGCGGCAGCTTTTAAGTTGGCGGCGGGCCGGCGGCAGTACAATCGCGGCCCATGACGACTTCCTCTTCCCGCCGCGCCATGTGCGTCGCCTGCCTGCGCGCGCAGACGGCCTGTATCTGCCGCTTCGTCACCCCGCTGGCCAGCCGCGTCGAGCTGCTGGTGCTGCAGCACCCGCTCGAAGTGCGCAACGCCAAGAACAGCGCGCGCCTGCTGCACCTGTCCCTGCCGTCGAGCCGGCTGCTGGTCGGCGAGAGCTTTGCCCCCGAAGAACTCGACGCGGCCCTGCATGCCGGCGAACGCACGCCGCTGCTGCTGTATCCGCAGCTGGCGGGCGAGGCGGCGCTGGGCCTGCCGGCGCCGCCCTTGCTCGATCCCTCCCTGCTGGGCACACCGGACAAGCTGCGCCTGGTGCTGCTGGACGCCACCTGGCGCAAGAGCCGCAAGATGCTCTACCTTAATTCCTTGCTGCAAGACCTGCCGCGCCTGGCGCTGCAGGACCTGCCGCCTTCGAATTATCGTATTCGCAAGGCCCATGCGCCGGACCAGTTGTCTTCGCTGGAAGCGGCCGCCTATGCGCTTTCGCAGCTCGAAAACCGCCCCGGACACTATCAAGCGTTGTTCGATGGCTTCGACGCGTTTGTGGAACAACAATCCCAGCTATTTCGCGCTTGAACCCACTGTAAAGCGGGTGTACGATACTGTATATCCATACAGTACTCGGGAGCGCCATAGTGAATCGCCAACAAGCTTGGGCAGAAGACGTGGAATTGCAAGGACAGGTCATGATCCCTCCGCGGCCGCTGACGCCGCACAAGGGACGCGGCGCCGTGTCCAATCTCCAGGGCCGTTACGACGTTCACGGCCGCGAAGGTTTCGACGACGGCTGGACGGTCCCGGGACTGAAGGAAGAGGGCAAGCCCGCGCCCAAGACCATTGTCACGGATGAGTTCGCCAAGACCATCCTGAGCCGCAACGCCTCGCCGGACATTCCGTTCAATGTCTCGATCAACCCCTACAGGGGCTGCGAGCACGGCTGCATCTACTGCTTCGCCCGTCCTTCGCACAGCTACCTGGGCCTGTCGCCAGGCCTGGACTTCGAAAGCCGCCTGTTCGCCAAGGTGAATGCGGCCGACCTGCTGCGCCGTGAGCTGGCCAAGCCCGGTTACGTGCCCGAAAGCATCGCCATCGGCGTGAACACGGACGCCTATCAGCCCTGCGAGCGCGAGCGCGGCATCACCCGCGAGATCCTGCAGGTGCTGGGCGAGTGCAACCATCCGTATGGCCTGATCACCAAGTCGGCGCTGATCGAGCGCGACATCGACCTGATCGCGCCGATGGCGCAAAAGGGCCTGGCCACCGCCGCGATTACGCTCACGACCCTGGACGGCGAGATCGCGCGCACGCTCGAGCCGCGCGCGGCCGCGCCGGCACGCCGCCTGCGCGCGATCCGCACCCTGACCGAAGCCGGCATCCCGGTCAGCGTCAGCGTGGCGCCGATCATCCCTTTCATTACGGAGCCGGAGATCGAGCGCATCCTCGAAGCCGCCAAGGATGCCGGCGCGGTCGGCGCGCATTACACCGTGCTGCGCATGCCGTGGGAAGTCAACCCCTTGTTCCATCAATGGTTGTACGCTCATTTTCCAGACCGAGCGCAACGCGTGCTGAACCGCATGAAGGATATGCATGCCGGCAAGGAGTACGACAGCGACTTCGGCAAGCGCATGAGCGGCGAAGGCGTGTGGGCCGATCTGATCCGCCAGCGCTTCACCAAGGCGGTCAAGCGCCTGGGGCTGGACGGCTTCAATGGCCGCTTCAGCAAGATGGACGGCGCGCAGTTCCGCCGCCCGCTGGTGGTGCCCTCGGCCGCAGCCTGCCAGCGCCGCGACGAGGACGTCACCCAGCTGGACCTGTTCGGCGGCGCGGCGCCGGCGGAAAGCGGCGGCAAGCCGGCCAGCCGCAAGGCCAAGGCGAGCCCGCAACTGGACTTGTTCTGATTGCGCGGCTAGGATGACGCCTCCCATCTTTCTGGATGGTAAAGCAAGTTTTTCGATCACGGGATGCATATGGAAGAGCAGGGCAGCGCAGCAGGGCAGAGTCAGGGACAGGGCACCGTCAAGCGGGTGGTCTTCGTCGGTGCGGAATCGACCGGCAAGTCGACCTTGTGCGAGTATCTGGCGCGGCAGTACGGCAGCGTCGCGGTGCCCGAGATCGGGCGCTATATCTGGGAAGACAAGCAGGGCCAGCTGAACGCCGACGACTATGTCGACATCGCCCTGCGCCACCGTGAAGCCGAAGACGAGCAGATGCCCTACGCCAGGCGCTACCTGTTCGTCGACACCAATGCCCTGACCACGCTGCTGCTGGGGCTGCAATTCGGCCAGGTCACCGAGCCGGTACCGGCCGAGCTGCTGCGCTGCGCCGACGAGTGCCGCGAACGCTATGCCTACACCTTCGTCTGCGCCGACGATATCCCTTACGAAGAGCAATCCGCACGCGAGAACGAAGCCTGGCGCGGGCGCATCCACCAACTGGTGCTGAAGGACCTGGAGGCGCGTGGCATTCCGTATACCCTGGTCAGCGGCAGCGTCGAGGAGCGCGCGCTGCAGGTGCGGCGCGTGATCGATGGCGTGGTTTAACGTAGTACGCTAACAAGTCTCAGTCTTCCGGACAAAGACGTTACCTCAACCGCCAAGACCCGCTGTCCGTCGATAAAGTTATCGAGCCTTACGATTCTTGAGTAAGGTATTTCGTGAGATGCTTTCGAACGCTCGCAAGCTCTCGAAAGTCAACTAACTTCTCGGCGTTCGCCCGATACCTTACGCACAGGTATAGTGTCAGTCTAAGCTTATGTCTAGCGGCAGTACACTAGCGGCAGTACGTCGTTGTCGAACTTAGCATCGTGCTTACATCTTCGATTCTGCGTGGCTTTATCCTCTTTTAGTACTATTTTAGAGTAGTAAAAGCAAATTGATGGGCTCCCTATGCAAATTGCCCAAACAAACACTGTACCTTGCAAAATGGAAACAGTATCATATGGGCACAGAACCGTGTTGCACGTTTGACATTGATCATGTTTAACAGGTCTACGAACCCATTTTAGACAAATAATGTTAGGTTACTATCGCCACTGATATTGGTTGCTTGCCAATAAACAACAGTTAAAAAGTTATTGTTTAGTTATGCCTCGGGACTCGAAAACTCAAGATGTGATCATCGACGTTGCAGACTGGACCTATGACGCAATGTTTGGTAGCTATCCTGAAGGAGCCAGATCAAAGGATGCCCTATTTCCGCCAGATCCGACGTTGTTTCCCTACATTATCCCCAAACGACGATATTTATATAAGCGCTCAGATCGCCGATATCCGGACCAGTTTTGGGGGGAGGTTGTAGCTTATCAGGTAGGGTGCCTGCTAGATGTGACGGTTCCTCCTGCGTTTGCTGCAAAAAATTCTCAGTTGGGTGACTGCGGAGCTTTAATTGAGTGGTTTTACGAGGATGGTAAGGCAACCTTTACACCCGGCGGCTCATATATGCAGAAATTAATGCCAGAGTTTGATAGGAAAAAAGGTGAGTTGCACAATTTTCAATATGTCGAGATTCTTTGTAATGTTTATAGTAGAGCGCACATTATTGAGGAGCCTTGGATTGATTCTTGGGCTGACATGTTTCTGTTTGACGCCTTGATCGGGAATACTGATCGTCATCAAGACAATTGGGGATTTATTCGTGCAAAGGGGCATAGCAGGTGGACAATAGCTCCATTGTTCGACAACGGGACTAGTCTTGGTCATGAGCGTTTTGAGCAACAGGTCCAAGCATGGTCTACATCAAAATTCGAAAGCTATGTTAGTAAGGGTACTCATCATATTCGAATGCGAAAAGGAGATCCTAAAGGATGTTCACACGTCGAGCTTCTGCAAGATTTGTGCATTCGATACCCTGTTATCAAAGAGCGCATGCTTAACAAGGTGAGGCAATTCAATATTGATGCTCTTTCGCGCGTGCTCGAGTTTTATTGCGACTTGCAAATCAATATACCATTAACCGCATTTAGAAAAGATTTCTACCTGCGGCTGATAGATTTTCGAAGGAATAAAATCTTGGCGGCTTTACAATGAATAATCTTCAACACATTTATGAGCCGGAGCGGTTGTTACTTGTTTGGCGATGTGCTCCTAGTAAGGGGATGCGTACTCGTCGTTTAGTTGCGTTGATTGAGAAGAACGTGAACGATGACGAAGTTTGCTTACGGTACCTCAAAAACTCTGAAGATTTTGCGTTGGCACTTGAATCAGGCTTTGAGGGCTATCCAGCATTTGAAATCTCGGTTGACAATCATTGTAAAGGTGTTGTGGATGCGTTCATGAGGAGACTTCCTCCGCGTAAACGCGATGACTTTAAGGATTATTTGAAGCGTCATCGCCTTGCCGATATCCAAAATTTATCCGATATGGCATTGTTGGCCTACACTAATGCCAAACTGCCAAGTGATGGCTTTGAGCTGTATCCAGATTTAAGTGAGGCAAGACCTCCATTTGAGCTAATTATTGAGATTGCAGGCTTTCACTATCAAAACGGCCTAACTGTTGACGACGTTTTTATAGGTGATCCCGTATCCTTTAAGGCCGAAAGCGATAATCAGCATGATAAAAATGCTGTAGGCATATACAGTGGGGGGCGAAAACTTGGCTTTGTCGATAGGGCGCAAGCTCCAGCGTTCCGGAAATGGAAGGCTCGCGGTTATTCAGTGGCAGGTACTATCGAGAGAATCAACGGAACGGCCGAACGACCTTCCGTATATGTTTTTGTTTCTGTTAAGAGCTGAACCGCGAAACGCCAATTTTAGTTCGAGGTCGACTTTCAGTAGGCACCGATTCGCTTGGAAGGGCTGAACTAACTAAAAATGCAAATATATAGCTGAGCGAAATCGATAGTTTGCGACGGATGCGGTGATCTGCGACGTGAGTGGATTCTGCTGCAACACCTATGAACACACGCTTCGCTTTCTCTGTTGAAGAATGCCCGCACGTAGTCATGCTGAGGCAATCCGAAGAACCTCGATCTCGACTAAGTGTTGTTGTTGCGCCATGCCAGAACAGGGTAAGGCAAAAAAAGTTTCAATTTTTTATACCATTCAGGGCAATATCCTTGTATGTTTGCTGTGCAACTATTGCAAACAGATGGACCCAGCAAGATGCCCAGCCCTGTCCCGCTCTACAAATACCGCGCACTGCTCTTGTCGCAGAGTTTCTTCATCAAGGACAACCAGGCCGAACTGCGCCTGCACGCGCACAAGTACGACTTCGACATGGCCTTCTTCAGCGAGGTCAGCCAATTCGTGGCGGCGGTGGAGGGCGATACCGGCAACGGCCTGTTCGTGATCGACCTGGATGCCCTGCACAATATGCAGTCGGACATGCAGGACAGCCGCAAGACGCTGATGCTGGGTGAACTGCTGGAGCGCCTGCCGCCCGGCAAGGAATACGTCTACCTGCAGAGCAGCCGCCAGGGCGGCCGCTACATGTTGCAGCAGAAGCTCGTCGATTCCCACTGCCTGGCCTATGCCGAAAAGCCGATCGCCAACGACGTGCTGGTCGACAAGCTGTTCAATCTCTTCGTCCAGCAGAAGCGCGGCGACCTGGTGCGCCTGATGCACCTGGGGGCGGTCGACGGCCTCGACGATGCCTGCCTGCGCCAGGCGCGTATCGAGATGATTCCCCACGACCAGGCCCACACCCTCCACCTGCGCGTGCGCGAACTGCAGCCCGACCTGGTCCTGATCAGCGATGCCGAGTTCGCCCGCACCGATTCGCTGGCGCGCGTGCTCAAGAAGAATATCGAAGCCGATCCGGTGCGCGAGGTCGTGCTGTTGCAGCACAAGCCCGATGCCGCGCTGATGCAGCATGCGCTGGCCAGCGGCTTCGACGCGGTGCTGCCGGCCGGCGACCCGGACCTGCTGTGCGCCCAGCTGGTCAACCGCGCCGGCAAGATCCGGACAGCCAAGGACCTGATCTCGAAAGACCGCGCGACCGGCCTGCTCAACAAGATCGGCCTGCAAAAGAAAGCCCAGGAACTGATCCGCCAGGCCGCGCGCGAGGAGCGCCCGCTGGCCTTCGGCGTGATCGACATCGACAAGTTCAAGACCATCAACGATACCTGGGGACATTACTTCGGCGATATCGTCATCAAGCGCCTGGCGGTCTGCCTGGCGTCCCACCTCGGCGAGCGCGACCTGCTCAGCCGCTTCGGTGGCGAGGAATTCGTGATCGTGTTCTGGGATTGCACGCTGGAGCAGGGCTGGAGCCGGCTGGACGCCATGCGCCGCGCCTTCGGCGGCCTCCCCTTCGAAGTGCGCCCCGGCGACGTGCGCAAGTTCTCGTTCAGCGGCGGCATGGCCGGCTATCCGGCCTGCCAGACGGAAAACGCGCTTTTCCTTGGCGCCGACGCCATGCTTTATGAAGCCAAGCAGGGCGGACGCGACCGAATTTGCCCGCAACCTGTCGCCGCGGTGGCGGCTTAACGTTCGTTCGTTACGGCGGCCAGCAGTTCCATCGTATCCGCCGCCCCCATTTTGCGCGCGGCGTCCAGCAGCGAGTTGCCGTCCGCATCCGACAGGAAGGGATCGGCGCCGCGCGCCAGCAGCAGCCGGGCGATGTCAACGCGGTTGAACATGGCGGCAAACATCAGCGCCGTCTTGCCGTTCGGCCCGGCGGCATCGACCCGTGCGCCGTGGTCGAGCAGCAGGGTGGCCACCTGCAGGTCGCCCTTGAAGGCGGCGCCGTGCAGCGGGGCCTGGCCGGCGTCGTTCATGATTTCCGGATCGGCGCCATGCTCGAGCAGGACTTTCGCGGCGTCATGGTGGCCGTGGTAGCAGGCCAGCATCAAAAGGCTGTCGCCGCGTTCGTTGCGCAGATTGGGCGGCAGGCCCTGGTCCAACAGGGTGGCCAGTTCCTCAGCTTCGCCGGCGCGCGCAAAGCCGAACACCCGGCACACGAAGGCCAGCGTGTCTTCGTCGAGTTCGCCGGCCGAGGGCGGGCGAGGTGCTTCCTGCATCGTCATCTCCTGAAACGGTTCGATGACGATTAGACCACAGGCGCCGCAATCAGGCCGCAAACTCCGCCAGGTGGCGCTCGATCTCGAACACGTGCGCATCGAACTTGCCCAGTTCGCGCAGCGCTTTGGCCAGTTCCAGCAGGTATTCGCTGTTCGGACCGCTCGGCCCGGCGGCCGCGGCGATCTGGCGTGCGATGTCGCGCTCGCTGGCTGGGCCCAGGTAGGCCGCGTTCTCGTGGGTCGCGATGTAGACCAGGCCCTCGGCCGCGCTGCCATCCTCGAAATGGATCTCGGTGGCCAGGCGCAAATAGCCGTTCTTTTCGCGGTAGTCGAGGTGGGCGAATTCCTCGGGCGTGACCAGATAGGCCATGCCGTGGCAGACGGCGCCGGCGTCCGGCACCAGGGTCACGACCCGGCCGGGCGCGGTCTCGGTGCCGCGGTGGTCGTGCGAGCCTTGCCAGAAGCGCCGGCTCCAGCCGCCGATGTGGGCGGGACGGCGCTCGAGGAAGGGGAAGTCGGCCTTGAAGATCAGCGAACCGTAGCCGAACAGCCAGACGCTGGTGTGGCTGTCGAAGCGGTCCATGGCCCGGTTGATGGCGATGGTGTTATGGGACATGGACGTATTCTACTAAGAACGCGACGAAGGCTTCGGCTGCCGGCGACAGCGAGCGCTGGCCGCGCGTGTAGATGAAGAAGCGGCGCGTCAGCACCGGGTCAACCAGCGGCCGGGTCAGCAGGCCGTGGCGATGCACCAGCGCCGAGGCGTAGGGCATGCAGACGGTCACGCCCAGGCCGGCCGCGACCATCGCCAGGGCGGTCGTCATGAAGCTCACCTCGTGTTCGGGGCGCAGGGTGGCGTCGCGCAGGGCTTCGCCCATGTCGGCCAGCAAGCGCTCGGTGAACTGGCCACGCAGCGAAATGAAGGAATAGCCGGCCAGGTCGTTCCAGGCCAGCTGCGCCCTGTCTTCCAATGGGTGCCCGGGTGGAATCACGGCCTCGAAGGGCATGTCGAGCAGCAGGCGCGCGTCGAGTTCCGGGCTTTCGTCGCGCTCCGGCGCGATGCCGCAGTCGACCTCGCCGGACAGCACGCGCGCGGTGACATCCTCGACCCCGCTGTCGACCAGGCTGACCTTGATCTCGGGGTGACGCAAACGCCACGCAGCGACCGCTTGCGGCAGCAGCGTGCAAGCCATCAGCTGGGGTGCGGCGATCCTTACGATACCCTTCCTGAGTTGCGCATGATCGGCAACGTTAGCAAGCGCACGGTCGAGATCGTCGATCATCTGGCTGAATAGCGGGTAGAGCTCCTTACCCATTTCGGTCAATGCGATTCGGCGCGTGCTGCGGTCGATCACGCGCGCGCCAAGGGTTTGTTCGAGTTCTTTGATCAAACCGGACAAAGCTGATTGTGTGACGTGCAAGAACTGGGCGGCAAGCGTAAAGTTACCGGTCTTGGCCACGGCAATGAAGGCCCGCATCTGGCGCAGGGTGGGATTCATCAGATAATCCGATAAATGAGGCGAAAAATATTGTTTGTATGATAGTCCGTTTTCATTTTTAATTGCGGCAATATTCAATCGCTGAGGAAATCATGAAACTCGCCACCCTGAAAACCGGCGGCCGCGACGGCACCCTGGTCGTCGTCAGCCGCGATCTCGTCACCTGCCAGGCCGTGCCGCACATCGCGCGTACGCTGCAGGCGGCACTGGACGACTGGGAGCGCGTGGCGCCGCAGCTGCAGCAGGTGTATGGACTGCTGAACCAGGGCGTGGCCCCGGATGCCGTGTCCTTCCTGGAAGAAGAGTGCGCCTCGCCGCTGCCGCGCGCCTACCAGTGGGCCGACGGCTCGGCCTACATCAACCACGTCGAGCTGGTGCGCAAGGCGCGCAACGCCCAGGTGCCGCCGTCCTTCTACACCGACCCGCTGATGTACCAGGGCGGTTCGGATTCCTTCGTCGGCCCGCGCGATCCGATCGCGGTGCTGTCCGAGGAGTGGGGCGTCGATCTCGAAGCGGAAGTGGCGGTGGTGACCGGCGACGTGCCGATGGGCGCGACCCCCGAGCAGGCTGCCGCGGCGATCCGCCTGGTGATGCTGGTGAACGACGTCTCGCTGCGCAACCTGATTCCGAAGGAGCTGGAGAAGGGCTTCGGCTTCTTCCAGTCGAAGCCGGCCAGCGCCTTTTCGCCGGTGGCGGTGACGCCGGACGAACTCGGCGGCGCCTGGCGCGACAGCAAACTGTGCCTGCCGCTGCAGGTCACGCTGAACGAGCAGCCCTTCGGCCGCCCGAACGCCGGCGATGACATGACCTTCAGCTTCGCGCAGCTGGTCGCGCACGCCGCGAAGACGCGCGAGCTGGCGGCCGGCAGCATCATCGGCTCGGGCACGGTGTCGAACAAGCAGGGCGACCTGCACGGCTCGAGCATCGCCAACGGCGGCGTGGGTTACTGCTGCCTGGCCGAGCTGCGCATGTACGAAACGATCGAGCAGGGCGCGCCGCAAACGCCCTTCCTGCGCTACGGCGACACGGTCCGCATCGAGATGCTGGACGGCGCCGGCGCGAGCATATTCGGGGCGATCGACCAGGAGGTCGCCCGTTATCAGCGTCACTGAAAGGGAGGAAGCAATGAAGCTCTATACCTATTTTCGCAGCTCGGCAGCCTACAGGGTCCGCATCGCGCTGAACCTGAAGGGCCTGCAGTACGATGCGATTCCGGTGCACCTGCTGCGCGGCGGCGGCGAGCAGCTGCAGGAGCAGTACCGTTCGATCAACCCGAGCGGCCTGGTGCCGGCCTTCCAGGACGACTACATCACGCTGACGCAGTCGATGGCCATCCTTGAATACCTCGAAGATGCCCATCCCCAAGTGCCGATCATGCCGAAGGACGCCACCGAGCGCGCCCACGTGCGCGAGCTGGCGCAGATCATCGCCTGCGACATCCATCCGGTGAACAACCTGCGCGTGCTGCGCTACCTGGTGCAGGAGCTGGGCATTTCGGAAGAGAAGAAGAACGAGTGGTACCGCCACTGGCTGGTCGGCGGCCTCGAAGTGCTGGAGAAGCACCTGGCGCGCGATCCGAGCGCCGGCCCGCTGTGCCACGGCCGCACGCCGACCATCGCCGACTGCTGCCTGGTGCCGCAGGTCTTCAATGCGCAACGCCACGGCATCGACGTGTCGATCTACCCGAACATCGCGCGCATCAACGCCCAGTGCATCGAGATCCCGGCCTTCGTCGCGGCCCATCCTTCGAACCAGCCGGACGCGGAATAATCCGGCTGGCTTTTCCTTTCAGTGCCGGGTTTCCGAGCCGATGCTTGAACGGTCCGGCTCGGACGGCGTCGACACCTCTTCCAATGCGTGGTCGATGCCGGCCGAGTGCTTGGTCGCCATGTCGCCCATCGACACGATGCCGACCACTTCCTGCGAATTCTCGTCGATGACCGGCACGCGGCGGATCTGCACGTCGCCCATCTGGCCGAGCACTTCGTCGACGGTCTGGTTCGGCGAGCAGGTGCGCACGTCGGTGCTCATCACGTCGCCGACGCGGGTGCTGCCGGGCGCCTGGCCGGCGGCGGTGGCACGCACGGTGATGTCGCGGTCGGTGATCATGCCGACCAGCTTCTGGCCGTCGAGCACGGGAATCGCGCCCACGTTCAGCTCGTCCATCATCTGGGCGGCGCGTTGAATCGTCTCCTGCGGCGAGATGCTCTGCACGTCGCGGGTCATCACATCCTGGATCGTTTGCATGGGGTCCTCCTTTCGGGTTCGTTAGCGGAGCCGATGATGCACCGATTCGCGAAACCCGGACGCCAGTTTGACGCGCGGAACAGCCCGTAAAAAAAGGCGGCGCGCGGCCTTGAGGACGGCCGGGTCGGCTACAATCTGCCTCCCTTTCAGCTTGCCGATTTCGCCATGCCGACCACCACAATCCCCGCTGCCATCCTGGATGCCCTGAAGCTTGCCGACGCCTCCTGGCGCACGCATCTCGAAGCCGGCCTGCACGCCATGATGGATGCCGACCCAGGCTACCTGCCGGCGCTGGCCGACGACGACTATCTGCCGACCGGCGGACGTCTGTTCGCCGCCTTCGCGCTGCCGCTGGACCGGGTGCGCTACGTGCTGGTGGGCGAGGGGCCGTACCCGCGCGCGGAAAGCGCGACCGGGGTCTGTTTCATGGACGGCGCGGTGGGCGAGCTGTGGTCGGAGACGGGCCTGTCGAAGCCGGTCAACCGCGCGACCTCGCTGCGCAACTTCATGAAGATGCTGCTGGTGGCCGACGGCCAGCTGAACGTTGACGACACCGGCGGCGCGGCGCTGGCGCCGATCGCGAAGGCGGCGCGCGAAGGCGCCTTCATCCGGACCTTACCCGAGCTGCAGGACAAGCTGACGGGGCAGGGCTTCCTGCTGCTGAACGCCTCGCTGGTGTTCCGCAAGCACGTGGCGCCGGTGGTCGATGCCCGCGCCTGGGTGCCGTTCCAGCGCGCCGTGTTCGCCGCCTTGAGCGGGTGCGCGGAGAAGCCGACGCTGGTGCTGTGGGGAAAGATCGCCGAGCAATTGAAGAAGGTGCCGGAAACCGAAGGCTTCCCGCAGATCCACGCCGAGCACCCTTACAACCTGAGCTTCATCGGCCACGAAGGCATGCACAAGCTGTTCGGGCCAATGCAACTGCTGCAACCATAAATTCGGGGTCAGAGCACTTTTTTGTTCAATTGCCTGAGCGCTATTGCAAGAAAAAGTGCTCTGACCCCGAATTTTCGGGCCTTGGCCGAAAAAGGCCCCTCCAAGACAAACCCGGTCAAATACGCTATACTTGACTAAATCAATCAACTAATCAGGTTTTTGTTCTTGCTTATGCGAGAGATCAACTTGGGGCGTTGAAGAGAAGCAAGATTTTAACACTGTCTGGAAACCAACCCGGGGTTGTGATGCGTCTGACCACCAAAGGCCGTTTTGCTGTTACTGCGATGATCGATCTCGCCCTGCGCCAGGGTAATGGTCCCGTCACGCTGTCGGGCATCAGCCAGCGCCAGGCCATTTCGCTGTCCTACCTGGAGCAGCTGTTCGGCAAGCTGCGCCGGCACGAGATCGTCGAGTCGGTGCGCGGACCGGGCGGCGGCTACAGCCTGGCGCGCAGCGCCGACAAGGTGACCGTGGCCGACATCATCATTGCCGTCGACGAGCCGCTCGATGCGACCCAGTGCGGCGGCAAGGAAAACTGCCACGGCGCCGATGCCGCCAGCGGCACGCGCTGCATGACCCATGAGCTGTGGGCCACGCTGAACGCGAAGATGGTCGATTTCCTCGATTCGGTCACCCTGCATGACCTGGTCGAGCAGCAGAAACAGAAAGAACAGAAAGAGCAGAACGTGGTGGTGATGCACCGCCACGCTCCTTCGGAAAATACTGAAGCAAAGCATATTGGAGTGAACTGATGAACGCGCCCCTGGACAAAAAAATCGAGCAGAGCTTCCAGACTGCACCGCACTTCCCGATCTACATGGATTACTCGGCCACCACGCCGATCGATCCGCGCGTCGCCGACGCGATGATCCCGTTCCTGCGCGAGCAGTTCGGTAACCCGGCTTCGCGCAGCCACGCCTACGGCTGGAGCGCGGAAGCCGCCGTCGAGAAAGCGCGTGCCGACGTCGCCGCGCTGGTCGGCGCCGATCCGCGCGAGATCATCTGGACCTCGGGTGCGACCGAATCGAACAACCTGGCCCTGAAGGGCGCCGCCCAGTTCTACAAGAGCAAGGGCAAGCACATCATCACCGTCAAGACCGAACACAAGGCCGTGCTGGACACCGTGCGCGAACTGGAGCGCGTCGGTTTCGAGGCGACCTACCTGGAGCCGCAGGACAACGGCCTGGTCTCGATCGAGCAGCTGGAAGCCGCGATTCGTCCGGACACCATCATCGTCTCCGTCATGCTGGTGAATAACGAGATCGGCGTGATCCAGCCGATCAAGGAAATCGGCGAACTGTGCCGCAAGAAGGGCATCATCTTCCACAGCGACGCTGCGCAGGCCACCGGCAAGGTCGAGATCAACCTGGAAGAGCTGAAGGTCGACCTGATGAGCTTCAGCGCGCACAAGACCTACGGTCCGAAGGGCATCGGCGCCCTGTACGTGCGCCGCAAGCCGCGCGTGCGCCTGGAAGCGCAGATGCACGGCGGCGGCCACGAGCGCGGTCTGCGTTCGGGCACGCTGGCGCCGCACCAGATCGTCGGCATGGGCGAAGCCTTCCGCATCGCCAAGGAAGAGATGGACAGCGAACTCGCGCGCATCAAGGCGCTGCGCGACCGCCTGGCCGCCGGCCTGATGGAGATCGAAGAGGTCTACGTCAACGGCGACATGGAACACCGCGTGCCGCACAACCTGAACGTGTCCTTCAACTTCGTCGAAGGCGAATCGCTGATCATGGCGGTCAAGGACTTGGCGGTGTCGTCGGGCTCGGCCTGCACCTCGGCTTCGCTGGAACCGTCCTACGTGCTGCGCGCACTGGGCCGCAGCGACGAACTGGCGCACAGCTCGATCCGCTTCACCATCGGCCGCTTCACGACCGAAGAGGACATCGACTTCGCGGTCAAGCTGCTGAAGGAAAAAGTCGGCAAGCTGCGCGAACTGTCGCCGCTGTGGGAGATGCACAAGGATGGCATCGACATTAGCACGATCCAGTGGGCAGCCCACTAATTTACGCATACGAATTCAAGGAGCACTGACATGGCATATTCCGACAAAGTCCTCGACCACTACGAAAACCCGCGCAACGTCGGCTCGTTCGACAAGAACTCCGACGACGTCGGCACCGGCATGGTCGGCGCCCCGGCCTGCGGCGACGTGATGAAGCTGCAGATCAAGGTGAACGAAGCCGGCGTGATCGAAGACGCGAAATTCAAGACCTACGGCTGCGGTTCGGCGATCGCTTCGAGCTCGCTGGTGACCGAATGGGTGAAGGGCAAGTCGCTGGACGAAGCGCTGTCGATCAAGAACACCCAGATCGCCGAAGAACTGGCGCTGCCGCCGGTGAAGATCCACTGCTCGATCCTGGCAGAGGACGCGATCAAGGCCGCCGTGGCCGACTACAAGCACAAGCACGCTGCCGAACAGGCTTAATAAAAATGGCAATCACCCTGACAGAAAAAGCCGCGCGTCACATCACCCGTTACCTCGAACGCCGGGGCAAGGGTGTCGGCTTGCGTTTCGGTGTGCGCACGACCGGCTGCTCCGGCCTGGCCTACAAGCTGGAGTACGTCGACGAGCCGGCAGGCGAGGACAACATCTTCGAGTCGCACGGCGTGAAGGTCTTCGTCGACCCGAAAAGCCTGCCCTACATCGACGGCACCGAGCTGGACTTCGCACGCGAAGGCCTGAACGAAGGCTTCCGCTTCAATAATCCGAACGTCAAGGACAACTGCGGCTGCGGCGAATCCTTCCGCATCTGAGGCTGGACCGGCGATGCAGAATCACTTCGAGCTGTTCCAGCTGCCGGCGCGCTTCGACGTCGACCAGGACGCGCTGGATTCGGCCTACCGCGAAATCCAGGGCCGCGTGCACCCGGACCGTTTCGTGAGCGCCAGCGACGCCGAAAAGCGCGTCGCGATGCAGTGGGCGACGCGCGCCAACGAGGCCTACCAGACCCTGCGCAATCCGATGCTGCGCGCGCGCTATTTGTGCGAGCTGCATGGCGTCGACCTGCAGACCGAGTCCAACACGGCGATGCCGATGGACTTCCTGATGCAGCAGATGGAGCTGCGCGAGGCGCTCGGCGATGCGCGCGCATCCAAGGATGCCGAGGCGCTCGACGAACTGGATGCCCAGGTCCGCAGCGAGAAGAAGAACCGGCTGGTCCAGGTCGGCAAGCTGCTCGACGCCGGCGATTACACCCAGGCCGCGCAGGGCGTGCGTGCGCTGATGTTCCTCGACAAATTCGCGGACGAGCTGCACTACGCTTTCGAGGCGCTCGAATCATGACGTGGGCACGGTGTGCCCACCCTACGTGATTTGGGCCGCCAATAAGAACAACACCACCAGGTAACACGACCATGGCACTACTGCAGATTTCCGAACCCGGCATGTCGACCGCGCCGCACCAGCACCGGCTGGCGGTGGGTATCGACCTGGGCACCACCAATTCCCTCGTCGCGACCGTCCGCTCCAGCATTCCCGAAGTGCTGAGCGACGACGACGGCCGCGCGCTGCTGCCATCGATCGTGCGCTACCTGCCGAACGGCCACGCCAACATCGGCTACAAGGCGCAAGCCCACCGCACCACCGATCCGAAGAACACCATCGTCTCCGTCAAGCGCTTCATGGGCCGCGGCCTGAAGGACATCGCGCACGCCGAGAACATGCCGTATGACTTCGTCGATGCGCCCGGCATGGTGCAGGTGAAGACGGTGGCTGGCGTGAAGAGCCCGGTCGAAGTCTCGGCGCAGATTCTGGCCACGCTGCGCCAGACCGCCGAAGACGCGCTTGGCGACGAACTGGTCGGCGCCGTGATCACCGTACCCGCCTACTTCGACGATGCCCAGCGCCAGGCGACCAAGGATGCGGCCCAGCTGGCCGGCCTGAACGTGCTGCGCCTGCTGTCCGAGCCGACCGCGGCCGCCATCGCCTATGGCCTGGACCATGGCAAGGAAGGCGTCTACGCAGTCTACGACCTGGGCGGCGGCACCTTCGACATCTCGATCCTGAAGCTGTCCAAAGGCGTGTTCGAGGTACTGTCCACCGGCGGCGATTCGGCCCTGGGCGGCGACGACTTCGACCAGCGCCTGTTCTGCCACATCACCCAGCAGGCCGGCCTCGCGCCGCTGTCGGACGAGGACACCGCGACCCTGATGGTGAAGGCGCGCCAGGCCAAGGAACTGCTGTCGACGAATGAAGAGACGACCGTCGATGCGCTGCTGAAGTCGGGCGAGATCGTACAGGTGACGATTCAAGCCAAGACCTTCGCCGAGATCACGCAGCCGCTGGTGGCGAAAACCATGAACGCCGTGCGCAAGGCCATGCGCGATGCGAACGTGAGCGTGGAAGACGTCGACGGCGTGGTGCTGGTCGGCGGCGCCACCCGCATGCCGACCATCCGCCGCGCGGTGGGCGACTACTTCAAGACCATCCCGCACGCGAACATCGACCCGGACAAGGTGGTGGCGCTGGGCGCCGCGATCCAGGCGAACCTGCTGGCGGGTAACCGCGCGCCGGGCGACGACTGGCTGCTGCTGGACGTGACCCCGCTATCGCTGGGCATCGAGACCATGGGCGGCCTGGTCGAGAAGATCATTCCGCGCAACTCGACGATTCCGTGCGCGCGTGCGCAGGAGTTCACGACCTTCAAGGACGGCCAGACTGCGCTGGCAGTCCATGTGGTGCAGGGCGAGCGCGAGCTGGTGTCCGACTGCCGTTCGCTGGCGCGCTTCGAGCTGCGCGGCATCCCACCGATGGCGGCCGGCGCGGCGCGCATCCGTGTGACCTACCAGGTCGATGCCGACGGCCTGCTGTCGGTGTCGGCGCGCGAAACCCGTTCGGGCGTCGAAGCCTCAATCACCGTCAAGCCGTCCTACGGCCTGGGCGACGACGAGGTCGCGCGCATGCTGCAGGACTCGTACAACTCGGCGTCCACCGACATGGTCGCGCGCGCGCTGCGCGAAGAGCAGGTCGAGGCCGAGCGCATCCTGCTGGCCACGCAGTCGGCACTCGACACCGACGCCGAGCTGCTGAACGGCGAAGAACGGGCGGCGGTAGCAAGGCTGGAGCAGGGCGTGCGCGATGCGCTGGCCCGCTCGAACGACGACACTGTCAACATCGACGAGCGCCAGAACAAGCTGCACGACGCGGTGCAGGCGCTGGCCCACGGCACCGAAGAATTCGCGGCGCGGCGCATGGACAAGAGCGTGCGCAAGGTGTTGGCAGGCAAAACGCTGGATCAAGTTTAAATACCGTCATTCCCGCGAAGGCGGGAATCCAAGTTTGTTAGCGTTTCGTTAGCGCACGCAGAACTTGGACCCCCGCCTTCGCGGGGGCGACGACTATAAATAGAAGAGGTAAAGAAGTGCCACAAATCGTCATCCTCCCCCATCCCGTCTTCTGCCCCGAAGGCGCCGTGCTCGACGGTCAGAGCGGCAAGTCGATCTGCGACACGCTGCTGGAAAACGACATCGAGATCGAGCACGCCTGCGACCGCGTGTGCGCCTGCACGACTTGCCACGTGATCGTGCGCGAAGGTTTCGACTCGCTGAACGAGCAGGAAGAGAAGGAAGAGGACATGCTGGACAAGGCCTGGGGCCTGGAGCCGAATTCGCGCCTGTCCTGCCAGGCCATCATCGCGGACGAAGACCTGGTGGTCGAGATCCCGAAATACACGATCAACCACGCTGCCGAGAATCACTGATTACGGGAGTCAGCCATGAAGTGGACCGACGTCACCGCCATCGCCGAGGCGCTGTACGAAAAGTACCCGGACGTCGATCCCACGACGGTGCGCTTCGTGGACCTGCATAACTGGGTCGTCGGGCTGGAAGGCTTCGACGACGACCGATCGCGCGGCGGCGAGCGCGTGCTGGAAGCCATACAAACGGCCTGGATAGATGAAGCTAGCTGAAAAGAAGGGCGCCGCGAAGAAGCCGGCGCCGACCGTGTACGAACTCCTCCCCGAGATCAAGCCCGGGCAGTCGATCGAACTGCTCAAGGAGCTGCACATCCTGACCCGCGAGGGCAAGCTGAACCAGGACAGCCGGCGCAAGCTGAAGCAGGTCTACCACCTGGTGCAGTTCATCGAGCCGCTGGTGGCCGACGTGCTAGCGCAGCAGGGCGAGAACAAGCACGGTGTAAGTCTGGTCGACCACGGCGCCGGCAAGTCCTACCTCGGCTTCATCCTCTACGACCTGCTGTTCAAGGGTAAGCCAGCGGGCGAGGGCGGCCACATTTATGGCATCGAGACCCGCGAAGAGCTGGTGCAGAAATCGACCGAACTGGCGGCGCGCCTGGGCTTCGAGGGCATGTCCTTCCTGAACCTGTCGGTGGCCGAGTCGACCGAGTCCAGCAAGCTGCCGGCCACCATCGACGTGGTCACCGCGCTGCACGCCTGTAACACCGCGACCGACGACGCGATCGACTTCGCGCTCAAGAAGAAAGCGAAGCACATCGTGCTGGTGCCCTGCTGCCAGGCCGAAGTGGCTACCGTGCTGCGCAAGAACAAGGGCAAGGACCTGGGCCGCAGCGCGCTGACCGAGATCTGGCGCCACCCGATCCACACCCGCGAATTCGGCAGCCAGATCACCAACGTGCTGCGCTGCCTGCAGCTCGAGGCGCACGGCTACCAGGTCACGGTGACCGAACTGGTGGGCTGGGAGCACTCGATGAAGAACGAGCTGATCGTCGCCACCTACAAGAATCTGCCGCGCAAGCGGCCGGCCGAGCGCCTGCAGCAGGTGCTGGCCGAAGTGGGCCTCGAAGAGATGGCCGAGCGCTTTTACGTATAACGACCGAGACTGAGTGAGACCATGAGCGAACAACACGAGCGCTGGATCGACCTGCGCAGCGACACCGTCACCCAACCGGGAAGCAGCATGCGCGCCGCCATGGCCGCCGCACCCGTCGGCGACGACGTGTATGGCGACGACCCGACCGTCAACCGCCTGCAGGAGTTCGCCGCCGAGCTGTTCGGCTTCGAGGCCGGCATGTTCGCCCCCTCGGGCACCCAGACCAATCTGATCGCGCTGATGACCCACTGCGGCCGCGGCGACGAGTACCTCGTCGGCCAGGAAGCGCACACCTACAAGTACGAAGGCGGCGGCGCCGCTGTCCTCGGCAGCATCCAGCCGCAGCCGATCGCCAACCAGGCGGATGGTTCGATCGCCTTGAGCGATATCGCAGCCTACATCAAGCCGGACGACATGCACTTCGCGCGCACGCGCTTGCTCGCGCTCGAGAACACGATCGGCGGCCGCGTGCTGCCCCAGGATTACGTGCTCGCCGCAACCAAACTCGCGCACGACAAGGGCCTGGCGACCCACCTCGACGGCGCACGCGTCTGCAATGCGGCCGTCAAGAATGGCCTGAGCCTGCGCGCGCAGGTGGCCGGCTTCGACACCGTGTCGGTCTGCCTGTCGAAGGGCCTGGGCGCGCCGGTCGGTTCCGTGCTGCTCGGCCCGAAGGCCTTCATCGAGCAGGGCAAGCGCTGGCGCAAGATGCTGGGCGGCGGCATGCGCCAGGCCGGCGTGATCGCCGCGGCGGCACAGTACGCACTGGAGAACAACGTCGAGCGCCTGGCCGAGGACCACCAGAACGCCGCCGACCTGTCGAGCGGTCTGGCGCAGATCGAGCCGCTGCGCGTCACCACGCCGCAGACCAACATCTTCTACGTCGAGATCCCGGAAGCCGCCGTGGCGGCCCTGCGCGAGCACTTGGCAGGCAAGGGCATCCGCGCCTCGATCGGCGCGCACACCCGTCTGGTGACTCACCTGGACATCAGCCGCGAGGACGTGCAAAAGACCGTCGCCGCGTTCAAGGACTTCTTCAAAGATTGGCGCGCCTGATGACCGATGAAGGCATTCGCCTCGCCAAGCGCGTGGCCGAAATCGCAGGCTGTTCGCGCGCCGAGGCCGAGCGCTACATCGTCGGCGGCTGGGTCGGCGTCGATGGCGCTGTCGTCGACGAGCCTGCGACGCGCGTGTCGCCGGAACAGCAAGTGCAGCTCCTGCCCGGCGCCACGGCCGAGGAACCGCAGCCGGTCACCATCCTGCTGCACAAGCCCGCCGGCCTGCACGGCAAGGCGGCGCTCGATTCGCTGCAGGCGGACACGCTGTTCCAGACTGGGCCTGGCGAGCGCTTCCTGAAGCGCCACCTGAGCAGGCTGACCCCGGCGATGCCGCTCGAAACCCTGGCCAGCGGCCTGGTGGTGTTCAGCCAGGACTGGCGCGTGGTGCGCAAACTCGGCCAGGACAGCGACCGTATCGAGCAGGAATACGTGGCCGAGGTCACCGGCGCCATCGCGGAGGATGGTCTGGCGCGCCTGAACGCGGGCGGCACCCCGAAGGCGCCGATCAAGGCCAGCTGGCAGAGCGAGGCGCGGCTGCGCTTCGCCGGCAAGGGCATGGTACCGGGCCAGATCGAAGCGCTGTGCGCGAAGGTCGGGCTGCAGGTGACCGGCCTGCGCCGCCTGCGCATCGGCCGTGTGGCGCTGAGCGGTTTGCCGGCGGGTCAGTGGCGCTACCTGCGCGAGACCGAGCGCTTCTAAGCTCCAGGGCCTGAAAGTTTTGACAGGGTGAGCGTGAAATAAGTTTGCTTGCCCGCTCCACGCGCTTATCGTGAAGCCTTTTTCAGAGGCTTTCCATGACCGCGTCATCCCTCAGCCAGCCGTCCGCGGACGGCCAGCTACGCCCCAGCCGCTCCGGCATCACCCGTTTCTCGCTCGTGCGCATCGTGCTCGGTACGCTGGCCGTCGTGCTGCCGGTCGCGCTGACGATGTTCCTGGTGCACCAACTGGTCGAGAAAAGCATGCGCGGTCTATGGCCACAGCTGCTGGCGGCCACGCTGTGCGTGCTCGGCTACCGGCTCTACGTGCACCGCATCGAGCGGCGGCGGATGGCCGAACTGGGCATTACCGGCGCGGGCCGCGAGCTCGGCGCCGGCCTGCTGCTGGGCAGCCTGCTGTTCGTCGGCGTGATCGGCACGATGGCCATGCTCGGCGGCTACCGGGTGGACGGCACCAGCGGCTGGGAGGCGTTGCTGGTGCCGCTTACCGAACTGGTGCTGGTGGCCTTGTTCGAAGAGACCCTGTTCCGGGGCGTCCTGTACCGCAACCTCGAGCGTTCGCTGGGCAGCTGGGCGGCACTCGCGATCTCGTCCCTTGTGTTCGGCCTGGCGCATCTGCCGAATGCAAACGTGACGGTGGCAGGCATCGCCGTGACCGTGGTCGCCGGCCTGCTGTTTGCGGCCGCCTACCTGGTGACACGTCGCCTCTGGCTGCCGGTCGGCATGCACTTCGCGTGGAACTTCATGTCGGACGCGATCTTTTCGGTCACGACCTCGGGTCATCCGGGCAAAGGCATCCTGAAAGGACAGACCGTGGGTCCGGACTGGCTGTCCGGCGGTGCTTACGGCGTGGAGGCTTCGCTTGTCACGCTCGTTGCGCTGAGTGCGGTGACCGTGGTCTTGCTGGCGCTGGCGCATCGGCGCGGCCAGTTCTTGACGAAGGCCGACGCGCAGGCGCGCCGGAACTGAAGCGCGGACTCAGGCGCTAGCCGCCTGGGCCGCATCGGCGGCAGGCTTGACGCCGGCCTTCGGCAGCTGCACCACGCGGGTACCGGCCAGGCGGTCGTGCAGGAACTGGCGGTCCTTGTCGAGCAAGGCGGTCAGGGCCCAGGCAGCGATGCCGACGGTATAGACGATGGCGATCTCGGCCTTGCCGTGCAGGCCGAACAGGGTGCGCACGGCAAACGCCGGCAGGAGCCAGCCCCAGGCGAACAGGTAGCGCAGGGCTGCGATCCGCACGGACAGCTTCCCGTCGCCGCCCAGCACGCACAGGCGCCAGGTCTTCATCGCCAGCGTGTGGCCGCTGTTGGTCCAGTTATAGATGAAATACGCACCGATGACCACGAACAGTGCGGCCATCAGCCCGTACTGGTAGGCCGGGCCGTGGTGGTTCTGCGTGACCAGGATGAACAGGGCCGTCGTCAAGGCGGTGACGGCCAGCAGCAGGAAGCTTTCGTACACCATAGCCAGCAGGCGGCGCTTGATTGTCGGGATGCAGGCGGGCGTACTGCTGGTGGTGTCGCTCATGGCGTGGCTCGGAGACTCAGGCGTTGTTGGGAGTAATGCCCCAGTTGGCCGGCACCGGTTTTTCCTGCTGAGGCGGATTGGCCGGCTGGTTGGGCTGCGCGGGTTGCGGCGCGGGCGCGGCGGGCACCGGCTGCTGCGGGGTCGAGGGCAGGGCCACGCAGGGCGGCGTTGCGGAGACGCTGTTCTTCACGGTGCCGGCAGGGCAGGAGGTGGCGCCCTGGCCGAGCGGAGCAACGACCTTGCCGCTGGCCTGGCTCGGCACCACGGAGGTCTTCTTGCGGCCGGCCGCCGAGGCAGCCAGTTTCTTCTTCTGCTCTTCGGGCAGCTGCTGGTAGCTTTCCCAGCTCGCGGTCTTCTGGTCGGGTGCGATCTTGCGCGCACGCGCATAGGTCTCGCGCGCCAGTTCGCGCTGCGCCGGGGTGAGCTTGGCCCATTCGCGCATGCGCTCGTGCACGCGCTGCTGTTCTTCCGGTTTCAGGCTGGCGAAGCGGTTCGCCAGTTGCAGCCATTTCTGCTTGCGTACGCCATCCAGCTGATCCCACTCGGCCTGCAGCGGCTGCAAGGCCAGTTGCTGGGCCGGGGTCAGGGCATGCCACACCGGCTTGTCGCCGGTCTTGTGCGCGCCGTTGGCGCCGCCCTGGCCGGCGTGCGAGGAAGACTCGGCGGCCGGTGCGGCGCTGCCGCTGCCCGGCATGGAAATGCGGTCGTGCTGCTGGCTGAACAGCAGCACGATGCCGGCGAATGCAGCGGCGGCGCCGGCGGCAGCGACTTTACCCTTGTTTGCCGTCATCAAAGCTGGGCCTTACTGAGCGCGTTGCGGTGCTTGCTGCTGTTGCTGGGCCAGGTAGGCGTTGAAGCCGTGGTCGGTGTAGGCGGTGAGCGGCAGGTCGTCGGACAGCACTGCGGCGTCGAGGTCGGCCAGCTCGGCCACGCGCTGTTCGCGCTCGGACTGGTAGACGCCGGCCAAGCCGATCACCATCGCCAGCAGCGGCGCGGCCACGGCCAGGCCGCGCATCCAGCGCATGTCGAACAGCGGGCGCTTTTCCTGCACCGGCACGCGCGGCGCGTCGGCCTTCTTGCGCGAGAGGGCAAGGGCGCGCGCGGCGGCCAGACGGTCGGTGGTCGAGGCCGGCAGCTTGTCGAGGTTTTCGTTCAGGGCGTGGCGAATCTTGTACGCCAGGTTGATGTCGTCGGTATTCATAATTTAATTCCCTTGGCCTCCAGGGCTTTTTGCAGGGTATGCGTAGCGCGAGAACAATGCGTTTTCACACTGCCCTCGGAGCATCCCATCGCTTGGGCCGTCTCGGCCACGTCCATGTCCTGCCAGTAACGCATGAGGAAGGCTTCCCGTTGACGCGCCGGGAGCTTTTGTATCTCTTCATCGATCTGGCGCAGGGTTTCGGCGCGTTCGACCTGATCTGCACTCGACTCGGCAGCGGCCGTCCCTTCCTCCGCCTCGTACGAATTGAGTATATCAAAGTCCTCGTCGTCGTCTTCGCCGCGCCGGCCCAGGTTTCCGAATAGGCTGACCCAGGTGTTGCGCACTTTCTCGCGGCGGAAATAATCGAGGATGGTGTTCTGCAGGATGCGCTGGAATAGCATCGGCAGTTCGGCCAGGGGCTTGTCGCCGTATTTCTCGGCCAGCTTGATCATGGCGTCCTGAACGATGTCCAGCGCTGCCTCGTCCTTGCGGACCGCGTACGCAGCCTGCTTGAAGGCGCGCCGCTCCACACTCTCGAGGAAGTCGTTTAGTTCTTTGTCAGTGGCCATGCGATGAAGGGTCGGAAAACCTTCGAATGCTAGCAAAAATTATGGCTGAGCGCACTGTAAAATCGTCTGCCGAATCATCGCGAAAGGAAGGCCATGCTGCGTATCCTCGGAAAAGCAAGTTCCATCAACGTCCGCAAGGTCCTCTGGACCTGCGCCGAACTGGGCCTGCCCTTCGTCCGCGAAGACTGGGGCGCGGGGTTTCAATCCACCCACGATCCGGCCTTCCTGGCGCTGAACCCGAACGCCATGGTGCCGGTGCTGGTCGATGGTGACGCCGTGTTATGGGAGTCGAACACGATCTGCCGCTATCTCGCCGCGCGCCATGGCGAGGATAGTCCTTTATTGCCGCGCGAGCCGCTGGCAAGGGCCAGGGTCGAGCAATGGATGGACTGGCAGGCGACTGAACTCAACAACGCATGGCGCTATGCCTTCATGGCGCTGGTGCGCAACAGTCCGGCGCATGGCGATGCAGTCCAGGTCGAGAACAGCATCGCGCAATGGCACCGCCATATGGGCATCTTCGAAGCGCAACTCGACAAGACCGGCGCGTATGCCGCCGGCGCGGATTTCTCGCTGGCCGATATCGTGCTCGGCCTTTCTCTCAACCGCTGGCTGATGACGCCGATGGATCGTCCCGATTATCCGGCCTTGCGTGCATATGCCGAATTGCTGCGTCAGCGCCCGGCGTGTCTCGAATTCTGCATGAATGGCATCGCATGAAAGTGAAAAGAATAGCCCGGTTGTTTTGCGCCGCAGCGATCGTCCTTGCCCTGCCGGGTTGCCGCGTGGTCGAATTCGGACCCAAAGTGGCGAATGCCGGACCGCCGTCGAAGATGAGGATGGTGCTCGTCAAACCGGATCTCATGTTCAGAACGGCCTTGACCGAATCGCGCCTCGATCAGCTGGGCTGCACTTTCGAATCGCTGGACCGCAATGCCAACAAGCGGATACGGGCCCGGCTGTTCGAATCCCTGGTCGTCCCGCTGCCTTCGCGGCACGTCGACTATGAACCGCGAAACAAGCTGGTCTTTTATTTCGACGATGGGAAAGTCGAAACGCTGGTTTTTGGAAAACGCTTCGACAATCGCAATGTCATCGATGCGGAATGGGAGGGCTTGCATGCACAGGTCGCCAATTCCCTGCCTGCCGAGCTGGCGCAATTCGCTGCAAATGCACATTTGAAGCAGTTGAATCCGCTGGCAGACGCATGCGCTTTTCCCGGCCGCGAATAAAACGATTGCACTGCCGAGTCGGCATTTCGCACCATTTTGGTTATTTCCTTATTTGCACTTGACCGGAATGGTGCAACGCAGTAAGGTATCTAACGCTTTGCAACCCCGAAGCCCAAGGTCATCCGGAACGGCATACCCCGCCGTTCCAGGCATGACGCGCTTTCACATGTAGGCAGTTTGCTCCAACCCGCGCCAAAAGCGCGAGAGATACGCATTCCGCACACAGAAACTCACGCCAAACGAGTTTGCGACCAGCGCCGGTTCGTACGTCATCTACGGGTGACGGAAAGATCGACGTGAGCGCAGGAAGAAGGGACGCATGAGCACTGTTGCGCGACACGTATCTCGTCAGGACCGAGCATCCGATCAATCTCCCTATGGGTCTTGAAAGGAAACGTAATGAGTCACGACGCAGCAGTTCCCATCACGGGCGCTGAGATACTGGTCCGTTGTCTGGCAGAAGAGGGCGTGAAACACGTCTTCGGCTATCCCGGCGGCGCGGTCCTGTATATCTACGACGCCATCTTCAAGCAGGACAAATTCCAGCACATCCTGGTACGCCACGAACAGGCGGCCATTCACGCGGCCGACGCCTATTCGCGCAGCTCGAACCAGGTCGGCGTGGCCCTGGTCACGTCCGGTCCGGGCGTCACCAATGCCGTCACCGGTCTCTCCACCGCCTACATGGATTCGATTCCGATGGTGGTGATCTCGGGCCAGGTCCCGACCCACGCGATCGGCCAGGACGCCTTCCAGGAGTGCGACACGGTCGGCATCACGCGGCCGGTGGTCAAGCACAACTTCCTCGTCAAGGACGTGCGCGACGTCGCCGCCACGATCAAGAAAGCCTTCTATATCGCACGCACCGGCCGTCCGGGTCCGGTGCTGGTCGATATCCCGAAGGACATCAGCATGCAGAAGGCGCTGTACGACTATCCGCGCGAGATCGAGATGCGCTCGTACAAGCCGGTCGACAAGGGCCATGCGGGCCAGATCCGCAAGGCCGTGCAGCTGCTGCTGGCCGCCGAACGTCCGATGATCTACACCGGCGGCGGCGTGATCCTGGCGAACGCATCGAACGAACTGAACCGCCTGGTCGACAAGCTCGGCTACCCGGTCACCAACACGCTGATGGGCCTGGGCGCCTACCGCGCTTCCAGCGGCCACTTCGTCGGCATGCCGGGCATGCACGGCACCTACGAAGCGAACATGGCAATGCAGCATTGCGACGTCCTGATCGCGATCGGCGCCCGCTTCGACGACCGCGTGATCGGCAACCCGAAACACTTCGCCAGCAACCCGCGCAAGATCATCCACATCGACATCGACCCCTCGTCGATCTCGAAGCGCGTGAAGGTCGACATCCCGATCGTCGGCAACGTCAAGGACGTGCTGGTCGAGCTGCTGTCCCAGCTGGATGCCGCCGAGCAGAAACCGAATGAACCGGCGCTGAAAAAATGGTGGGGCCAGATCGGCGAATGGCGCGGCCGCGAATGCCTGAAGTACGCGCTGTCCGACGAGGTCATCAAGCCGCAATCGGTGGTCGAGACCCTGTGGCAGGTCACCGGCGGCGACGCTTTCGTCACCTCCGACGTCGGCCAGCACCAGATGTGGGCCGCGCAGTACTACCCGTTCAACCAGCCGCGCCGCTGGATCAATTCGGGCGGCCTCGGCACCATGGGCGTCGGCCTGCCGTACGCGATGGGCGTGCAGATGGCGAACCCCGGCGCAACCGTGGCCTGCGTCACCGGCGAGGGTTCGATCCAGATGAACATCCAGGAGCTGGCGACCTGCAAGCAATACCACCTGACGCCGAAGATCATCCTCCTGAACAACCGCTTCCTAGGCATGGTGCGCCAGTGGCAGGAGCTCGACTACAACTCGCGCTACGCCGAGTCGTACATGGACGCGCTGCCCGATTTCGAGAAGCTGGCCGAGGCCTATGGCCACGTCGGCATGCGCATCGAGAAGCCGGGCGACGTCGAAGGCGCCCTGCGCGACGCCTTCGCCATGAAGGACCGCCTGGTGTTCATGAACTTCATCACCGACCGCAGCGAGAACGTCTGGCCGATGGTCAAGACGGGCAAGGGTCTGTCGGAGATGCTGCTGAGCTCGGAGGATCTGTAATGCGACACATCATTTCCGTCCTGCTCGAGAACGAAGCAGGGGCCCTGTCGCGGGTGGTCGGGCTGTTCTCCGCACGCGGCTACAACATCGAGACGCTGACCGTGGCGCCGACCGAAGACCCGACGCTGTCGCGCATGACCATCGTCACCACTGGTTCCGACGACATCATCGAGCAGATCACCAAGCACCTGAACCGCCTGATCGAAGTCGTGAAGGTGGTCGACCTGACCGAAGGCCAGCACATCGAGCGCGAGCTCATGCTGATCAAGGTGAGGGCGGTCGGCAAGGAGCGCGAAGAGATGAAGCGCACCGCCGACATCTTCCGCGGCCGCGTCATCGACGTGACCGAGAAGACCTACACGATCGAGCTGACCGGCGCCAAGAGCAAGCTCGACGCCTTCATCGACGCCATCGACCGCGCTTCCATCCTCGAGACCGTCCGTACCGGCGGCAGCGGCATCGGCCGCGGCGAGCGCATTTTAAAAGTGTAGGGTGGGCACCCCGTGCCCACGCATGACACCGAATATAACGAACACCAAAATACAGGATTAAAAATGAAAGTTTTCTACGACAAAGACTGCGACCTCTCCCTCATCAAAGGCAAGAACGTCGCCATCATCGGCTACGGCTCGCAAGGCCACGCGCATGCCCAGAACCTGTCGGAATCCGGCGTCAACGTCACCGTCGGCCTGCGCCGCGGCGGCGCCTCCTGGACCAAGGTCGAACAGGCCGGCCTGAAGGTCGCCGAAGTCAATGAAGCGGTGAAGGCCGCCGACGTCATCATGATCCTGCTGCCGGACGAGAACATCGCCCAGGTCTACAAGGAAAACGTCGAGCCGAACGCCAAGCAGGGCGCGGTGCTGGCCTTCGCCCACGGCTTCAACGTCCACTACGGCCAAGTCCAGCCGCGCGCCGACCTCGACGTCATCATGGTCGCACCGAAGGCCCCGGGCCACACCGTGCGCAACACCTACACCCAGGGCGGCGGCGTGCCGCACCTGGTGGCGGTCTACCAGGACAAATCCGGCGCCGCGCGCGACATCGCGCTGTCGTATGCGATGGCCAACGGCGGCGGCCGCGCCGGCATCATCGAGACCAACTTCCGCGAAGAGACCGAGACCGACCTGTTCGGCGAGCAGGCCGTGCTGTGCGGCGGCGCCGTCGAGCTGATCAAGGCGGGCTTCGAGACCCTGACCGAAGCCGGCTACGCGCCGGAGATGGCTTACTTCGAGTGCCTGCACGAGCTGAAGCTGATCGTCGACCTGATCTACGAAGGCGGCATCGCCAACATGAACTACTCGATCTCGAACAACGCGGAATACGGCGAGTACGTGACCGGCCCGCGCATCGTCACCGAGGACACCAAGAACGCGATGCGCCAGTGCCTCAAGGACATCCAGACCGGCGAATACGCGAAGAGCTTCATCCTCGAGAACAAGGCCGGCGCCCCGACCCTGATCTCGCGCCGCCGCCTGAACGCCGAGCACCAGATCGAGCAGGTCGGCAGCAAGCTGCGCGCGATGATGCCGTGGATTGCGAAGAACAAGCTGGTGGATCAGTCGAAGAACTAAGTTCGGCCACTAGCTTTAAAACCGTCATTCCCGCGAAGGCGGGAATCCAAGTTCTGCATGTGTTAGGTTAGTGCTGGCAAACTTGGGTTCCCGCCTCCGCGGGAACGACGGCTATATTTGCATTCATTTGCAAGCGTTTGCAACTTTCCATTACATCCATCCCCCACCCACGCAAAACACGCTATCGTTCTTCCTGTAACTCAACAGGAGAACAACAATGCGCCCATCCCGCCTCATTCTCGCCGCCAGTCTCGGCCTCGCTCTCAACGCCCACGCGCAAACCGCGCCTGCAGCGCCAACGACTAGCGGCACGCTGATCATCGTCCCGGCCTACGGCGAAGTGAAGCACGCCAATGATGAAGCCACCGTTACCTTCTCGGTCGAAGAGCAGGACAAGGACCGCGCCGCCGCGCAGGCGCGCGTGAACCAGAAGATGAAGCAGGGCACCGACATCGTGCGCCGCGAAGACCCGAAGGCGGAGCTGAAGACCGTCAATTACTACAGCTACCCGGTGTATCCGGAAGTGCCGGACAACCCGCAGCGCCCGCTGGCGACGCAAGCCGCGCGCCGCACGCCCATCGGCTGGCGCGTCGGCCAGTATCTGGAAGTCAAGACGCGCAACCTCGACAATCTGCCGAAGACCGCCGCCGCCGCGCAGAAGGTCCTGGGTATCACCGGCATCGATTACCACCTCAGCCCGGAGCTGACCCGCAAGCTGGACGACGAGCGCATCGCCGCCACTTACCGCAACCTGAACGAGCGCATCGGCTCGATCGCCCGTGCGATGGGACGCAACGTGAACGATGCCGTGATCGACACCGTCGACTTCGAAGGCAGCGGCCATTACGCGGGCGGGCAAGGCGAAGTCGCCGCTGCGCCGATGGCGATGATGCGTGGCAAGCGCGCTGACATGGCCGAGACCCCGGAGCCCAGCTTCGAACCCGGCGAAACCCGGCTCGAGATGCGCGTGGTGGGCAAAGTGAAATTCCGGTAAGAGTATCGATTCGCTAACAGCCGTGCGCGGCCATATAATGGCATGGTCCGCGCCCACGCGCGCTGTTACCGAATAACAATACTTATGCCAACATTCCCTCGCCGCAGAAAGAACGGCGCGCCCAAGACGGGCCGCTTCGGCCGCTTCAGCCGCTTCCGTTTCAGCCGGGCGCCACGCCAGCTCGATGCCGCTTCCCGTCCGCGCCGCGGCATCTACCTGCTGCCCAACGCCTTCACCACCGCCGCCCTGTTCGGCGGCTTCTACGCGATCGTGATGGCGATGAACCAGCGCTTCGACCACGCCTGCTGGGCCGTGTTCATCGCCATGGTGCTCGACGGCCTCGATGGCCGCGTGGCGCGCCTGACCAACACGCAGTCGGAGTTCGGCGCGCAGTACGATTCGCTGTCGGACATGGTGTCCTTCGGCGCCGCGCCGGCGCTGGTGATCTACGAATGGTCGCTGCGCGGTCTGGGCAAGCTGGGCTGGATCGCCGCCTTCGTCTATTGCGCCGGCGCCGCGCTGCGCCTGGCGCGCTTCAACACGAACATCGAAGTCGTGGACAAGCGCTTTTTCCAGGGCTTGCCCAGCCCGGCCGCGGCGGCGCTGGTGGTCGGCTTCGTGATGATGATGACCGACCCCGAGATCAACATCAGCCCGCGCCAGGCCGACTGGATCTCCTGGGGCATCGCCCTGTTCGCCGGTATCACCATGGTCACCAACGTGCCTTTCTACAGCTTCAAGGACGTCAACTTCCGCAAGTCGGTGCCCTTCATCGTCGTGTTCCTGGTCGCGCTGGGACTGGCGCTGCTGGCGATCGACCCGCCCAAGGTGCTGTGGCCGCTGTTCGTGCTGTACGGCCTGTCGGGCTATGCGGTGTACACCTACCGCTTCGCCAAGGGCAAGCCGGTCAGCATCGTGCAGACCGGGGAAGAGCCGCTCGATCCGAGCGAGCGGCGCTGAACCGCTGGCGCATCTTTAGTCTCGCAGGGTGCGCCATTCCTGCTTGGTCGCCGTTCCTTCGTCCTGGGGGCAATTGGTGATGCGCAGCTTGCCGTGGTGTTCGATCATCTCGACATTGGTCGTCGGCGACCGCTCGGTGATGCAATAGGTACGGTTGCCGGTGATAACGCGCGAACGCCGCGCGCCGTCGCCGGAGTTGTTCACCAGTTCCTCGATCTTCGGCGCCTCGAACAGGCCAGGCTTGGCCAGCGCCGCCGCTTCCTCCATCTTCTTGCGCATGCGGATCTGCGGGCTGTCCAGCGGCGCCGCGATATACGGGTTGTTCTCCTTGCGCAGGCTCTTGTCGATGCGGCCGATGTCGCGTTTGGCGCGCTGCAGGATCTCTTCGGCGCTCGGCTTTTGCACCTCGGTCTGCGCGGGCGCGTCCGTGTTCGTGGCGGGCGCGGCAGGCGTGATCGCAACAGGGGCGGCAGGTGAGGGCGCCGGCGTTACCGCCGGCACTGCAGGCAGCGAAAGGGCAGGCCCCGCATGTGCACGCGGCGCCGCGGCTTCCTTGCGTGGCGCCGGTGCTTCTTCCTCCTTGCGCCGCTCGGGCTTGGGTTGCGGCAGCGGAATCCAGAAAATACGGGTGCGCGGCCCTTCGTCAGGCAGTGCCGGCGCCGGCAGCGTGCGCGTCATGAACCATCCGCCGATCAAGGCCAGGTGCACGAGCGCGGTCAGCAGCAGGCCGTAGCGGCGATCAGTGCTTCTAGGGCGGTAGGCAAGGTCCATGCGGAAAGAGTATAGCCATCCTCACGCCTAGCTTTCTCACACTTCCTCACCGCCTGCTTAACGCGGCCTTAAGACAGCATCCTCTATACTCGGGTGCCGAACTCTGGCGTGACCACCGATGAACAAACGCATTTTCTGCATCGCTGCCGGCGGGCTCCTGCTGTCCGCGGTCCTGGCCGCATGTTCGCCGCTATCGGTGGTGAACGCGGTGTCGCCGAATGGCGCCGTGCAGGCCGCATCCGGCATCGCTTACGGCGCCGGTGAGCGCCACCGCCTCGACATCTATCGTCCGAAGACGGCGCCTGCGAGCGCGCCCGTCATCGTGTTCTTCTACGGCGGCAATTGGGTCAGCGGCGACCGCAAGGACTATGCTTTCGTCGGCCAGGCCCTGGCGGCGCGCGGCTTCGTGGTCGTCGTGCCCGACTACCGGCTGTACCCGCAGGTCGGCTATCCCGACTTCCTGAACGACGCTGCGCAGGCGGTCGCCTGGACCGAGCGCGCGATCGGCCAGTACGGCGGCGATCCGCGCAAGCTGTACCTGATGGGCCATAGCGCCGGCGCCTACAATGCCGCCATGCTGGCGCTGGACGATCGCTGGCTCGGCCGCCAGGGACTGCGGCCCGATGGGCTGCGCGGCTGGATCGGCCTGGCCGGACCTTACGACTTCCTGCCGGTACAGAACCGGACGACGCGTCCCGTCTTCCACTACCCCGACACGCCAGCCGATTCGCAGCCGATCCGCCATGTCAGCGCGGCAGCACCGCCGGCCTTGCTGATCGCCGCGAACAAGGATAGCCTGGTCGACCCGGTGCGCAATACCGGCGCTCTTGCCGCACGCCTGCAGGCAGCCGGGGTGCCGGTGCAAACGGCCTATTACGACGGCGTCAACCACGCGACCCTGGCCGCCTCGCTGTCCACGACCCTGCGTGGCCTCGCGCCGACGCTGGATGCGGTGGAAGCCTTCGTGCGCAGCGACGGCGGACGGGCTGCGGCGCCGGCTGCCGCGCCTTAGTGCGTGGCGCTCACCGGTGCCGGAAACGGTCGTCGTACATCGGGTCCGGGCCATTCAGCATCTGCTGCACGACGCCCTGTTGGTCGAAGTGCACGCTCATCATCGAATTCCACACGCCGGCTTCCTTGTAACGGTAGGACCAGACCTCGTAGTTGTGGAAGGCCACGCGCGAGACCTCGGCCGGGCGGCCATAGTTGCGCAGGATGTCGTCCTTGGTCCACTGGCCGATCTTCACCTTCGCGAAATTTTCGCTGGTCAGCACCTGATCGAAGGACAGCAGGCGGCCGTCCGGCCCGATGTGCGCCATGTGCTGGAACTGGCCCATGGGCTGGCCGCGGTATTCGAGCACCTGGCCGCCGTCGGGCAATGGGTAGCTGGCGGCAGGCTGGCCGAGTTTGGCAGTGACCTCGGCCAGCGGCGCGCCGACGGGCGGCGGCTGGCGGAACAGCGGGGCGCAGGCGGACAGCGCGACTGCCAGCGCCACCAGCGCGGTAGTTCTCATCAGATAGCGCATCACATTCTCACAGTCCCTTGAAGCGGTCGTCGAGCAGCGGGTCGGGGCTGTTGAACACGCGCAGCACCGTGCCGCGCGCGTTGAAGTCCACGTTCATCAGCGAATCCCATACGCCTTTTTCCTTGTAGCGGTAAGACCAGATCTCGCCTTCGTCCAGGCGCGAACGCACGACCTCGGCCGGACGGCCGAAGTTGCGCAGGACGTCGTCGTGGTTCCAGCGGCCGACATCGATCCTGGCGAAGTTCTCGGTGGTCAGCACCTGTTCGTAGGACAGCAACCGGCCATCCGCGCCGATGCGCGCCATGTGCTGGAACTGGCCCATCGGCTGGCCGCGGTATTCGAGCACCTGGCCGCCGGCCGGGTCCGGGTAGACGGCGTTCGGCTTGCCGAGCTTGGCCGTCACCTCGGCAAGCGGCATGCCGACCGTGGGCGTACGGCGCATCATTGGCGCGCAGGCGGACAGGGCCAGGATGAGTGCCAGGGCGCCTGCAGTTTTGATCGTTTTCGTCATCGCTTTATCCAGTTCGGGTCCTTGACGCATGCCAAAACGGCAATGCCAACCGCTCACATTGTAGCGAAGCCGAGGAAAGACTGGCTTCACGCGACGATTTCACCTATACTTCCCGGTCTTGGCTTTTGAAGCCAGGTTTCTCAACAACTCACGGTGCGCTGGGTTCCGACTCTTGCACCGCATGTGAAAGGTAACATCATGTCCGTAGAACACATCAACAAAGCCGCCATCATTGCCGACAACGCACGTGGCGACAAAGACACCGGCTCCCCGGAAGTCCAGGTTGCACTGCTGACCGCACGCATCAACGAACTGAACGGTCACTTCAAGGAACACAAGAAAGACCACCACTCGCGCCGCGGCCTGATCATGATGGTCAACCGTCGTAAGAGCCTGCTGGCTTACCTGAAGAACAAAGACCTGAACCGTTACCGCGATCTGATCGCCAAGCTGGGTCTGCGTAAGTAATCTACGCATTGAGCCAACTGGCTTGATCATGAAATGCCTGCGTCAGCTCGACTGTCGCAGGCATTTTTCGTTTTCTGATTCTTGGCGTTTTTCGGGGTCAGAGCCCGGTTCACTCGGGTGGGCTCTGACCCCGAAAGACGCCAACTGACTTGCAGTAAAGGCTATCGAAGCCAGGTAGCCAGTGGTGAGGTGAACGACAGCGCCTGAAATTCTGTCGGCAAATAGAAAGGGATTACCCATGTTTAACAAAGTTACGAAAACCTTCCAGTACGGCGATCACACCGTGACCCTGGAGACCGGCGAAATCGCTCGCCAGGCCAGCGGCGCCGTCGTCGTGTCGGTCGAGGACACCGTCGTCCTGGCAACCGTGGTGGCGAAGAAAGACGCCAAGCCAGGCCAGGACTTCTTCCCGCTGACCGTCGACTACATCGAGAAGTCGTACGCAGCCGGCAAGATCCCGGGTGGCTTCTTCAAGCGCGAAGGCCGTCCGTCGGAGAAGGAGACCCTGACGTCGCGCCTGATCGACCGTCCGATCCGCCCGCTGTTCCCGGAAGGCTACCTGAACGAAGTCCAGGTCATCATCCACGTGCTGTCCGTGAACCCTGAAATCGATCCGGACATCCCTGCGATGATCGGCGCTTCGGCCGCCCTGTGCGTGGCCGGCATCCCGTTCAGCGGCCCGATCGGCGCCGCCCGCGTCGGCTACGCCAACGGCCAGTACATCCTGAACCCGACCACCACCCAGCTCAAGACCTCGCAGATGGACCTGGTCGTCGCCGGTACCGAGCACGCCGTGCTGATGGTCGAATCCGAAGCGCAGCAGCTGTCGGAAGAAGTCATGCTGGGCGCGGTCGTCTACGGCCACGAGCAGATGAAGGCCGTCATCGACGCCATCCACGCCCTGGTCGAAGAAGGCGGCAAGCCGGAAGTCGAATGGAGCCCGGCGCCGAAGAACGAAACCCTGATCGCGCAAGTCGCACAACTGGCCGAAGCCAAGGTGCGCGATGCCTACCAGACCCGCGAAAAGTCGGCACGCCAGCAGAAGCTGAAGTCGCTGTCGGGCGAAGTCATGGCCGGCCTGCAGGAGCAGGGCATTGCAGCGGATGCAGCCGAAGTCGGCAACATCCTGTTCGACATGGAAGCCAAGGTCGTGCGTTCGCAGATCCTGGAAGGCGAGCCGCGCATCGACGGCCGCGACACCCGCACCGTGCGTCCGATCTCGATCCGCACCAGCGTCCTGCCGCGTACCCACGGCTCGGCCCTGTTCACCCGCGGTGAAACCCAGGCGCTGGTCATCGCCACCCTCGGCACCGGCCGCGACAGCCAGAAGATCGACGCGCTGATGGGCGAGTACACCGACGACTTCATGATGCACTACAACATGCCTCCGTTCGCCACCGGCGAAACCGGCCGTGTGGGCACCCCGAAGCGCCGCGAAATCGGCCACGGCCGTCTGGCCAAGCGCGCGCTGGTCGCTGCGCTGCCGTCGCCGGAAGAGTTCAGCTACTCGGTGCGCCTGGTCTCGGAAATTACCGAGTCGAACGGCTCGTCGTCGATGGCGTCGGTCTGCGGCGGCTGCCTGGCACTGATGGACGCCGGCGTGCCGATGAAGGCGCACGTGGCCGGCATCGCCATGGGCCTGATCAAGGAAGGCGGCAAGTTCGCGGTCCTGACCGACATCCTGGGCGATGAAGACCACCTGGGCGACATGGACTTCAAGGTGGCCGGCACCACCGCGGGCATCACCGCGCTGCAGATGGACATCAAGATCCAGGGCATCACCAAGGAAATCATGCAGGTGGCGCTGGCGCAAGCCAAGGAAGCCCGCCAGCACATCCTGGTCGAAATGCAGAAGGCCGTGCCGAGCGTGAAGACCGAACTGTCGGACTTCGCACCGCGCCTGATCACCATCAAGATCAACCCGGAGAAGATCCGTGACGTGATCGGCAAGGGCGGCGCCGTGATCCGCGCGCTGACCGAAGAGACCGGCACCCAGATCGACATCACCGACGAAGGCATCGTGACCATCGCATCGGTCGACGCCGCTGCCGGCCAGGAAGCCAAGCGCCGCATCGAAGAGCTGACCGCATCGGTCGAAGTGGGCAAGACCTACGACGGCACCGTGCTGAAACTGCTGGACTTCGGCGCGATCGTGCAGGTCATGCCGGGCAAGGACGGCCTGCTGCACATCTCGCAGATCGCCAACGAGCGCGTCAACGCCGTGGCCGACTACCTGAAGGAAGGCCAGCAAGTGCGCGTAAAGGTCCTCGAGACCGACGAGCGCGGCCGCCTGAAGCTGTCGATGAAGGCTGCTGCTGCGGATGACGCGGCAGCGGGTGCTGCGCAGTAATTCTGCGTGCTCCCCGGCTGCTTCGGCGGCCGGCTGAAACAAAAACCGCCAGTGCGTGAGCCTGGCGGTTTTTTTATCGGCAGCCGGCAGCCGGCGCGGGGCCGTTCAACAGAATTCCGGATGCCGCTCCTGAAGCCAGGCCTTGAGATGCGCCAGCAGCGCTTTCGCCTGCGCCTGGGCCTGCGCGACCTCGGCTGGATCGATGGGCGCGCCTTCATAGTCGTCGCAGTTGCGCAGCTGGCGCAAGTCGTCCAGCGCTTCGACGGCGCCGGACGCGAGGCCGATGGAGGTGGGCAGCGACTGGATCGCGATCTGGTGATGGCCCGGCTTGTCGGTCACCGTGCGGTAGCCGTTCGCCAGCAAACCGACGATTGCGCACTGCATCACGCATTTATAGGCGGCGTCGAAGCGGTTTTCGTTGCTGATGGCGTCCACGCCGGCGTCGTCCAGGTTGCGCCTGGCAGAGGAAAGCAGGCGCTGGACATCCTCACGTCGCGCTTCCGCCTTGTCGAGGCGGCCAATCTCAAACAGGTTTTGCAAACTCATCTGTGGTCCAATCGATAGATTGCTGCGGTGCTGCCGGTTGATCGGGCCGCAGACGGTCCCGACTTTAGCATGCGTGTCATTTGTTTGCGTATTGTGCAACGTACGTACAAATACTTGCTGCCCAAATTGTGTAATCTGAGTAAAATCAAAACCCTCAAATCCTGGCCTTCCCAAACCCCGTTCGCCAGGCAAAGACCTCTGTCATCATCACTTCCACCAAATCGCGTCGTGGGCCTGCAAGCCGGGCCGAATGACGTCTGCGCGCGCCTGCAAACGTGTCGTAGCACTAAGGAAATGAATGGTATAGTTGGTCATTTAACAGAATGGGCCTGGTTGCACTATCAAAGGCCTTAACCACCCGTCCAAAACCAAAGGAAAGAATGATGAGCACTCAGGACTACGCAACCCGCATCAGCGAGATCATCCAGGCGCACGAAGGCGACATCGGTGCCGAATGGGTGACGCAGCTGGAGGCGTTGACGGTCCGCTCGAACGCGGTCTCGAAAGAGCAGCTGCGCAAGCACTGCCAGCAGTTCCTGACCGCCTTCGCCAAGGGCACGCGCGGCGGCGAACTGCAGAACATGGAGCACCGTTCGTGGGATGAGGTGCGCGACCTGCTGGCCGAAATCTCGTCCTCGCGCGCCAAGGGCGGTTCGAGCCCGAGCGAAACCGCGACCTTCGTCTTTTCGCTCAAGCAGCCGCTGTTCGCGCGCCTGAACGCAGGCTTCGCGAACGACCCGGCGGCCCTGGCCAACGCATCCTGGACCATCAGCTCGCTGCTCGACAAGATGGGCCTGTACACCATCGAAGTGTTCCAGCGCGCGCGCGACCAGATCATCGTGCGCCAGCAGCAGGAACTGCTCGAGCTCTCGACCCCGGTGGTCAAGCTGTGGAACGGCATCCTGGCGCTGCCGCTGATCGGCACCCTGGATTCGGCGCGTACCCAGGTGGTGATGGAAAACATCCTGCAGAAGATCGTCGACACCGGCGCGGCCATCGCGATCATCGACATCACCGGCGTGCCGACCGTCGACACCCTGGTGGCCCAGCACCTGATGAAGACCATCGCCGCAGCCCGCCTGATGGGCGCCGACTGCATCATCAGCGGCATTCGCCCGCAGATCGCCCAGACCATCGTCCACCTGGGCGTGAACCTGGAAGACGTGACCACCAAGGCCAGCCTGGCGGATGCCTTTATCGTGGCGCTCGAGCGCACCGGCACCTCGATCGTGAAGAAGGGCTGAGATCCGCATGGAACGCATTCCGATTCTCCGCATGGGCGACCTGCTGCTGGTGACGATCCAGGTCGACATGCACGACCGCCTGGCGATGACCCTGCAGGACGACCTGACCGAGCGCATCGTGCGCGATAATGCCAAGGGCGTGCTGATCGACATCTCGGCGCTCGACCTGGTCGATTCCTTCATCGGGCGTATGATCAGCAACACGGCCGCGATGGCGCGCGTGCTCGACGCCCGGACGGTGGTGGTCGGCATGCAGCCGGCGGTCGCGATCACGCTGGTGGAGCTGGGCCTGACCCTGCACGGCGTGAAGACGGCGCTGAACGTGGAAAAGGGCATGGCCCTGTTAGGAAAGAACCATTTTTGATGAGCGCAGCTCTCAATAACGCAGTGGCTTTCGACACCTCGCTGCTCGAGCGGAACGCCCGGCTGCGCGCGGCGCGCATCACGCTGCCCCTGCGTTCCGACGAGGACGTGGTCGGCCTGCGCAAGCACGTGCGCGAGCGCGCGGTGGCGATCGCGCTATCGCTGGTCGACCAGACCAAGCTCGTCACGGCGGCCAGCGAACTGGGGCGCAACACGATCAAGTACGGCGGAGGCGGCGAGGTCCATCTCGACGCGCTGGATGATGGATTCAAACGCGGGATCGGCCTGATCTTCGTGGATAATGGGCCGGGCATCGCCGACCTCGATCTGGCCCTGCGCGACGGTTACACGACCGGCGGCGGCCTGGGCCTCGGCCTGAGCGGCTCCAAGCGCCTGGTCGACGAGTTCGACATCGATTCCCGTCCGGGAGAGGGCACGGCAGTGTCTGTCGTCAAATGGAAACGCTGATCAGTTCACTGCACCCGCAGCTCGTCTTCCCGATCAATCACGCCAGTGACATCGCCGCCGCCCGGCGCGCCGGCCAGAAGCTGGCCGACGAACTGGGCTTCGACGAAGTCCAGGCCGGCCGTTTGGCGATCGTGGTCACCGAAGCCGGCACCAACATCCTCAAGCACGCGGGCGAGGGCACGCTGTACCTCATGCGCGCGCAGTCGGGCGCGTCGATGGCGGGCATCGACGTGCTGGCGATCGACAATGGTCCCGGCATCGCCGATTTCTCCATCAGCTTCCAGGACGGCGTTTCGACCGCGGGCACCGCCGGCAACGGCCTCGGTGCGCTGCGCCGCCAGTCCGACGAGTTCGACGTCTGGTCGCAGCTTGGCCGCGGCGCCGCCTTCTTCATGCGCCTGTGGCGCGGCAGCCCGCCGCCGGAACCCTGCGGGATCGAGGTCGGCGCGCTCTACGTGCCCCTGGCTGGCGAGGAAGAATGCGGCGACGGCTGGGCTGCCAGCTGCGGCCCGGACGGCGCCACGCTGCTCGGCGTCGACGGTCTGGGACACGGACCGGAAGCCGCCAAGGCCGCGCGCGCGGCGGTGCATGCCCTCGAACGCCGGCCCTCGTCGGCCCCGGGCGAGGTGCTGCAGACGGCCCACGAGGCGCTGCGCATCACGCGCGGTGCGGCGCTGTCGGTGGCGCGCATCGACTATGCCGGTAACAGCGTGCGCTTTGCCGGCATCGGCAACGTCAGCTGCATTGTCCACGACGGCAGCGCGCGCCGTGCGCTGGTCTCGCACAACGGCATCGTCGGCGCCAACATGCGCAAGGTGCAGGAGTTCAGCGCCGATTGCCCGCCGGGCGCGCTGGTGATCCTGCATTCGGACGGCGTGCAGACGCAGTGGGATCTGAACGATTATCCGGGCCTGCACGGGCGGGTGCCGGCGCTGGTCGCGGGCATCATCATGCGCGACTGCATCCGCGGCCGCGACGATGCGCTGGTGCTGGTCGGCCGGCGCCGGGGAGGACATGCATGAGCGCGCAGCGCATACTCAACATCGGCTTGGCCAGCGAGCAGGACGTGGTGCTGGTGCGCCAGCGCGCGCGCCAGGTCTCGGCTTTGCTCGGCTTTTCGCAGCAGGACCAGGTCCGCATCGCCACCGCTGTGTCGGAAGTGGCGCGCGGCGCCTGCCAGCTGGGCTTCGGCGGACGCGCCATGTTCCTGATCGAGGAGCATGGCGAGCGCCGCCAGTGCCTGGAGATGACGATTTCGGCAGGCAGCGCGGCCGCAGGCAACAGCCTGCCCGACGACGCCCTGGTGACGATGCACCGCCTGATGGACGAGTGCAGCATCAAGGTGGATGCGAACGGGGTGCCGGTGGCCACCATGTGCAAGGTTCTGCCGCTGCAGACCTGGGTGGACGCCGCACGCTTGGCCGAACTCGGCGCCCAGCTTGCCATGGACGGCCCGGTGCCGAATACCTACCTCGAAGTGCACCAGCAGAACCAGGAACTGGTCGCCACGCTGGCCGAACTGCGCGAGCGCCAGGAAGACCTGCTCGACCTCACCCGCGAACTGGAAGACACCAACCGCGGCATCGTCGCGCTGTACGCCGAGATCGAAGACAAGGCCGAGCGCCTGCGCAAGGCGGACGAGATGAAGTCGCGCTTCCTGTCGAACACCAGCCACGAGCTGCGTACGCCGCTGTCCTCGATCCGCGCGCTGGCGCGGCTGCTGCTGGACCGCCTGGACGGCGACCTGACCCAGGAACAGGAGCGCCAGGTGAAGTTCATCGAGAAGGCCGCCAACGACCTCTCGGAACTGGTCAACGACCTGCTCGACCTGGCCAAGATCGAGGCCGGCAAGGTCGAGGTGCAGCAGGCGCCGGTGGTGGTGGACAACCTGTTCCGCGCGCTCAAGGGCATGCTGCGTCCGCTGGTGGACGAAGCCAGGGTCGAACTGGTGTTCGAGACGCCGGACTTCACGGAAGCTTTCGAATCGGACGAGGGCAAGATCTCCCAGGTGCTGCGTAATTTCATTTCGAACGCACTGAAGTTTACCGAGCAGGGCGCGGTGCTGGTCCGTGCCAATTGGGACCGCGAACGCGATACCATCACCTTTTCGGTCGCCGACACCGGGATCGGCATCAGCCCGGACAACCTGCAACTGATTTTCGAAGAGTTCAGCCAGATCGAGCACCCGCTGCAGCGCCGCAGCAAGGGGACGGGCCTCGGCCTGCCGCTGTGCCGCAAGCTGGCCGAGCTGCTCGGCGGCCGGGTCGAGGTGGAGAGCCAGGTGGGCAGCGGCTCGACCTTCCGCCTGATCCTGCCGCGCAGCTTCCCGCATAATGGATAGACGATGAGTACCCAAACCCTGATCCTGAACGTCGACGACAACGACGGCGCCCGCTACGCCAAGACCCGGATCCTGCAAAGCGCGGGGTTCGAGGTCGTGGAAGCGACCAACGGCACCGATGCGCTGGCGGCCGTCAAGCGCCACGCCATCTCGCTGGTGCTGCTGGACGTGAAGCTCCCCGACATCAACGGCATCGAAGTCTGCCGCCGCATCAAGGCCGATCCCGACAGCGCCCTGGTGCTGGTGCTGCAGACCTCGGCCGCGCTGACCGGCCGCGCCGACAAGATCCGCGGCCTGGAAGGCGGCGCCGACAACTACCTGGCTGCGCCGATCGAGGCCGACGAACTGATCGCCAACGTCAACGCGCTGCTGCGCATGCGCCAGACCCAGAACGCGCTGCGCGACAGCGAAGAGCGCTTTCGCCAGCTGACCGACAACATCGAAGACGTGTTCTGGATGTTCTCGGTGCCGGCGCGCTCGCTCGAGTACGTGAGCCCGGCCTACGCCAGGATCTGGGGCCGCAGCGTCGATACGCTCGAGCGCGAGCCGGCCAGCTGGCTGGACGCCGTGCACCCGGACGACCGCGCCCACGTGAGCGCCCTCTGGACCGGCCTGCGCGAGCGTCCGCACTACGAAGCCGAATTCCGCATCGTCGTCGGCGACGGCACGTCGCGCTGGGTGCGCGACCGCCTGTTCCCGGTGCGCGACGGCCGCGACGAGGTCTACCGCGTGGCGCGCGTCACGAGCGACATCACACGCCGCAAGGAGATGGAAAGCCTGCTGCGCGCGGCCGACAGCAACAAGAACGAATTCCTGGCGACGCTGGCGCACGAGCTGCGCAATCCGCTCTCGCCGATCCGCAACGCGGCTGCGCTGCTGGGCGCGACCGGCGCCGGCGCGGCCGAGCGCCAGGCGCGCGCGCGCGAGGTGATCACGCGCCAGGTCGACCACCTGGCGCACCTGGTGGATGACCTGCTGGACGTGGCGCGCATCTCGGAAGGCAAGATCGTGCTGCGCAAGGAAGAAGTCGACATGAACGGCGTGATCGCACAGGCAATCGAAACCGCCGGTCCGCTGATCGCGGCGCGCGAGCACCGCCTGGAAGTGATCCAGCCGGCGCACCAGGTCTGGGTGGCCGGCGACCCGGTGCGCCTGGCGCAGTCGATGGGCAACCTGCTGCACAACGCCGCCAAGTTCACGCCCAAGGGCGGCCACATCAAGGTCTCGGTGCAGCTCGACGGCGACCTGGTCCGCATCGCGGTGCAGGACAACGGCATCGGCATCGCCGAGGACAACCTGCCGCGTATCTTCGGCATGTTCGCGCAGGCCGCGGTGCCGCCGGACCGTGCGCCGGAAGGCCTGGGCATCGGCCTGTCGCTGGTCTCGCGCCTGCTCGAGATGCATGGCGGGCACCTGTCCGCGACCAGCCCCGGCATCGGCATGGGCAGTACCTTCACGGTCGAGCTGCCGGTGCTGCGCACCTCGACCCAGCAGCAGCCCGCACCCGCCGCCAACGAGGGCGGCCAGGCAAGGCAGGGCGGCCGCCGCGTGCTGCTGGTCGACGACAACATCGACGCCATGGAGATGATGGCCTTCCTGCTGGCCGAGATGGGCTACGAGCCTCATACCACGGCCGATGCGTCCGGCATCATCGAGCTGGCGCTGGCGCAGCGCCCGGACGTGATCGTGCTCGACATCGGCCTGCCGAACGTCGACGGCTATGAGGTCGCGCGCATGCTCAAGCAGCATCCGGTGCTGAAGTCGACCCGGCTGGTGGCGCATACCGGTTACGGCTCGCCGGAAGACCGGCGCAAGGCGCATGAGGCGGGATTCGATGCGCACCTGGTCAAGCCGGCGGAGCTGGATGACCTGGAGAAGGCTTTGCAAGGCTGAGGCATGTGGGACGTGGGCTCGGGGAGCCCGCGTGCGTGCGTCAACGCACCGTAACGCGCCCTCAACCGGCCTAATCTGGCGGCATCTACTCACCACAAGGAGGTAGCCATGCCCAAGGGAGCCAGCCCGAAACGCGAGCGCGAGTTCAAGAAGCTCGAGACCGAGTTCAAGAAGGAACACCGCTATCCCGGCCGCGAAGAGGAAGTCGCCTCGCGCATCGTCAACAAGCAGCGTGCCGAGCACGGCGAGACCAAGCAGTCTTCCGGCGGCGGCAACAAGCAGTCCGCCAAAAAGTAATCTGCCATAAGCAAAAAAGCCTCCCGGGTTTGCACCCGGGAGGCTTTTGCACGCCTGAACGGCGCGTGCCGTGATTACTTGTCAGTGACCGTGAAGTCGCCGAAGGCCTTCAGCTGCTCGCCGACGGACTTGCTGTCGCCGACCACCACGATCGACTGATTCTCGGGATTGAAGTACTTCTTCGACACCTCGAGCACCTGTTCCGGCGTGACCTTCTGGACCAGCGGCACATACTGGCTCAGGAACTCCGGCGGCAGGCCGATCAGCCAGTTCTGCGCCAGCGTGGCGGCGACCGCGCGCTGCATCTGGTTGGCCAGCAGGTAGTTGCCGGCGACCAGGCGCTTGTGCATCTCCATTTCCGGCGCCGGCACCAGTTCGCTGCCGATACGCTTGTACTCGGCCAGGTAGTCGGTCAGCGCGGCCGCCGTGACCTCGTTGCGCACGTCGGCGCCGCCGACGATGGCGCCGGCTTCGCGGCGGCTGCGGGCGCCGGCCGAGGCGCCATAGGTATAGCCCTTTTCCTCGCGCAGCTTGATGTTGATGCGGCTGGAGAAGCCGGTGCCCAGGATCACGCTGGCCAGGTTCAGCGGCACCCAGTCGGGCGAGGTTGCGGCGATGCCGGGGCCGCCGACGCGGAGGGTCGACTGCACGCTGCCCGGACGCTCCAGCAGCACGCGCACCGGCTTGGCGCCGGCAGTGAACTTCGGCGTCTCGGCCGGCGCCGGGCCGCTGGCCTTCCAGCCGCCGAAGGCTTGCTGGGCCAGTTTCATGGCCTCGGCTTCGGTAATGCGGCCGGTGATCACCAGCAGCGCGTGGTCGGGACGGAAGCGCTTGGCGTGCTCGGCGCGCAGCAGGTCCGGCGTCGACGAGTTGATCGATTCGACGGTCGGCTCGTTGCGGGCGTAGGGGTGGTCGCCGTACAGCGCCCGGTTCATCGCGCGTTCGGCGCGGAAGCGCGGCTGGCCTTCCTGCACGCGCAGCCCCTGCAGCGCATTGGCCTTGGCGAGCGCCACTTCCTTGTCCGGGAAGGCCGGGCTCAAGGCCACTTCGGCCAGCAGCTGCATCATCGGCGCGGCCTGCGAAGCCAGCGCGTAGGCCGACACCGACATGCCGTCCGGGCTGGCCGAGCCGCCCACCGAGCCGCCCAGGCCCTGCGCGGTTTCGGCGATCGCGCGCGAATCGCGCTTGGCGGTGCCCTCGTTCAGCAGGCCTGCCAGCAGGTCGGCGAAGCCCGGGTGGGCGGCATCGTCGGCGGCATTGCCGGCGCCGCGGACCGCGAGCACCATGTCCACGCGCGGCACGCCCTTGCGCGGCAGTACCCAGACCTGCAGGCCGTTGGCCAGGGTCTTCTTGGCGATCTGCAGCGTCGGCAGGGTCTTGTCCTTGCCGTAGGCCGGCATGTCGGCCGGCTTAACCGGTTCGGCGGCCATGGCCGGGGCGGCGAAGGCCGTTGCGACGGCCAGTGCGAGCATCAGTTTTTTCATCGATGCGTCTCCTTATTTCTTGTCGGCCGGGGCCGGCGTAGTGACGGCGGCGTTGGCCGGCTGTGGCGCCGCTGCCGGGGCGGGCTTCGCCACCGGCTTACGGTCGATCACGGTGCGGTTGGTCTTCACCAGGTAAGTGGCGGCGGCGCGCTGGACGTCGGCCGAGCTCACGCCCTCGATCCAGCCCGGCACCTTGTTGACCACGTTGGCGTCGCCCCACAGGGTCTGCATCTTGGCCAGGGTGTCGGCGCGGCTCAGGAAGTTCTCCAGGCGGTTGTTCCAGCTGGCCAGCATGCGGGTCTTGACGCGCTTGAGGACGGCGGCGTCGACGCCGTTCTTCGCGACCTTGCCGATTTCCTCGTCCATCGCGGCGAGGAGGGCGTCGGCGTTGGTGTTCGGCTTGTACAGCGTCGTGACCGTGAACAGGGTCGGGCCGTCGTATTCGAACGGGCCGGCCAGGCCGAAGCCGCCGGAGACGCTCAGCGCGCTCTCGCGGCCCTTGACCATGCCCTGGTAGAACAGCGAGGCATCGCCGCCGGCCAGCAGCTCGGCCAGCACCGCCATCGGCGCCTGGTCGCGGTGGCCGCGCGGCGGCACCTTCCAGGCCGCGGCGACAGCCGGCACCTGGGCCAGGGCGTCGCTCTGCTCGGCGCGTTTTTCCTCGGTGTTCAGGCCTTCGGTGAAGTCGGTCGCCTTTGGCGTCGGACGCTTGGCGATGCCGCCGAAGTATTTCTGCACCAGCGCGAAGGCCTGCGCGGGGGTCACGTCGCCGGCGATCGCCAGCACCGCGTTGTTCGGGCCGTAGTAGTCGCGGTGGAAGGCGCGCACGTCTTCCAGGCTGGCGCCTTCGAGGTCCTTGAAGCTGCCGTAGCCGTCATGGTTGTTTTCCCACTTCTGGAAAGCCAGCTGGGGCACGTCGAAGATCGAGAAGCCGCCGTAGGGCTGGTTCTTCACGTTCACGCGGATCTCTTCCTTCACCACGTCCTGCTGGTTCTTCAGCGTGGCCGGGTTGAAGTCGAGGGTCTTCATGCGGTCCGCTTCCAGCCACAGGATGGGCTCGAGCGAAGACACCGGCGCGGTCTCGATGTAGTTGGTGAAGTCGGGACGGGTCGAACCGTTGTTGTTGCCGCCGCCGCCGGTGATGGTGCGGTCGAACACGCCTTTCGGTGCGTTCGGCGTGCCCTGGAACATCAGGTGTTCGAACAGGTGGGCGAAGCCGGTGCGGTTGCGCGGCTCGAGGCGCATGCCGACGTGGTAGACGACCGAGACGCCGACGGTGGGCGAGCTGTGGTCTTCGGAGACAATGACCGTCAGGCCGTTGTCGAGCTTCTTGACGTTGACCGGCAGGGTCCACTGGTCGCTGCTCGCGGCGAACGCGGACATCGACAGCGTGGCCCCGGCCAGCAGGGCGGGTAATAGGCGCATGCGCATTGATAACCTCTATTTATAGGCTGAACTCGTGAAGACTCTTGCCGCCCGGATCGTGTCCGGGCAGCGGTTCATCTTAGCGCAATGTAATGCAAATAAGTAACTTTTTCGTATGCATATAACGCGGTGACCGGCCTCCTTCATCTGCATGCCGGCCCTGCAATTACGTCGCTTGGGGTGCATATTCTGCAGTTCGTCGCAATTGCCTGGGCATGGACGAGGCAGGCCGTTAAGCTGATCGTCTGTCATGCCAACTTGTAAATTGTCGATCTAGCACAATTCCTGAGAGCACGGTACGCTTGCATGACAAGAACATGAATCGGAGATTTTGGATGAACAAGGTTTACTCGTTCGGCGTTGCGGCCGCGGTCTTCTGGGCTGGTCTTGGACTGGCACAGGCAGCACCCGAGGTCGCCACCGAGACGCGTCCCATCGATGCGCGCGTGGTGCGCGTCAAGCTCGACGGCGCGGTCGATCTGCGGATCCGCCAGGGCAGCACCGCGACCCTGACCCTGAGCGGCGATCCGCGCTGGCTGGCCAAGACCGTCACCGTGCAGAGCGGCGACACGCTGAACATCGACACCGACATCCACGGCCGTGTGCGCCTGGGCTCCCTGCATGCCGAGCTGACCCTGCCGGCGCTGCGCGAGGTGAGCTCGGAGAGCCTGGGCTCGACCGACGTCTCCGGCTTCTCGGGCGACGAACTGGAGCTGAGCCTGGATGGCGCCGGATCGATGCGGATATCATGTAATTACAGGCTGGTGTCGGCCACCCTGGGCGGCATCGGCAGCATGCATCTGCAGAGCCTGAACGGCGAGGGCGTCGACCTGAACCTGCGCGGCGCCGGCTTCGTGAACCTGAGCGGGCGCGCCAAATGGCTGAAAGCCGACCTCGGCGGACTCGGCAGCCTGGATGCCAAGGAATTCGTCACCGACAGCGTCAACGTCGACCTCTCGGGCCTCGGCAATGCCAGCGTGACGGCGCACCAGAACGCCAACCTGAACCTGTCCGGCATGGGCTCGGTGACGGTGTTCGGCAAGCCCCTGAACCGCAAGGTGGCGGTCGACGGGCTGGGCAAGGTGAGCTGGAAGTAATACGACAAAAACAGAAGAACAATAAAAGACCCGTTCCGAACGAGACAATGAGAAAACACATCGTTGCCATCCTGCTGGCCCTGGGGCTGCACAGCAGTGCGATGGCAGGCTTCACGGAAGGCGCCAATGCCTACAACGCCCGCAACTATGCGCTGGCGCTGAAGGAGATCACGCCGCTGGCCAAGGCCGGCAACGCCGATGCCCAGCATCTGCTCGGCCTGATGTATTACATGGGCCGCGGCGTGCAGCGCGACTACAAGCAGGCCTTCGCCTGGCACTACAAGGCGGCGCTGCAGGGCAAGGCCGACGCCCAGTATGTGATCGGGGCCATGTACTACACCGGCAACGCGGTGCCGCTGGACCAGAAGCTGGCTGTGACCTGGTTCCGTAAAGCGGCCGAGCAGGGCCATCCGGATGCACAGCACGCGCTCGGGCTGATGTACCGCTACCACGTCGCCGGCATGCCGCAGGACATGGTGATCGCCTACATGCTGTGGAACCTGGCCGCTGCCAACGGCCATCGCAGCGCCACCGAGCAGCGCGCCATCATCGCGCGCCAGATGACCCAGGAACAGATCGAAGAGGCACAGTCGCTGTCACGCAACTGGAAGCCCGGTACGGCGCTGCCGACGCAGTCGAAAACCGGCAGCGCGAACTCTTGAGTTGTTTTTCAATGCAAAGACAAGGCCGACGTCCCATGAAGGCGTAGTCCTACAAGGTCATGGCAGTTTATTGGTGGGCGGACGCGGCAATGGTGACTAACATGGTCCTGTCTCAGCGCGCTTTTTCAGCGAACTGGAGCATAACTCACCTATTATTGGAGGCAACCATGGCATCGAACAACCAAGGCGGCGGCAACAAAGGGAATAACCAGAGCGGCGACACCAGCAATCGCGGTTTCGCATCGATGGACCCGCAGAAGCAGCGCGAAATTGCATCCGAAGGCGGCAAAGCTGCCCACGCTTCGGGCAATGCCCACGAGTTCAACTCGGAAGAAGCGCGCCGTGCAGGCTCCATGAGCCACAAGAACGACGGCAACCAGCAGAACCAGGGCGGCGGCAGCCAGCAGAGCGGCGGCGGTCAGGGTGGCGGTCAAGGCAGCGGCCAGCGCGGCGGCTCCTCGGAGCAGCATGCGAAGGCCGGCTCGCAGAGCCACAAGAACGACAAGAAGTAAGCTTTACCCTTCTTGATCGTAAAAAACGCCAGCCGAAGCTGGCGTTTTTATTTGCGGGCGCTGCTTACTGCTTGGTCGCCGGGGCCGGCGCCTGCAGGTAAGTCCCGCCCAGCGAGCGGAACAGTTCCAGCGGCACCGCATTGCCCATCGCCTGGTAGCCCAGGTCGTTCGGGTGCAGGTGGTCGCCGCTGTCATAGGCCGGCAGGAAGCGGGTCGGATGGGCCGGGTCGCGGGTCACGCGGTCGAAGTCGATCACGGCATCGAACTCGTCGCTGGAACGGATCCAGTTGTTGACGGCCTGGCGCACCACTTCCTTCTCCGGCGAGTAGTAGCCGGCGCCCTCGAACGGCGTCAGCGTCGCGCCGTACACCGCGATGCCTTTCTCGTGCGCACGCGCGATCACCTGGCGGTAGCCGGCGATCAGATCGTCCGCCGAGACGGGGTTGGTGGCCGAGCTGTTGCCGATGTCGTTAATGCCGATCATCAGGGTCATGTAGCCCACCCCTGCGGTGGCCAGCACGTCGCGGTCGAAGCGTTCCTGAATGCTGCGGCCGGCCAGCGAGCCTTCCGGCGGATTCGACAGCAGGCGGTTGCCGCTGATGCCGCGGTTGACCACGCCCAGGCGGGTGTTGATGCCCTGGATCGGGTCGCGCACGGTCTGCAGGCGCCGCGCCAGCCAGTCGGGCCAGCGGTTGTTGGTGTCCGGTGTGCTGCGGGTGCCGTCGGTGATCGAGTCGCCCAGGGTCACGATGGCCGCGCCGCCGCCGGCCTGGCCGCCATCGACGTCGACTTCGGTGAGGAAGGGCCAGGACAGGATCGTGCGCTGGGTCGGCAGCGAAGCGGCATCCACGAAGTTGCCCGGCAGCGAGATGTAGTTGGTCTGGCTGGCCGTGCCGTGGATGGTGGTGGCGCCGACCGTGCCCGGCAGGTACAGGCTGATCGCCAGGTCGGACAGCGCCGGCACGTTCAGATCGACCGGATCGGACAGCACCGGCGCGCCGGGCGGGACCGTGATCGAGGTGTTGCCGCTGAAGGTCAGCGGGCGGTCGGTGCCGGCTTGCGTATCTGCTCCATTCGCGGCGCCGACGGCACGCAATGCGATGTGCGCCGCGCCGATGCGCAGCGGCGTGCTGCCCATCTCGTTCGACAGGCGGATCCGGACCCGGGTGCCGCCGATACTGGTGTGCACGATCAGGCGCACGGTCTGGTCGGTGAAGGTCTGGGTGTTCGCCGCCAGCGGCGGACCGCCGGGGCCCGCGCCCCAGGTGCCGACCCAGCGTTCGGTGCTCCAGTTCTGCGCCTGGGCGCCATGTGGCGCAAAGGCAAGGCTTGTCGCCAGCGCCAGGCCGGACAACAGGGAAGGTAAGCTCAACTTCATGTTTCGCTCCTTTGGTGATGGGCAATGCACTGTGCATGAGCCCGCTGAGCCAATCTAGCAGTCTCGACCGTGACGGCAAGGCGCCCCGGCGGCTTTGTTGAGCTGGCGCTAACCCGCGTCGCATTCCCGATGCAACTCAGCATTAAGTTGCGCGATGTTAGCGTTATCAGCCATGTTCTAGCCGGCGTTCGCTTGGTGACAGGTTGCCGGTGGCGTACAATTGCCACTTATTTAACAGGCCTTTCCTGGCCCAAAACTCCACCATGCGCGCCATCGAAATCACCCAGCCCGGCAAGCCCGAGGTCCTGCAGTCCTGCGAACGTCCGCTGCCCGTCCTGAAGGCCGGCGAAGTCCTGATCCGCGTGCTGGCCGCCGGCGTCAACCGCCCCGACGTGTTCCAGCGCCTCGGCCAGTACCCGGTGCCGCCGGGCGCGTCCGACCTGCCGGGCCTCGAAGTGGCCGGCGAGATCGTCGACGGCGATCTGCAGGGTAGCGAGCTCAGGAAGGGTGACCTGGTGTGCGCGCTGGTGCAGGGCGGCGGCTACGCCGAATACTGCGCGGCGCCGATCGAGCAATGCCTGCCGGCGCCGAAGGGCCTGAGCCCGCTCGAAGCCGCCTCGCTGCCCGAAACCTTCTTTACCGTCTGGAGCAACGTGTTCCAGCGCGCAAACCTGCAGCCGGGCGAGACCCTGCTGGTGCAGGGCGGCAGCTCGGGCATCGGCGTGACCGCGATCCAGCTGGCGGCGGCGATGGGCCACCGCGTGTTCGCCACCGCCGGCAGCGAGGACAAGTGCCGCGCCTGCGAGCGGCTGGGCGCCGAACGCGCCATCAATTACAAGACCGAAGATTTTACGGCCATCGTCAAGGAGCTGACGGCCGGGAAGGGCGTCGACGTCGTGCTCGACATGGTCGGCGGCGACTACATCCAGCGCGAGATCGCCTGCCTGGCCGACGACGGCCGCATCGCCCTGATCGCGCTGCTCGGCGGCGCCCGCACCGAGGTCGACCTCGGCCAGATCCTGCGGCGGCGCCTGACCATCACCGGCTCGACCCTGCGCCCGCGCCCGGTCGCCTTCAAGGCGCAGATTGCGCGCGCCTTGCGCGAACGCGTCTGGCCGCTGATCGAGGCCGGCAAAATCAGGCCGGTGATCCACCGCGTGTTCCCGCTCGAACAGGCGGCCGAGGCGCACGCGCTGATGGAGAGCAGCGCCCACGTCGGCAAGATCATGCTGCAGGTCGCGGACGCCTAGCGCCGGCCTCTGAAACAGAATACCCACAACTTTGGAAACAACCATGAAAAACATGCACTTGGTCAAGGTTCGTTTGACCGTCCCAGCAACGACCGCTAAAATAGCGGGTTATTTGACGGTGAGGTTCTGATGCGGTCCAAGCTCATCGTAGGCAACTGGAAGATGAACGGCAGCCGTGCGGCAAACGCGGCACTGCTCGAGGGCATTGCAGCCGGCATCGACGGCATACAGTCCGCGATTGCCGTGTGCGTACCGGCCCCGTATCTGCAGCAATGCGAAGACACGCTGAAGGGCAGCACGATCGCCTGGGGCGCGCAGGACGTGTCCGCGTATGAAGGCGGCGCCTATACCGGCGAAGTCTGCGCGAAGATGCTGTGCGACTTTGCCTGCCGCTACGTGATCGTTGGCCACTCGGAACGCCGCGCCTACCACGGCGAGAGCAGCGAACTGGTGGCGAAGAAGGCGCTGGCGGCGATGAAAGAGGGGCTGACACCGATCGTCTGCGTCGGCGAAACGCTGGAGCAGCGCGAAGCAGGGCAGACCTTCGACGTGGTCGGGGCCCAGCTCGGTGCGGTGCTGGAACAGCTGCCGCCGGCAGTGGTGGAAAAGATCGTGGTCGCCTACGAACCGGTGTGGGCGATCGGCACCGGCCGGACGGCGACGCCGGAGATGGCGCAGGAAGTCCATGCCCGCCTGCGTGCGCAGCTCCAGGCGCGTGCCGGCGCCGCGGCGGATAATGTGGCCATTCTGTACGGCGGCAGCATGAAGCCGGACAATGCACGCGAACTGCTGGCCCAGCCCGACATCGATGGCGGGCTGATTGGCGGGGCGGCGTTGAAGGCGCAGGATTTTCTGGCTATCATCCATGCCGCTGAACATTGCAGTAGAAACGAATTTGCAACGTAGTAGTTAACCTTGGAATGGAATAATAATGAACGTGTTGTTCAATCTGATCGTTGTCCTGCAGGTCCTGTCCGCACTGACCATCATCGGCCTGGTGCTCGTCCAGCACGGTAAGGGCGCCGACATGGGCGCCGCCTTCGGTTCCGGCGCGTCCGGCAGCCTGTTCGGCGCCAGCGGTTCTTCGAACTTCCTGTCGAAGTCGACCGCCATCGCCGCAGCGATCTTCTTCTCCGCCACTCTGGCGCTGGCTTACTTCGGTACCAGCCGCCCGGCGGCGAACGTCGATGCGGGTGTGATGGGCCGTGCTGCGGCACCGGCCACCGCCCCTGCGAACAACGCGGGCAATGCCGTTCCGAACGCGGCGCCGGCGCCTGCTGCTCCGGCTGCTGCTCCGGCTGCCACCCAGGACGTGCCGACGGCACCGGCTGCGCAAGCACCGACTGCGCCGGCCGCACCGGCCCCGGCACCGGCCAAGTAAGGCCAGCTTCCGATCCGCACGGCAAAAGCGGACCCCTCCGTGCAGGCTTGCGCGGGGAGGTGTAGTATCGGTGGGTTCTCTCCGCCAGCAAGCCGTGGCGGCTTCTCGACCCGCCGAGCTGTGTATACAGCGAAAACTAAGTAGAGAAAAACAGTATTTTCCTTGTGTTAGCGCAATTTGAGCATTGAAAAATAGTGCTAAGGCAGGGTAGAATACTGGTCTCCAGCCGACGTGGTGAAATTGGTAGACACGCTATCTTGAGGGGGTAGTGGCGCAAGCTGTGCGAGTTCGAGTCTCGCCGTCGGCACCAAGATACAGAAGCCAGCTAGGGCGCAGGGGTTCGCTCCTTGCCTTAGCTGGCTTTTTTACGAGGATCTTCAAAGATTCCGGGTGTAAATCTTCCGGGATGTTTGATCGTGCGATCCTGGTCGTAGGCCCAAAGCCAGGATTGTCCGATGCGGTGCTGCAGCCATGCAGTGTTTTATCAACCGATCGTTCAATAAGGCTTCTCTGCTGTGAACCTCGAGAATTACTTCCCCGTCCTGTTGTTCCTCCTTGTCGGTATCGGCGTTGGCGTCGCTCCGCAAGTCCTTGGCCGCATCATTGCGCCGCACCGTCCCGACGCTGCCAAGCTGTCGCCGTACGAATGCGGTTTCGAAGCATTCGAAGATGCGCGCATGAAATTCGACGTCCGGTACTACCTGGTCGCGATCCTCTTTATTTTGTTTGATCTGGAAACGGCATTCTTCTTCCCATGGGGCGTCTCGATGCGCGACCTGGGCTGGCCGGCGTTCGTCACGATGATGGTCTTCATCGCCGAATTCGTCGTCGGTTTCTGGTACATCTGGAAGAAAGGTGCCCTTGATTGGGAATAAGCCATGGCTATTGAAGGCGTTTTAAACGAAGGTTTTGTTACCACCACAGCCGATAAGCTGATCAACTGGGCCCGTACCGGTTCGATGTGGCCGATGACGTTCGGCCTGGCTTGCTGCGCGGTCGAGATGATGCACGCGGGCGCCGCCCGCTACGACCTGGACCGCTTCGGCGTCGTGTTCCGTCCGTCCCCGCGCCAGTCCGACGTGATGATCGTCGCCGGCACCCTGTGCAACAAGATGGCGCCGGCGCTGCGCAAGGTCTACGACCAGATGGCCGAGCCGCGCTGGGTGATCTCGATGGGCTCCTGCGCCAACGGCGGCGGCTACTACCACTACTCGTACTCGGTCGTGCGCGGCTGCGACCGCATCGTGCCTGTCGACGTCTACGTCCCGGGCTGCCCGCCGACCGCGGAAGCACTGCTGTACGGCATCATCCAGCTCCAGAACAAGATCAAGCGCACCAATACCATCGCGCGATAAAACCAAGCAGCTAACACCATGACGACAAAACTCGAAGTCCTTGAGCTCGCCCTGAAGAATGCGCTCGGCGAGCGCGCCGCCATTTCGTCGGCGCTCGGCGAAGTAACCGTGGTAGTCAAGGCCGCCGACTATCTTGCTGCGATGCAGACCCTGCGCGACGACAAGACGCTCGCGTTCGAAGAAATGATCGACCTGTGCGGCGTCGACTACCTGAACTACGGCGAAGGCGAGTGGGACGGCCTGCGCTTTGCGGTGGTGACCCACCTGCTGTCGATCGAGCACAACTGGCGCGTGCGCGTCCGCGTGTTCTGCCCGGACGACGAGATGCCGCTGGTGCAGTCGATCACCGGCATCTGGCGCAACGCCAACTGGTTCGAGCGCGAAGCGTTCGACCTGTTCGGCATCCTGTTCGAAGGTCACGGCGACCTGCGCCGCATCCTGACCGACTATGGCTTCATCGGCCACCCGTTCCGCAAGGACTTCCCGATTTCGGGCTATGTCGAGATGCGCTACGACCCCGAGCAGAAGCGCGTGATCTACCAACCCGTGACGATCGAGCCGCGTGAAAACATTCCGCGCGTGATCCGCGAAGAAACCTACGGGATGAAATAATGGCTGAGCTTAAGAATTACACCCTGAACTTTGGTCCGCAGCACCCGGCAGCGCACGGCGTGCTGCGTCTCGTGCTGGAACTGGACGGTGAAGTCATCCAGCGCGCCGACCCGCACATCGGCCTGCTGCACCGCGGCACCGAAAAGCTGGCGGAAACCCGCACCTATCTGCAGTCGGTGCCGTACATGGACCGTCTCGACTACGTGTCGATGATGTGCAACGAGCACGGCTACGTGCTGGCGATCGAGAAGATGCTGGCCATCGAAGTGCCGATGCGCGCCAAGTACATCCGCACGATGTTCGACGAGATCACCCGCATCCTGAACCACCTGATGTGGCTGGGCGCGCACGCGCTGGACATCGGCGCCATGGGCCCGTTCCTGTACGCCTTCCGCGACCGCGAAGACCTGTTCGACGTCTATGAGGCGGTGTCGGGCGCGCGCATGCACGCGGCCTACTACCGCCCGGGCGGCGTGTACCGCGATCTGCCGGACGTCATGCCGCAGCACAAGCCGTCGCTGGTGCGCAGCCAGCGCGCAGTGGACGAGCTGAACGAAATCCGCCAGGGTTCGGTGCTGGACTTCATCGACGGCTTCACCAAGCGCTTCGACGGCTACGTCGACGAGTACGAGACCCTGCTGACCGACAACCGTATCTGGAAACAGCGTACCGTCGGCGTCGGCGTGGTGACCCCGGAAGACGCGAAGGGCATGGGCTTCTCGGGCCCGATGCTGCGCGGCTCGGGCATCGCCTGGGACCTGCGCAAGGTCCAGCCGTACGCCGCCTACGACCAGGTCGACTTCGACGTCCCGGTCGGCACCAACGGCGACTCCTACGACCGCTACCTGGTCCGCGTGGAAGAGCTGCGCCAGTCGAACCGCATCATCAAGCAGTGCATCACCTGGCTGCGTGCGAATCCGGGCCCGGTCATGATCGACAACCACAAGATCGCGCCGCCGTCGCGCGTCGACATGAAGTCGAACATGGAATCGCTGATCCACCACTTCAAGCTGTTCACCGAAGGCTTCCCGGTGCCGAAAGGCGAGGCGTATGCCGCCATCGAGCACCCGAAGGGCGAGTTCGGCATCTACATCGTGTCGGACGGCGCCAACAAGCCGTACCGCCTGAAGATCCGTACCCCGGACTACGTGCACCTGCAGAGCCTGGATGAAATGGCGCGCGGCCACATGATCGCCGACGCCGTGACGATCATCGGTACGCAGGACATCGTGTTCGGCTCTATCGACCGCTAAGTGGACAACTAAGCGACCGCTAAGGAAGAGAAAAAAATGTTATCTGAGCAGTGCTTACAAAAAATCGACCGCGAGCTGGCCAAGTACCCGGCTGACCAGCGCCAGTCGGCCGTGATGGCCGCGCTGGCCCACGCCCAGGTCGAAAAGGGATGGCTGGCGCCGGAAACGATGCAGGAAGTCGCCGACTACATCGGCATGCCTGCCATCGCCGTGCAGGAAGTGGCCACCTTCTACAACATGTACAACCTGAAGCCGGTCGGTCAGAACAAGATCACCGTCTGCACCAACCTGCCTTGCGCACTGTCGGGCGGCGAACGCGCCGGCCAGCGCATCAAGGACGCGCTGGGCATCGACTACCGCGGCACCACCGCGGATGGCAAGTTCACCCTGCTGGAAGGCGAGTGCATGGGCGCCTGCGGCGACGCACCCGTCATGCTGGTGAACAACCACCGCATGTGCTCGTTCATGAGCGACGAGAAAATCGACGCTCTGCTGGAGGAACTGAACAAATGACCAGCCTGCACGACCGTCACATCAATCCGCTGATCCTGAAGGACCTGGACGGCGACAACTGGCGCCTGGCCGACTACGTCAAGCGCGGCGGCTACTCGGCCCTGCGCAAGATCCTCGAAGGCGGCGTCACGCCCGAGCAGGTCATCGCCGACCTGAAGGCCTCCGGCCTGCGCGGCCGCGGCGGCGCCGGTTTCCCGACCGGCCTGAAGTGGAGCTTCATGCCGCGCCAGTTCCCGGGCCAGAAATACCTCGTCTGCAACACCGACGAAGGCGAGCCGGGCACGTTCAAGGACCGCGACATCATCCGCTACAACCCGCACGCGCTGATCGAAGGCATGGCCATCGGCGCCTACGCGATGGGCATCACCGTGGGCTACAACTACATCCACGGCGAGATCTTCCAGGAATACCTGCGCTTCGAAGAGGCGCTGGAAGAGGCGCGCGCCGCCGGCTTCCTGGGCGACAAGATCATGGGTTCGGAATTCTCGTTCCAGCTGCACGCCCACCACGGTTACGGCGCCTACATCTGCGGCGAAGAAACCGCGCTGCTGGAATCGCTGGAAGGCAAGAAGGGCCAGCCGCGCTTCAAGCCGCCGTTCCCGGCCTCGTTCGGCCTGTACGGCAAGCCGACCACGATCAACAACACCGAGACCTTCGCAGCCGTCCCGTTCATCATGAACATGGGACCCGAGAACTACATGGGTCTCGGCAAGCCGAACAACGGCGGCACCAAGATCTTCTCGATCTCGGGCGACGTCGAGCGTCCGGGCAACTACGAGATTCCGCTCGGTACGCCGTTTGCGAAGCTGCTGGAACTCGCCGGCGGCATGCGCGGCGGCAAGAAGATCAAGGCCGTCATTCCTGGCGGTTCGTCGGCACCGGTGATCCGCGGCGAAGTCATGATGCAGACCGACATGGACTACGACTCGATCGCGAAAGCCGGTTCGATGCTGGGTTCGGGCGCCGTGATCGTCATGGACGAAACCCGCTGCATGGTCAAGTCGCTGCTGCGCCTGTCCTACTTCTACTACGAAGAATCCTGCGGCCAGTGCACGCCGTGCCGCGAAGGCACCGGCTGGCTGTACCGCATGGTGCACCGTATCGAAAACGGCCAGGGCCGCCCGGACGACATTGAGCTGCTGAACAATGTCGCGTTCAACATCAAGGGCCGTACCATCTGCGCGCTCGGCGAAGCCGCCGCGATGCCTGTCGAAGCCATGATCAAGAACTTCCGTGAGGAATTCATTCATCACATCGAGCACAAGCAATGCTTGGTGCCCGCATACCTTTAAACCAGGTCAGGTAACGATCAAATGGTTGAAATTGAATTAGACGGCAAGAAAGTAGAAGTCCCGCCAGGTTCCATGGTGATGGACGCCGCAAACAAACTGGGAACCTACATCCCGCACTTCTGCTATCACAAGAAACTGTCGATCGCAGCGAACTGCCGCATGTGCCTGGTGGAAGTCGAGAAAGCACCGAAGCCGATGCCTGCCTGCGCGACCCCGGTGTCGCCGGGCATGATCGTGCGCAGCCACAGCGACAAGGCCGTGGCGGCACAGAAGTCGGTGATGGAATTCCTGCTGATTAACCACCCGCTGGATTGCCCGATCTGCGACCAGGGCGGCGAATGCCAGCTGCAGGATCTGGCCGTCGGCTACGGCAAGAGCAACTCGCGCTACGAAGAAGAAAAGCGTGTTGTGACCCCGAAGGAAGCCGGTCCGCTGATCTCGATGGAAGAGATGGCGCGCTGCATCCAGTGCACCCGCTGCGTGCGCTTCGGCCAGGAAGTGGCCGGCGTGATGGAATTCGGCATGGTCGGCCGCGGCGAGCACTCGGAGATCACCACCTTCGTCGGCAAGACCGTCGACTCCGAAGTCTCGGGCAACATGATCGACCTGTGCCCGGTTGGCGCACTGACCTCGAAGCCGTTCCGCTACTCGGCGCGTCCGTGGGAACTGCAGCGCCGCAAGTCGGTCTCGCCGCACGACTCGCTGGGCACCAACCTGATCGTCCAGGTCAAGGGCGGCAAGGTCATGCGCGTGCTGCCGCTGGAAAACGAACACATCAACGAGTGCTGGCTGTCGGACAAGGACCGCTTCTCCTACGAGTCGCTGGACAACGCCGACCGTCTGGTCAAGCCGATGGTCAAGCAGGACGGCAAGTGGATCGAGACCGAGTGGCAGACCGCCCTCGAGTACGTCGCCCACGGCATCCGTAACATCCGCCACGAGCACGGCGCCGACAGCATCGCCGCCGTCGCGACCCCGCACTCGACCGTGGAAGAACTGTACCTGCTGCAGAAGGCCATGCGCGGCTTCGGCATCGAGAACGTCGACTTCCGCCTGCGCCAGAGCGACTTCGCGCTGGACGGC